>Ga0272441_10012849_pt1 | contig 12143 bp, 14 predicted proteins | sample SSMProp6N_FD_193582 | JGI IMG/M metagenome (GOLD analysis project Ga0272441, IMG submission 193582) | Marine sediment archaeal communities from Little Sippewissett salt marsh, Falmouth, MA, United States - SSM-Prop-6N | ecosystem: Environmental > Aquatic > Marine > Wetlands > Sediment ...
CGGACGCTAGGCCAGCAACTCAAAAACGAGTTTCAGCGCGGGGAACCTGTTCGTGCCGCGCCACCGGGAGTAGAGCGCCACGAACTCCGCGGTCTCACGCACCGCCTGCGCGATCGGCTCGAGGTGCCAGTGTTCGATGATCAGAGGGTGGAAGCACTTCTTCTGCTTCGCTTCCATCGTGTCGAACACGCACCCGTCCGAGTCGACCCCGACAAACGTGTCGGCCGTCGGCGCCATTGCCAGCAGCCGCGCCCGCGTCCTCTCGCTTTCCGCCATCACGGCCCTTCCAAAGGCTAGACCCCGCTGAACGCGGAGAACCCGCCGTCGACGGGCACGACGATACCGGTCACAAAACTGGCCGCGGGCGAAACGAGCCACAGCAGCGTACCGAGCAGGTCTTCCGGCGCGCCGAACCGGTCCATCGGCGTATGGCCGATGATGACTTGCCCGCGCGGCGTCAATTTCTGCGTCTTCTCGTCGCGCAACAGGAAGCGGTTCTGTTCTGTCTCGAAGAAGCCCGGCGCCAGCGCGTTGACGCGGATCTCTTTGGAGTAGTTCTGGGCAATATGCACGGCCAACCACTGCGTGAAATTGCTGACGGCGGCCTTCGCGCCCGAATAGGCCGGGATCTTGGTAAGCGGCCGAAGAGCGTTCATGGAGGAAATGTTGATGATCGAGCCGCTGCCGCGCTCGACAATGAGTTTACCGAACGCCTGGGACGGCAGAAGCGTGCCCAGAAAATTCAGGTTAAAAACCCACTGGATCGCGTCGGCGGGCAGATCGAAGAACGACAGGTTGGGGCCGGTCGTCGCCTCCTTCTTGTTACCGCCCGCGCCGTTAATGAGGATATCCACGCCTCCGAACGTCTCCTCGACCTGCGTGGCGGCGGCTTCGACGCTGCTCTTCTCGAGCACATTCACTTGCACGGCGCACGCCGCACCGCCCGCCGCGTCGATTTCGGCGACGATCTTCTCGGCGAATTCCTTGCGGATATCCAGGATGGCGACCTTGGCGCCGCGCGCGGCGAGCCCCTTGGCCATGGCCCCACACAACACACCGCCGCCGCCCGTGATCGCGACGACTTTCCCGGAGATATCGAAGAGATCCTGCGCTTGGTCAGGCATGCCGCACTCCTTTCACACAACATTCCGTGAAAGTCCAGAGTATGGCATCTTGGTCCGGGCGAGTCAACAACACGGGCCGAAACGTCGGACAACGCAACGCGCCGTACTGCACCGCCCATGCACACAATGCCGATGAACCAACGCCCCGCACCGCTGTGGCGCAAGCCCCATGCACTCAAGCGCTTCGAACTCCTCGTCCAAGAAACGTGCATTCGCCATGGGGTCCCGTTCCTTCAGCTCCGTCCTGCGACGCCTTGGCCCAGCTTCCCGAACGTGGTCTGCGCCGCAGTTCAGGCACAGACAGTGTGCCGATTCAGTGCCTTTGATTGCCCCGAACTGGACAACCGCGTCCTGAGTGCCCCATACTCTGATTTGCCATAAAAGAACACGAGCCATTCTACTGGGCAAAAACGACGCAGGACGGCGGCCCGGGCATCACGGTACGGGATCACTGCGTGAATGTGGGCTGTGTCGCGGCGGCTTTGGTCGACGTGATGCCGCCTCGCCTTCGCGCACTGTTGCCCACGCAGGCGGTTCCTCTTCTCGCCGCCTTGCATGACGTTGGCAAGATATCGCCGGGCTTCCAACAAAAATGCACGGAGTGGGTGAGCCAAAATCTGAACTGGTTTCATGCTGACGCAGGCTACGAAAGCCGGCACGCACGCGTTTCTCAAAGCTTCGTGAAGACGACTTCGGGATCGTTGAGCCGACTGGCCGAAGCGATCGGTGCTCATCATGGCTTGGTGCAGGGCAATGACCCGCCGGGCGAATTGGGCGGGAATACCTGGCATCAGGCACGGTGCCGCCTGCTCGAAGAACTGCAAGATGCATTTGGTGCGTTGCCACCGCGGGATGCCGCCTCTGAAGCCGTCCAATGGCTGCTGGCGGGTCTCATCACCGTGTCGGACTGGCTGGCGTCGGACGAAGATAATTTCTCCGCGGAGGACCGAGGGCCGCTCCGGAGCGACGAACAGCGAGCTCGCGCGGATGCCGTCCTTCAGCGGCTGGATCTGAAGGGCGCGAGCATCCGTGCCGCGCTGACGTTCGAGGCCGCGTTCGCTGATACCGTCAAGCCCGGCGGTGCACGGCCGCTCCAGCGGTTCATAGTCGAAATGCCGACCGTCGAGCCGGGCGTCTACGTGATTGAAGACGTGATGGGAAGCGGCAAGACGGAAGCCGCGCTGTGGCTGGCCTATCGCCTGATGAGCACCGGCAAAGCACGCGGCCTGTATTTCGGGCTGCCCACACGCGTGACGAGCGATCGCATCCACAGGCGTGTGAAGACATACTTGTCCAAGATATGTCCGGAGTCGACGGAGCCACGCCTGATACATGGCCAGGCATGGCTCCGAAATGAGATGCCGCGCGTGCCAACGCCGCCCAAAGCCATGTGCGAAGCTGAGGGCGAAGATGCGCCCGACATCGCGGTACGGTCGTGGTTCGCTTCGAGCAGGCGCGGCATCCTGGCATCGTTCGCCGTGGGCACGATCGACCAGGCCTTGCTCGGGATTGTGGCCAGGAAGTGGTTCTTCGTCCGGCAATTCGGGCTGGCGGGCAAGGTCGTCGTGCTGGACGAAGTCCACTCTTACGATCTCTATACGGGCACCCTCATCGCGCTTCTGGTCCGACGACTGAGGCAACTGGGTGCTACCCCTGTGATCCTGTCGGCTACCCTTACGGCCCGTCAGAAGGCCGCCCTGCTCGGGGAGCCCCAGCCGGTGCCGGACGGCGCGGGCTCGGCGCCCTACCCCGCAATCACGATCAAGTGTGGGGAGAGCGCGTCGCGGGTCCACCGCCCATCCGTCGGCGGCGCAACCGGCGCGAAAACCGTGCGCTTTGCCCCTCTTCTTGTGCCCGACTTCGAAGACGTTGCCTGCGTGGCCGAAGAAGCTGTGCGGCTCGCCGAAGCAGGCAACAACGTCCTATGGATTCGCAATACCGTCAATCATGCGCAACAGGCATACCGCATGCTGAACGCCGAGAAGCGCGCGGACGGCTACGAAGTGGGGCTGCTGCATTCCAGGTTCCCGGCATACCAACGCGGCAGCTATACGTCCCGAACATTGGAGACTTTGAAGCAGCACCATCTGCACGAGGAGCGTTGGTTGTGGATGCTGGGTCAACCGCGCCACCCCCGTCGCGACGCACGGCCCAAGGCTTCCATTCTGGTCTCCACACAAGTCGTGGAACAAAGCGTCGATATCGACGCGGACGTCTTGATTTCAGACCTGGCGCCGAGCGACATGTTGCTCCAGCGGTTGGGTCGCCTGCATCGACACGATCGGGGCCCGCGCGCAGCGCCCGCCCTGCATATCGTGCTGCCGCAAGCCATCGCCGAGACGGCCGAGACGCTCTCGGCCGAAGACATCAAGGCGGCATTGGGAAAGATCGGCGCGGTGTACGCCGCTTATGTGTTGTTGCGCACCTGGCAAGTATGGCGAGCATGGCGAAAAGGGGAGACCGTCGTTCTTCCATCGGACATCCGCGAGCTGCTGGAGGCCACCTACACCGATCCCGACCATGAGCCGACGGCGTGGAGGACGCTCCACGACGAACTCCAGGCCGAGAAGAAGCAACTGGAGCAACTCGCCTTGTCGGCCACGGACGTTCGCGGCAGGCCGCTCGGGCCGGACCGCGAAGGGCTCGGCACGCGCTTCAGCCGGCAACGCCAAGTTCTTCTCCTGCTGCTCAGGTGGCGATCGCGCGACACGGACACCCTGGGAAATCCTCGCGAGGTCCACCTGTTGAACAAGGCCAAGATAGATCTGTCCGAGGACAGAGAATTCAATATCCAAACGGCCCGGGCTCTTCACTGCAATACCGTGCCTGTTCCCGCATGGTGGCTGCCCCATGCGATCAGAGCGCCGCTCCCCGACGGCCTGGCCCGTTACTTCGTCGAAGACGTGGCCATGGGCGTCTGGGACCAGGAGACGGGACTGCTTTCGTTCGATCTGAGAGATCGTGACAAGGCCCCCACAATCTGCTACCGTCCGGATATTGGGGTGTGGCTGAAGGATCCCCCATCCAAAGGAACATCCGCCGACACGCAGTTCCCGGAGGATGACGGAGAGGATGACGACGGCATCTTTTAACCTCGTGGACGAGCCCTGGCTGCCGGTGACCCTGTGCAACGGCTTCCCCGGGCGCGGCGACAGGGGCGCCGCCCCTCGGGTGAGCCTCCGTGAGGCGTTCGAGCGGGGAGAACAGATCTGCGACCTGCGCTGCTACCCCCACGAACGCATTGCCCTGATGCGCCTGCTCATCTGTATTGCGCAACGCGCGCTCGACGGACCGAAGACGGAAGACGAGTGGAAGGAGTGCAAGAGCCGGTTGCCTCGTGCGGCCGTTGACTATTTGGACGAGAGTAGGCGATGCTTCAATCTCTTGGGCGATGGGCCCAGATTCCTGCAGGCTCGTGGGCTGCGAACGGTTGGAGACAAATCCGGTCTTATTCCTGTGGACAAACTCGATCTGGGTGCCGCGGCAGGGAACACTCCGACGCTTTTCGATAACGCCGGGGGGACAGGACACCGTTACTCCCTTCAAGAACTCGCTGTGATGCTGGTTACGTATCAGGTCTGTTCCCCGGGCGGACTTATTGGCATTGCCTTATGGAACGGTGTGAAGACAGGCGAAACCAAAGCAAGCCGACACGCACTTGGCGCGCGCAATAGCGCTGTGCATGGCTTTGTTCTTGGCAAGAGTCTCCTCGACCACCTGTACCTCAACCTGATGTCGCACGAAGGCTTGGCACGCTGGGGTCGCGCGGGAACCGGGTCGGAAATATGGGGATCCCCTGTTTGGGAGAGGCCACCGAGCAACTCCCAGGATGACGTTGGCTACAATTCGTACCTCAGTCGACTTGTACCGTTCTCCCGTGCTGTGTGGCTGTCGGCACGAACAGGTACCGCCATAGTGGCAAACGGTTTGAACTACGATTTCTTCCCGGTAGGGCCCAGAGACCCAACGATCACAGTGACGCTCCGTGACGACGGATGCTTACCCTTGCGGGGACGAGTGGACAAGGCAATGTGGAGGGAGCTGCATTCCATCGCCAGTTCTCCGGTAGGCACTCCCGCCCGGGGTCCGTTGGCACTGGGCCACACCGCGGGGACGGAATCTGACCTGCGTCTATGGGCGGGCGCGGTGCTCACCGTGAAGGACAGTGATGCGAAAATCATTGACTCAATAGAAGGCGTCTTTCGGTTGCCTGCGAGTTTCCTGGATGGGCAGGTCGAAGCAGAAGTGGACGATTTTCGCGTACGGCCAAACATGAACAACACATACCGCCAAGGCGTTGAGTTCGCCGACAGATGGGCCGGCAGGCTGCGAGCGGCCGTCTATCGGTACCATCTGCGGCTGTCAGACGACTTTCGGAAGGCTCAAAATGCGAAGCGCGGCAGGGGTCTCCAGACCCAGGCGGCGACGCGCTACTGGACAGCCCTCGAGCAAGAGGCCGAACGCGTGCTCCTGCGCGATGTCGCTGTGCACTCCGAGCGCTATTGGCGCCAGGGATCGGAATGGATGGCCAAATCGCCTTGGGGGCGCGAAGTCATTCGGGCCGCGCGCGAAGCCTACGAGTTCGCATGTCCCCATACGACGCCCCGCCAGTTGCGCGCCTATGCCGACGGCCTGAGGGCGTTGCTCGGCGACGACGGCGGCAAGGGCTCGCGCAAGAAACGCTCGCCACGCAAACCGGATGTAGCGGAGGACGCCCAATGACCGGCAAGCAAGTTGAAGACTTCGCGGACAGACTCCTCGCACGGCTTGAGCAATGGCATCGAGAGGAGCATCGGGGGCCGTTGGCCAAACTGCGGCGGGGCTTGAGCGAAACCACCCGGCACGAGGCCTGGCTCGTCTTGGGCCGGCTTTTCGGACCCATCGCCGTCGATCATCCGGTATTCTCGACTGTGGCGGCCTGCTTTGCACTTCATCCGAGCGCCAAACGCCCGAAGGTCGGCAATTTCGGCGAGACCATGCGTCGATGCATGCCCGCGGACAAGATGCGCGACGAGAAGGAACCGCACGCCCGGTTTCGGCGCCTGCTCGCATGCGATACGCAGCAAGAGATCTGCCGGCAGATCCCGCACGCCGTGCGGTTGGCGAAGTCCAGGAAGGAACCGGTCGCCGTAGACTACAGGCGCCTGTTTGCAGACCTGTGGTGGTGGGGCGAGCGGACAAAGGTCGCGTGGGCCAAGGCCTACTGGCGCGTGCCCGCCGAGCCGGAGGCGAGCAATCTGGCCAAGGTCGGGGTTCCCGTGGGCGAAGAAGAGGAAGCCATCATGCCGGAGCCGTGAGACGATGATGTATTTGACACAAATGATGGTTGACTGTGAAGCCATGTCCCGCCTTTGCATCCGCGACGCCTACGAGTGGCATCAACGGATTTGGGAGTGCTTTCCAAACCGCGATGGTCAGAGGCGCGACTTCCTCACGCGTTTTGACGACAAAGGTGACCATGTTCGCCTGCTGATCCTGTCTCACACGGAGCCGACGCGCCCGGACTGGTGTTCACCCAAGATGTGGCAGGGCCCGAAACAGATAGGTGATGGATTCCTTGGACATCGGCACTACCGCTTCGAACTTCGGGCGAACGCGACGAAGAAGGTGCGCGTCGGCAATCGCGCCGACGGCACGCGGCGGAAGCAAGGCCGCCGCGTCTCGCTGCGCGCCCGCGAAGACCTGATCGCGTGGCTCGAAGCCAAGGCGCAAGCGGGCGGGTTCTCGATCGACCCCGACACGGTCCGCATCATGCCACGCGGACGGTCGAGCTTTGCCGGCAAGAAGGGCCGGCGCGGGGTTCATGACGGCGTCGACTTCCACGGCGTCCTGACCGTGACAGACCGGGACAAGTTCCGCGATACGTTCAGCACCGGCATAGGATCGGCCAAGGCATTTGGGTTCGGAATGCTGATGATTCAACCGCTGCGGGGCGGGAGGTGACAGAACGATGATGAGCGTAGTAGACCACAAGTTGACTTGGCGCGTGACGCCCGAGCTGGTTGCGGATGTGGTGGCGCGCATACGGGAGCGGTTCGCCCCCGAGAAGATCGTGGTCTTCGGATCCGCCGCCCGTGGGCAAACCACAAACGGCAGCGATCTGGACCTACTGGTAGTCATGCAGACAGACCTGGCGCCACACGAACGGGCGACGCCGATCCGGCTCATGTTCCGGCCGTCGCCATGCCCGATGGACATTCTCGTGTATACGCCCGAAGAAATCGCGCGATGGAACGGGGCGGCCGGCCATATCGTGACTGAAGCGCTTCAGACGGGAAAGGTGATGTATGACAAATCCGCGTAACAGGGAGCTTGCCGGCCAATGGCTGGCGAAGGCCGACCGCGACTTGCTCACCGTGCGCCGGATGTCGGAAGGGCCCGACGCGCCTCTGGATATCGTGTGTTTTCATGCCCAGCAAGCCGCGGAGAAAGCGTTGAAAGCGGTGCTCGTCGCACACGACGTCACGCCCGAACGAACACATGACGTTCTGCTCCTACTAGATGCCGTGGTTCAATACGTTCCAGCCCTCGATGCCGAAGCGCAGAATCTGGGCGCAATGACCGATTTCGCAATACGCGTACGTTATCCGGGGACCCTCGGGGATCCGTCGCGCGAGACTGCAACCAGTGCCGGTCAAACGGCAAGACGGGTGCATGCGGCAGCGAAAGCCCATATCGAAGAACTTTCGAAGACAGAGGACGAACCCGAAGAGGAAGAGGACCAAGAATGAAGCTGATCGAACTCCATATTATCCAGTCGTTCCCCGTGTCCTGTCTGAATCGCGACGAAGTCGGCTCGCCCAAGACGGCGATCTTCGGCGGCATCCCCCGCGCACGGATTTCGAGCCAGTGCCTGAAACGGGCCATTCGCCTGTGCGCGCGCGAGTTGCAGCCGGATATGTTCGCGGCCGAACGCACCAAGCTGTTCATCGCCCCACTTGCACAGCGGCTCCGGGACAGGAAGATAGACGAGGATCGGGCGCTTGAGCTCTCGCGCGCCGTGGGTAAGCATCTCGCAACGCTCGACGAGAAGGCGGCCAAGAAAGGGGTGGAGAAGGTCAAGACACTGATGTTCCTCTCCCCGGCGGAGCTGGATGAGATTGCCGAGAAGTTGGCGGCCGATGATGGGGGTGATATCTCCAAACAGGTGACCGCGGCCTGCAAAAAGGCGGCATTGAAGGACGGCGCCGATGTCGCCATCTTCGGACGCATGGTGGCCAGCGACCACAGCCTCACCGTGGAGGCCGCCGGCATGTTTGCCCATGCGCTGACGACGCACCGCGCCGAGAACGATATCGATTTCTTCTCGGCCGTCGATGACCGGCGCGATGACCGGCGCGCAGAGGACCGGACGTTGAGCGAGGAAGAGGAAGCTGGCGCAGGCATGATCGGAACATTGGAGTTCGCCAGCGGCGCCTTCTATCGATATGCGGCGCTGAATCTAGACCTCCTCTTCTACCAGGCAAACGACAACGGCCAACTGCCGGCGAATCTGCAGTGCCTTGCAGATGCCGACAAGCAGGCAGAACGCCGCAAGCTTGTTGAGACCTTCGTTCGCGCCACCGTGATGGCGGTTCCGAACGCACGCAAGAACTCCATGAATGCGAACACGTTGCCCGCTTACGTGCTCGGGGTGGTCAAGGATTCCGGCCAGCCCATTCAGTTGGTGAACGCATTCGAAGCCGGTGTCCGCGCCAAGAACGGATTGATCGAACCTTCGGTCGCGGCCGAGCTGCTGCATCTGCACAGGATGAAGACGATCTTCAACGTCGAACACGCGCTGGAGATTGCAACCGGGATTCACAAACCGGAGGCCAACGGCGCCGGATTGACCAAGGAAATGGTCCCCAAGCACGTGGATCTGAACACCTTCTGCGCGGAGATCTCGAAGCATGTCGAATGACACGGCGTATCTGGCGCTCTTGCTTGATGGCCCCCTGCAAGCGTGGGGCGCCTCCAGCCGTTTCCAGCGACGGACCACGGAGTTGTTTCCCACCAAGAGCGGCGTGGTAGGTATGGTCTGCGCCGCGATGGGGCTGTCAAAAGGATCGGCGGAAGAACAACGGCTACTGCCCGCGTTGGCGGAGTTTGACATGACCGTCCTGGTAATCCCGCGCATTCGGAGCAACGCGAGGACGGGGAGGACACGGGCGCTCGACATTCGGCGTATGGAGGACTACCACACGGTGGGCGGCGGCTATGACCCGCGAACCGAGCCTCAGAGCATTACCCGCACCGCATCCGGAAAGGTGAATCAGAAGAGAGGTCAGGCTGTCGCCGTTGTCACCCACCGCCAGTATCTTCTCGATGCAAGATTCGGCGTTCTTCTTGACGGTGCGCACAGCCTTCTTGGCCGAGCGGCCGACGCTTTGCGCAACCCCGTGTGGGGCGTGTGGTTGGGACGAAAGACCTGTATCCCGGCGGCACCCTTGCTGGTCGAAGCCAACGGCGAAAATGTGTTTGCCGAGCGCCGTGCTGCCTTCGAAGCCTTGCTTCTGGCGCACTACCGGCTGTCCGGGCAGGAGCCGCCCGATACGCTGCCTGACGAATCGCTGTTCGATCGTGTTCTTGAAGGTACCGGGTTCACCGATTCGATCCGGGATGTGCCTGTCAGCTTTGGGGACGGCACGAGTACCGGCCCCGACAAGCGCGAGTTTGCCGTGCGCCAAATCTCTCGCACAGCGCGCAGTACACCGGAAGACGGCGGCTGAGCTCATGCCCATATTCGAGAAACCCCCTCTGGAGACGTTGACGCCCGCTCGCGAGCGGTGGACCCCGCTCTACCTCGAACACGGGCGGCTTGAAGTGGACGACGCCAGTGTCAAGTGGATCGGCGCGGACCGCACTGTCATGCGCGTGCCGGTGGCCACCGTAAGCGTGCTCATGCTTGGCCCGGGCACGACCGTCACCCACGCCGCGGTCAAAGCCTGCAGCGACTCCAATACGCCCGTCTGCTGGGTTGGCGCCGAAGGCATGCGGTTCTACGCGTTCGGCGTCAGCCCCACCCACGACAACGAACGCGCGCGCAAGCATGCCGCCGCACAGGCCTCCGCCAGGAAACGCCGCGAGATCGCGCGGCGCATGTTCGCCCGCCGTTTTCCCGGCGTGGACGTCAGCGAGAAGTCCGTCCAGGAATTGCGGGGCATGGAAGGCGAACGGGTTCGCAGACTCTACCGCGAGATGGGGGTGAAGTACGGAGTCACGTGGAAAGGACGCAACTACGACAAATCCAACTGGCATCTTTCGGACGGAATCAACCGCGCCGTCTCCGCGGCGAACGCAAGCCTCTATGCCTTGTGCACGGCCGTAATCTGTTCGCTCGGCTACCTGCCGCAGCTTGGGTTCATCCATACCGCGGGCACGATTCCGTTCGTGTTCGACATGGCCGATCTGTACAAGCCCGAAACCACGCTGGATGCCGCTTTTCACACGCTCAGCGTGAATCCGGACGCGAACGAGTCCGACGTGCTGACGCTGCTCAAGACGAAGATCGAACAGGCCAAGCTGTTGCGCCGCATCCCGCGCGACGTCGAGGAGTTGCTGCAATGACCGTAATCGTCGCGAACGACACACCGCCCGCCGTGCGTGGCCTGTTGAAGCGCTGGTTCATCGAACCAAAACCGAATGTCTTCGTGGGAACCGTCAATGCAAAAACCCGCGAGAAGACCCTGGAATACCTGCGCCGCAACGCGCCCGGGCTCGGCCTAGTCGTGATCGCCGCCGACAACAGCACGCAGGGCTTTTCCGTTCAGACCTTCGGCCAAACCAAGCGCACTGTTGCACGGGTTTCCGGCTTGTGCCTGATCGCCGAGAAATGGGCGGACGACGAGGAACCGGAGGGCGAAGAACCCGCGACGACTGAGGCCTGATTATGCTGACCAACACTTTCTGTCACCTGCCCGGAATCGGCCCCAGCGCCGAAGAACGGCTGTGGCGGACCGGCATCCTCTCGTGGCACGATTTGGAGCGGCGAGCGAGCGAAGTGTTTTCTGCCCCAAAAGCAATTCGCATCACCGACGGCCTTCACCAATCGCGGGCGGCATTGGCGGATGGCGACATCATGTTCTTCTTGCGTCGATTGGACCCGACCCGAATACCACGCGTGTATCCGCACCTCGGGGACACCCCCACCTACCTTGACATCGAAACGACCGGCTTGCGCCGCGAACGTGCGCGGGTAACCACGATCACGGCATATCGGCACGGCGGCTTTCATGTCTTCGTACGGGGGGCAAATCTCCAGGAATTTCCCGCCATTGCGGAATCCGAGTCCCTTTGGATCACCTACAACGGCGCCCGCTTCGATGTGCCCTTCATCCAAGACGAATTCGGAACACAACTCGATTTCTCCAACCATTTGGATCTATGCCCCGTGATCAGGGCGCTCGGTTCGCGGGGAGGACTTAAGGGCGCCGAGAAGGCCTTGGGAGTCCAACGAAAGCACACCGAGTGCCGTAACGGTGCCGACGCTGTGCGGCTCTGGCAGCAACATCTTGATGGAACAAACGCCGATGCCTTGAAGGCCCTCGTTATCTACAATGCCCAAGATGTCTTGGCGCTTGAAGCCTTGCTCGCGCAAGCGTGGCGGATCACCATGGCAGCCTTTCCTCTGCGCACCTACTGTGCGCCGCTGAACCAGCCCGCGCCAGAGACAGCCTGGAAAACCTTTTGTTCTTTGACAACCGAATACACACGACATGTGGTGTGCGGGTAGACAAAAACCACAAGATGTTGGTCTCTTCCCCACACGCGTGGGGATGATCCGTACCGGGTGTTGGTGACACGTCTAGCGTTCATCTCTTCCCCACACGCGTGGGGATGATCCGTTATCTTACGGCAGCACGAATGGGTTTCTCTCCTCTTCCCCACACGCGTGGGGATGATCCGCACCATAGAGCGGCGGACGCGCGCACTTTCGACTCTTCCCCACACGCGTGGGGATGATCCGTACAGCGCGCAGCGCCGGTACTGTTGTTTCAGCTCTTCCCCACACGCGTGGGGATGATCCTAGGATGTGAA
>Ga0272441_10012850_pt1 | contig 12142 bp, 11 predicted proteins | sample SSMProp6N_FD_193582 | JGI IMG/M metagenome (GOLD analysis project Ga0272441, IMG submission 193582) | Marine sediment archaeal communities from Little Sippewissett salt marsh, Falmouth, MA, United States - SSM-Prop-6N | ecosystem: Environmental > Aquatic > Marine > Wetlands > Sediment ...
CTGACCAATTTACTGAACTTACCGGTATCAAAGTAAATCTTTATGCCCTCTCCGAACAGCAATTTTTTGAAAAACAGAGAATGGTATTAGCAACCGGTTCAGATGAATATGATATTTGTATGATGGGGCCTGAGTTCATTTGGGAATATGAGCCTTTCCTGGAACCCTTAAACAAATATATTGAAGACCCTACTTTGACTCTCCCAGATTGGGATAAAAATGATTTCTTCGAAGGATTAGTGGAATCTAATTCCGTTGGAGACGAACTATATGCGGTTCCGGTAATGGCCGAAGGATACATTTTACATTATCGTCAAGACCTTTTTGACAAATACGGATTAACTGTGCCCACTACATTGGATGAATGGATTGAAACAACGAAAGAATTACAAAAGGCTCTGGATGAAGACGGTAAGGAAGATATGGATGCACTAGCCTTAAGAGGTGTCAGGGGACCAGGGACTGTAATATTAGTACCTATGTGCTTGTTACATGCTGCAGGTGGAACAGATTTTGTAGATGGTAAGTGTGCTATGAATAGTGATATTTCTATTGAAATCCATGAAAAATATATGGAATTAGTTAAAGCAGGCTGCTCTGATGACTGGTCCAACTATGATTGGTATGATGTTAAAGATGCTTTAACTTCCGGTCGTGCAGCCAGTGGTGCCGATTGTAATTTCTTTGCAGCAGAACAATGGGATCCGGAAGTTTCTAGTGTAGTAGGTAAAATGGCTTATGCTATGATACCTACAGTTGAAGTGAGCAATACCTGGACCTGGGGCTTGTCAATGAATAATGCATCCCGTAACAAAGAAGCTGCCTGGCTCTTTATGATGTGGGCAACTACTCAAGAAAGATTACTTGATGCCTCTTTGAATTACAATAACTTTGACCCAACCAGAGCATCAGTTTCCGAACATCCTGAAGTCAAAGCAATGTTTGAAAGCATGGGGAACTACTATGAAGTAGACCAACAAATGTTATCAAAAGCTAAGTTATTACCAACACCTATTGTAGAATTCTTCACTTTTGCTGATATGTGGGTAGTTTCTTTACAGGAAATGTGGATGGAAACAAAAACTGTTGAAGAAGCTTTAAATGACCTATGCGCAAAAGTTGATGCTGCAGGATTCACATTTCTTAGTGAATAGTTAAACCAGAATAGAATGATTATAAAAACAGTGAATATATTAGAATGATAATGATTAATAAAACATTGATATTGTTTTTGTAATCACAAGATGGTGAGAAGCGGTGATATTGTGTAATAATGATCAATGTTACATAATTTCACCGCTTTATATTTAAAAAAGAAGCAAATATACAAGTTTTTATAAGTTTTATTTAACCATAAAAAACCACCTTCTTAGAAGGTGGTAATGGTTAAATTGATTTTACCATAGAAAAGTACAAGAGAAGCTCTCTAACAATTTTTCACCTGCAGTCCAGGGTAAATATTGCTAATACTTAGAAATATTCAGTTAAAATAGTAGAATAAAAGCAAAAGAAATACTAACCAATAAAAAGTTAAGCCTCTTTTAGGGGTTCTTAAAACCACCCGCTATGCGGGTGCGATATTTACTGTTGCAATAAATATTTTGATATATTGTCCAACCACTTCATTTCTTTTATTCAAAAAAATTGATAAAATAATTAAATATTAACAGTAATAATGTAAAAAGCTATCAAAGGAGGAAGTACATATGAACTACCTATTAGGTATAGATATTGGCACTCAAGGCGTTAAGGGTGTTATTTTAGATGAAAAATTAAAGGTAGTAAAGAAGGCTTATCTGGAACATGATTATATTCAACCTAAACCAAATTGGTTTGAACATGATGCAGAAAAGACATGGTGGGATGGATTTAAAAAGATTATCAATAAATTATTTGAAGATAGGGAAATATCACCAAAAAACATAACATGTGTCGGTTGCAGTGGGGTAAGTCCTTGTTTGCTACCTCTTGATAAGCATAATAAACCGTTAAGAAATGCTATTCTATATGGAATAGACGGGAGAGCTCAAAAAGAAATTGTAGAAATAACCCAAAAATTAGGAGAAAAAAAATTATTAGAAATTAACAAGCAACCTCTTACAACACAGTCCGTTGGCCCCAAAATTGTCTGGTACAAAAAAAATGAACCCGAAGGTTTTGCTAAAACTGATAAAATATTTACAACCACCAGTTATATTGTTTATAAATTAACGAATGAGTATATTCTTGACCATACCCAGGCAGCATTTTTTGGTCCTTTCTATAATTTTGACCAGAGAAAATGGGACCGGGAAATGTGCCAAGTTTTTAATGTTCCTTATTCTTTATTTCCTCCATTAAGAAATGCACATGAAATTTCAGGTCGTATTACTAAAAGTGCATCACAAGAAACTGGGCTTACAGAAGGAACACCCTTAATAGCTGGAACAGCAGATGGATTTGCCGAAATACTTAGTGCTGGGGCGATTGAGCCGGGAGAGGTAACAATCATATATGGAACAACAGGTATCATTTCTATAGCTACCGATAAGCTTAAAATTATTAAAGAGCTTTGGACATTACCCCATATTATGTTACCGGGGTTTTATTCTGTGACAGGAGGAACTGCTACCAGTGCAGCTTTGACTAAGTGGTTTAGAAATAATTTTGGAGAGATGGAAAAAATTATGCAAGATAGGATAAAAATAAATGCTTATGATTTACTTATAAAACAAGTTAAAGATATACCGCCGGGTTCGTCAGGTTTATTAGTCTTACCCTATTTTAGTGGTGAGAGAACGCCAATTCATGACCCCTTGGCTAGTGGTATCATAATGGGATTAAATGTTTCTCATTCCCGGGCACATATCTATCGAGCATTATTGGAAGGAGTAGCCTATAGTTTTAGACACCATTTTGAGATTTTTGAAAAGAATGGATTTAAAATTAACAAAGTGGTTGCCTGTGGTGGTGGTGTAAAAAGTAAAATATGGGTTAAAATTGTTAGCGATGTACTTGGTTATGATCAATATATCTCCAATATTGCAATGGGTTCAGAAATAGGGACAGCATATATGTCAGCCCAGGCAGTTGGTTTGTTTAAAAATTATAAAGATTTAATTGAGGTAGTGTCAGAAGGGAATTTACCGGAAAAAATATCATTTGACAGTAAAAACCATCAAAACTATTCAAAATATTATCAAATTTTCCGTGATTTATATGAGAATGTCAAAAATGACATGCACAAGCTGTCATTAATTGCGAAATAAAAACTATAAAATACGATGTTTTAGAAGATAATCTGTACTTATACCAGTTTAAAGAACCAACAGAGCAATAGTAGCAGAGTATGATCCAAAAAAGTGAAGAGGCAAAATAGAACATAAAAGGGAAAAATATCATCAATGAAGAGATAGAAAAGAATTAGAAAAAAATATCAAGAAACATAGGCTAACCATCTTTAATATAGGAGGAAAATGGTTTATGAAATCAACAGGATATGAATTTATTGATAAAACAAAATACCAATATTTAAATATATCAGATCAAATGAAAGGAGTTCCTCCACCAGACTTGCAATTACCTTATTCTGATGATATAGAAATCATTCCTTTGCCCGAATGGAAAAAAATCAATATTTCGTCGGATAATATTGAGACTATTATTGATCGAAGAAAAAGCATACGGAATTATAAGCAAGTGAAGTTAAGCCTCCCTGAATTATCTTATTTGCTATGGTGTACTCAGGGAGTAAAAAAGAAAATATCGGATATAACTACCATAAGGACAGTTCCTTCAGCGGGGGCTCGTCATGCTTTGGAAACGATTCTTTTGGTGAATAGAGTAGAAGGACTGGAGCCCGGGTTTTACCGGTATTTGAGTTTAGACCACCAGCTGGCAATATTGAGAAAAGATAAATTAGTTGTTGATGAAATTGTTAAAGCTAGTTTTAATCAGATTTTTATAAGACATTCAGCAATCACTTTTATCTGGAGTGCAGTTATTTATAGAATGAAATGGCGATATGGTGAAAGAGCTTATCGGTATATTTTTTTGGATGCAGGACATGTGGCTCAAAATCTATATCTCTCTGCTGAGACAATTGGATGTGGAGTTTGTGCTATTGCTGCATTTTCAGATGATGATATGAATCATATCTTAGGATTGGATGGCAAAGAACAGTTTGTGATATATATGGCAACTGTAGGCAAGAAATTGGAAGATTAAATATTAAGGAATGTTTTATGAGAAGAAAAGAAAAAGAGATAACTAATAGCAAAGAATTAAATGAAATTATAATGGAAGCTGATTTCTGTTATGTAGCTATGTCGAAAAATAATATACCTTATCTTATTCCTATGAATTATGGATTTCATGAGCCATGTATTTACCTTCATTCAGCAAATGAAGGGCTTAAAATCGACATTCTGAGAAGGAATCCTCAGGTTTGTATAGGCATTGTTCGAAATGTAAAAATAGAAAAAATGCCGGATGTATGTAAAACCAGCATGCAGTACAGCAGTGTAATTATTGTTGGAAAAGCTGAGTTCTTAACAGATAAGGATGAAAAAAGTGAAGCACTAAGCCATATTGTTCAGCATTATGAGCAAGATGTCAGTAGTGAAAAACTAAATTTTAATGAATATGAGCTTGATCGGGTAACTGTGCTGAAGGTTAGGATTGAAAAGATATCAGGCAAAAAATCAATCTAACAAGTAAATAAATATGGATAAACTGTTTTTAAATTGAGAGTGAGGCTAATAATTTATTAAGACAGTTTAGATTATCTTTTATTTGATAGTCGAAAAGAATAGATATTAAGAATTGTTTAACCTAAAGGTTAAAATATGTTTCTAAGAAGAATAATTGAAAAGGATAATAACACTTTACTTGGGATTTTGGCTATCTTATTCTGGGGAAGTACCGTTGCTTTTTCCAGGAGTTTAACAGAACAGTTAGGTACTATTACAGCCGGTGGGCTGGTTTTTATTCTGAGTGCTTGGTTTGCCTGGTTATATTTATTATTTACATCCCCTGGTAAGTTTAAAAGAATGATTCATTTGCCTCCTTTTTATCTGTGGGGTTGTGGTATATTGTTTGTGATATATATGGCTACCCTGTATTTGGCAATAGGTTTATCAGCTAACCGGCAACAAGTTATTGAAGTAAGTATTATCAATTATCTATGGCCAGGGCTAACTTTACTTTTTTCAGTACCTGTTTTACAGAAAAGGGCACATTTATCAATTATTCCGGGAATATTACTTGGCTTTTTAGGTGTTTATGTTGCCATGAATCCCTATCATTGTTTTTCTTTCTCTCCGTTTCTTCAGAATATTCAGAACAATAGTTTGCCTTATATTTTTGCCTTCATAGCTGCAATTTCCTGGGCTCTTTATTCAACCTTGGCTAGAAAATGGGCCGGAAAAGATGAAGAAGGAGCAGTACCTATTTTTTTATTTTTAACTGGTTTATTTTTATTAATACTAGGATTATTTTTTCAAGAGGAATCGGTATGGAGCTTAAGGGTAGGGATAGAGCTGCTCTATATGGCTATTTTCCCCACATTTTTGGCTTATTCTTTTTGGGATCAAGCCATGCGTCGTGGTAATATTGTATTGGTTGCAGCGCTTTCTTATTTTACACCTCTTTTATCTGTTTTTATTAGTTCACTCTATTTAAATATTATCATTGATATTCGTTTGTGGGTTGCCTCAATTTTGGTAGTTACCGGGGCTATTGTGAGTAAATTATCTATTTTGGAAACTAAGGTTTTTTAAGAGTAGAGAAAAAAAATAACAGTATTGCTAGTTAATGAATATATTTATTTTATTTATTGATTGAGTTGGTTATGGAAATAGAAATATTGGCAGCAGAGTCTTTGGGTGTCCGGGGTTTGTGCTGTTACGTTAAAACAAAGACAAGAAAAATACTTATTGATCCAGGGATTGCCCTGGGTTATTCCCGATATAATCTTTTGCCTCACCCTTTTCAGGTAGCAATAGATGAAAGAATAAGGGAAAAAATGATAGAGAAATGGTCTGAAGCTACAGACATTGTCTTCAGCCATCTTCATGGTGACCATGTTCCCTTGCTCCAGGCAAATCCTTACCAATTGAGTATTCATCATTTAAGTAAATTAGCGCCTCAGGTAAAAATTTGGCTAAGTCATTTTGAAAAACTCAATCATTTGGAAAAAAACAGATTTTCTTCCTTAAAAGAAAGCTTGGAAAAAAATTTTTGTTTTATTAATAGTCAATCTCGTACTCATAGTGATTTTCATTTTTCAAAAATGGTTTTTCACGGGGAAAAAGATAAAAACAGAAGTAAAGTTTTTATGACCTGCATTGAAGAAGCTAATTTTGTATTTGTCCATGGTTCTGATATTCAATTGCTTGACGAAAATGCAGTTCAAATTATATTATCATGGAAGCCGGATTTGCTTGTAGTTAGCGGTCCGCCTTTATACCTTTCGGTTAAAATAAATGATGAATTATTGCAAATTGCCACAAATAATGCCTTGCGATTATCTAATAAAATTCCTACAGTCATTATTGACCATCATCTTTTGAGGGATTATCAAGGCCTGGATTGGTTAAGGGATATCGATAGCAAGACAAAGAATAGAGTGTTATCCGCAGCAGAATTTATGCAAAAACCCCTTATGATGTTAGAAGCGGATCGTTTGAAGCTTTACCGGTATATGCCTGTAGTACCAGGATGGCATATTCAATATGCTGAAGGTTTAATTAATGCCCAGGAATATTGGGATAAGGGTAATAAGATGTACTGTCAACAAGATTAAATAGAAAAGAATATCAAAATATTTCATAAAATAACCAAAATTACTATCACATTGTTGATATTAAGGTAAACATGATTACAGTAAAGTGTATTAAATGTAAGCGAAATATTTTTAAATACCAAAAGATTGGCAAGGGAAATCTATGGCATTGCTGGAAAAGCAGAATCAAGCGTGACTATAGTATTCGTCATGCCAATGAAGTAAGGTGTATTTGCGGTAATCTTGTTGGTATAGAGGAAGAAAAATGGATTAAGATGAAACAACACTCTTTTGAAATTTCCGGAACAATATCAAAAAAGTAGAGAGCTAGATAAATAGCATAATAAAAAACTGTTTATGATATAAAAAGATACTATAAAATTTGAAAAGGGGAATTCATTTTTTGGCTGTCAACCAAAATATCTTCCGGAATTTGATGTTTGCTGAGTTGCTTTCGAATGGCTGGAACAAATAATTTTTCTGTATAAAAATGTTCAGCATCAATAATATTGAGTCCCATTTCTTTTGCCTTTAGTGCTTCATGGTAATCAATGTCCCCGGTAATAAAAACATCTACTTGTTTGTTTATACATTGGTTAATCAGTGACCCACCGCTTCCGGTGCACAATGCTACGGTCTGAATCATTTTCTTATTTGATTGAATGATTCTTAGGTAAGGAGCTCCAAGTTCTTTTTTAACTATTTTACTGAAGGATTCCAGTGTTTGTGTTTTTTTCAGTTTTGCTACCATGCCAATGCCTGTTGTGGATTTTATCCTCAATTGATAAATATCATAAACTGGTTCTTCATAAGGATGAGCTTTATGGATTGTTTCAATAATCTTGTTAAGATTTCTTTCGTAAAATATTGTTTCAATCTTGACTTCATTAACTAATTCCCTCTTCCCGGTTTTCCCAATAAAAGGCGTAGAGCCATCCATGGGCTTAAAAGACCCTTTTCCGGTAATAGAAAAAGAAGTTTCACTGTAATTTCCAATTTGTCCTGCACCTGACTGAAAAATTGCATCCTGTAGCGTATTTTTGTATTCCTCTGGTACATAGACTGCTAATTTATAGATTTTTTCCGGAGATGATTTGATAGCACTTACTTTATTTACATCAAGCAAATGACCAACATAATCATTTAACCCATTTTCAGCTAAATCAAAATTAGTATGCATAGAAATAAGATTAATATGATGAAAGGCTAATTGATAGGCAACCGGGTTATCCTGCTTAGTGATTTTATAGAAAGGATGAAAAAATAAAGGATGATGAGATAGAATAACATTACAATGTTTCCGAACTGCTTCCCGGAGGATTTCTTTTGTTACATCCAAACAGAGTAATATTTTTGAAATATCTTCATTCAGATCAGCAAATTGTACTCCACTATTATCGAGCTCTTCCTGGGAAAAGAAAGGAGCAATCTGATTTAAAGTATCTAGCAGTTCTTTTATTTTCATGAATACCTGCTTCTTTTTTTAGAGTTTGTCAAATAAATGAAAAAGAGCTAGCTTTGAATTTATTTGCCAGAATTGTTTTTTAGTTGGCTTAATGCTTTTTTTAGTTCTTTGATGTCTTTCCAGGTTAGCTCTTTCGGGCTGCCGGGAGTTGTTTCTTCATGTCGCAATAAATAGCTGGGGTGAAACATGGGAAAAATTTTAATTCCTCCTATCCAGTCAAACCACCGTCCGCGTACTTTAGTAATACCCTCTTGAGAATTCAAAAGATATTTAGTAGGGATATTTCCCAGTGTTACGATAATCCTTGGATTAATCAGAGCAATTTGTGATTCTAAATAGGGCAAACATAGTTCTATTTCACTTTTCGAGGGATTACGATTCCCAGGTGGTCTGCATTTAAGCATATTGGTAATAAAGACATCTTCTCTTTTAATCTTAACAGATTGCAAGATTTTAGAAAATAATTGACCGGCTTTCCCGATAAAAGGTTTCCCATGTAAGTCTTCAACTTCTCCAGGTGCTTCTCCGATGAACATAACCGGACTCTTATCATTGCCTTCACCGGGAACAGTATTGTGTCTGGTAGAGAAAAGCGGACATTTCTCGCAGGATTTAATTTTTTCAGCGATTTCGTCCATGGAAAGTGAACCTATTTTTTCCGACATTTATGAGCTCCCTAAATACCCAAAAGATACATGCATACCAAAACATTCATTATATTCATGTTATTGATAATTTATATAACATTCTATCATTGAAAAACACGATAAACAAGTTTGTGTTAATTTTTTGTCTTAAGAGGCAAATAAATAAATTTAATTAATTGTTCCAATAATATTGTATACAATATTAAAATGTTGATATTTTGTTTTCTATAGAGTAATATAAAATAAAATACGCAAGGAAAATAGTCATGTATAAAATAAATTATATTGATTTGAATGAAAAAGTATACAGAGCATTGAAAGAGATGATTTTAAAGAATGAATTGAGGTCAGGTGAAAAACTAAGCCAGGAAAAATTAGCTATGCAATTAGGAGTTTCCAGAACTCCGTTACAATCAGCATTTTATCGTTTGGAGAAAGAGCTTTTAGTCGAAATCAAACCAAGGAAAGGTGCTTTTGTAAAACAATTAACTTTACAGGATTTTCATGAATTATATGATATTAGAGGCCGACTTGAATCTCTGGGCGCTTATGAAGCAGCAAAAAGAGCTACTCAATTAGAGGTTAATCAACTAGCTAAATACCTGGCTATATTCCAAAAGGTAGTAAAAAATAAAGAGAATTCTACTTTAATGGAAGCTGATTATCATTACCATATGGCTATTATGAAAATGAGTAAAAATGATTTACTATTTCGAATGATTGCATCCTATAATTTATTAATTATAAGCAACTTGGAAGGATTATTAAAACCACCCAGTCGAAGTCTGGAAGAACACCGCGAATTATTTGATGCTATAAAAAATAAAAAAGCAGAACTAGCAGAAAAATTAATGACTTTGCATATTTTTGATGCAAAAGAAAGAATTAAAGACAGAATTGCTAATTCATCTTTGAAGAACGAAGGAGAAAGGTAGGATGAGAAAAATCAAAAATAATCATTTGGTTGATTTGGTCTATCAAAGTATTAAAAATATGATATTTGATGGATTTTTACCCCCAGGAGAGAAAATTAATAAAATAGATTTATCCAGACAGCTAGGTGTAAGCATTACTCCAGTCAATGAGGTAATTAATCGTTTAACCGGTGAAAAATTTCTTGAAAAAAAGGGAAGAAAAGGGTACTTTGTCAAGAAATTTTCTATGAAAGATTTAATCGAATTTTATACAGTACGAGCTGGTTTGGAAGGAGTTGTCTTAAGGGTTTGTATTGAAGATTTAAGTGATGATCAGCTAAATGAGTTTGAAAAATTTTTTAAGAATTTTCATTTACCTTTTGATGAAAAAGAAAAGGAACGTTATATGAAAGAAGATCAAAGATTTCATGAAAAAATTATTGATCTATCTGGTAATTCTATGATTAATGATTTTAATCAAAATTTTAATTTTATTATGAAAAGTTATCAAAAAGGACTGGTAAGACAACCTGAGGAAACCCTGAAGGAACATCAAGAGATTATTAAAGCGATAATAGACCGAAAGAGCCATAAAGCCCAAGAACTCTTAATTACTCATCATCTTAAATCAATACGAACACTTAAATCCAAGATATAATCAATAGAAAATAAATTGAAATGCTTTTTATAAGTACATGATAATAATTTTAAGTGATTATTACAATCCTAAGAAGGTCAGAATGGCATAATATTATCTCTCCCAATACTTGGCATTTCTTTCTAGCCGGCAGCAAGAGTACTTTTGTTTAGACCAACCAAACTTACTGAAATAAAAACATCGCTCATTAAGAAATCTCTATAATTTATCTTTTAGTATGATTGACTCTTTTTGAAAATCATGTTATAAATAAATAAGTATTGTATACAATATTTTTAATGAAATATATGATTGACAACAATAGTTTCAATTTAGTTGTGTAAGTATGGCGAACAAAAAAAGATGATAAAAATAGAATACTGATTCCTCGAAACATGTTAATTAATATAGGAAAGAATTAGTGAAGGGGAAGAAGAAACTTAAATTGGGAGGTGGTGAAAAGGCAAAAAGATATTTTAATTTAAATACTATTTCAAAATATTTTGGAGGTTTTAATCAAATGAAAAAAATAATCGTGATATTGATTGTTATTTTGTTTGCCATGACTTGTTTTAACATTGCAGTGAGTGCCAAATATCCAGATAGAACAATTACTAATGTAGTTGTTTGGGGTGCTGGTGGTGGTACTGATGTTTGTAACAGAGTAGTCATGGCCGAAATGCAGGGCATTCTAGGTGTTAATATTAATGTTGTAAATAACACAGGCGGAGTAGCAGGCTCTGCAGGAATGAGTTTTGCATATTCAAAACCGGCTGATGGGTATACTTTGTGTGGTTTATCAGAATCCTGTGTGACTGCAGGTGTCCAGGGTGGCTTTGACAAAAGAATGGATGTATGGGATTACTTTATAATTGGTGGGTCCCCAGATGTAGTATCCGTTACTCCTGACACACCTTATCAAACATTAGAGGATCTAATTGAAGCGGGAAAATCTGATCCCGGTGGTATTGCTGCAGGTGCTTCCGGAGCAGGATCCATACATCATTTGAATTTGCTCGCGTTGATGGATGGTACCGGTGCTGAATTTAACTTTATTCCTTATGCCGGTTCAGCTCCTTCTCAGAATGCTGCCATGACCGGTGAAGTCAGCTTAGTTGTCACTTCGGTTGCCGAACAGGCACAATTGATCCGTGGCGGAAAATTAAGACCATTAGCTGTATTGATTCCGGATTCCTTTGAATTAGCGGGAGAAACCCTACCTTCAGCCTTCGATTTTTATCCGGAACTTTCTGAATATCTACCCATTTCTCAGGCCATCGGTTTTGCTATTAAGATGGAAGCACCTGATGATGTGAAACAAGTTTTAAGAGATGCCTTTGCCGAAGCATTAGCAACTGAAAATTATAAAAAATGGGCCATAGAGAACTTCTATGTCACTTCAGGTGCGACCGGCGAAGAAGCAACCAAGATATTTAATAAATTAGAATCACTATTTGCCTGGACTTTATGGGAATTAGAAGCAGCTAAGGTAAATCCGGAAGAACTGGGAATTCCTAAACCATAGTTAAATCTATCTAAATCTGACCTATTTTGCTAAAATGAATGGAGGGTAGCTGGTATGTTTCCATATATTGGCTACCCAAATTATTCTAGGAGAATTTTGAAAAGTGAAGGAATCAAATGAATGGCAAAAAAGAACTAAGAAGAGCAGATTTTGTGACTAGTATTCTATTAATTATTTTTGGTCTATGGGTG
>Ga0272441_10012851_pt1 | contig 12142 bp, 8 predicted proteins | sample SSMProp6N_FD_193582 | JGI IMG/M metagenome (GOLD analysis project Ga0272441, IMG submission 193582) | Marine sediment archaeal communities from Little Sippewissett salt marsh, Falmouth, MA, United States - SSM-Prop-6N | ecosystem: Environmental > Aquatic > Marine > Wetlands > Sediment ...
GTTCCAAACAGCCTAGCACCGGCCAGGGCCACATGCAAGCGCGGCGCGTTCCCGGCGGAGAAAAAAAGGCCGCCCCGAACGGGGCGGCCGGAAGCCGCTTGGAGAAACGCGCCCGCGCGCTACGCGCTCTCGCGCTTGCGGCGGGCCGAGCGGCGCTTCTTGGGGAGTGCGACGGGCGCGGCGGCGGCCTCGGCGGATTCTTTCTTGGCGGAGGACTTCTTCTTCGCCTGTGCCTCGAGCGCGGCGAGGCCCTGCTCGACGACCTCGGGCGTGACGACGACCTCGCGCAGGTCCTCGCGCTCGGGCAGGACGAACATGATGTCGAGGAGCACCGATTCGACGATCGCGCGCAGGCCGCGCGCGCCGGTGTCCTTCTCCTTGGCCTTGCGCGCGACGAGGCGCAGCGCCTCGTCGGTGAAGGTAAGGCGCGCGTTCTCCATCTCGAGGAGTTTTTCATATTGGCGCACGAGCGCGTTGCGCGGCTCGAGCAGGATGCGCACGAGCGCGTCCTCGTCGAGCGGGTGGAGGCCGACCACGACCGGCAGACGGCCGACCACCTCGGGGATGAGCCCGTACTTCGTCAGGTCGTCGGACTCGACCGCCTCGAGGATGTCGCCGCGGGCGCGGGCGTCCGACGCGCGCGCCTCCTTCGAGAAGCCCATCATCCGGCGGCCGAGGCGCTGGCCGGCGATCTCCTCGATGCCGTCGAAGGTGCCGCCGCAGATGAAGAGGATCTGCGAGGTGTCGATCTGGATGTACTTCTGCTCCGGGTGCTTGCGCCCGCCCTTGGGCGGGACGTTCGCGACCGTGCCCTCGAGGATCTTCAGGATCGCCTGCTGCACGCCCTCGCCCGAGACGTCGCGCGTGATGGATGGGTTCTCGCTCTTGCGGCCGATCTTGTCGATCTCGTCGACGTAGACGATGCCGCGCTCGGCCATGTCGAGGTCGTAGTCGGCCGCCTGGAGCAGGCGCAGGAGCAGGTTCTCGACGTCCTCGCCGACGTAGCCGGCCTCGGTGAGCGTCGTCGCGTCGCCGATGGCGAAGGGGACCTTGAGGAAGCGCGCGAGCGTGCGCGCCATGAGCGTCTTGCCGCACCCGGTCGGGCCGATGAGCAGGATGTTCGACTTCTCGATCTCGACGTCGGTCGACTCGTCCAGCCGGCTCTGCACGCGCTTGTAGTGGTTGTGGACCGCGACGGAGAGGACCTTCTTCGCCCGCTCCTGGCCGATCACGTACTCGTCGAGGTGCGCCTTGATGGCCGAGGGCGGCGGGACCTCGGCGAGGTCCGGCCGCTTGCCCGAGCGCATGGACTCCTGCGCGAGGATCGAGTTGCACAGCTCGATGCACTCGTTGCAGATGTAGATGTCGGGCGGGCCCGCGATGAGCCGATCGACCTCGGCGTAGGTGCGGCCGCAGAAGGTGCAGCTCTCGTCCTCGCGGCCCTCGGACTCCTTGGTCCCCATCGCGTCCCCCCCTTCCTCCGGCGGGGGGCCGTCCCCCCCATCCTGACGACGGCCCCCGCCTTCGGCGCGCCCTAGGGCGCGAGGATCTCGTCGACGAGGCCGTAGTCCTTGGCCTCCTCGGCGGACATGAAGCGGTCGCGATCGGAGTCCTTCTCGATCTCGGCCGCGGACTTTCCGGTGTGGTGCGCGAGGATCTCGACGAGTCGCTTCTTGAGGCGCAGAATCTCGTCGGCCTGGATCGAGATGTCGCTCGCCGCGCCCTGCACGCCGCCCCACGGCTGGTGGATCATGATGCGCGCGTTGGGCAGCGCGTAGCGCTTTCCCTTGGTGCCGCCGGCGAGCAGGATCGCGCCCATGCTCGAGGCCTGTCCGATGCAGTAGGTCTGCACTTCGTTTGCCACGAACTGCATCGTGTCGTAAATCGCCAAACCCGCGGTGATCGACCCGCCCGGGCTGTTGATGTAGACGTTGATGTCCTGGTCCTTGTTCTCGAGCTGCAGGAAGAGCATCTGGGCGATGACCAGGTTCGCGTCCTGGTCGTCGATGGGCGCGCCGATGAAGATGATCCGGTCCTTGAGGAGGCGGCTGTAGATATCGTACGCGCGCTCGCCGCGCCCGCTACGCTCGATGACGATCGGGACGAGACTCATTTCTTCTCCGGCTTCTTCCTGGCCTTGGCCTTCGGCTTCTTCGCGGCCGGCTTGCGCGCGGACTTCTTCTTCCCCTTCGCCGCCTTCGCTTTATCGGACGCGGCCCCCGCCTCCGCCGGGGCGGAGTCGGTCCTCTTGATATCGGCATTGGAGATGATGAAATCCAGCACTTTCTGTTCGCGCAGGTCCACCTCGAGGAGCCCGAGCGTGCCCTCGCTCTCGAGCTCGCCGCGAACCTGCGCGGGCGTCTTGTTCGCCGACGCCGCGGCGCGGTGGATCTCCTGCTCAAGCTCGGCCGGGGCGACCTCGACCTTCTCCTCCTCGGCAATGCGTTCGAGCAGCAGGAACTGCCGGATCTCGCGCTCGGCCTGCTCCTTCGACTGCTTCTCGATCTCCTCGCCGCGCTTATCGATCTCGTCGCGCGGGAGGCCGAACTGCGCGAGGCGCAGCTTGTTGCGCATGGCGATGCGCTGGGCCTGGTCCTCGAGGAGCTTCTCGGGCAGCGGGAACCCGGCGCCCGCGATGAGCGCGTCCACGGCCTTGAGGCGAAGCTGGTACTGCGCGCCGCGCTCGCGCTCGGTCGTGATCTGCGCGCGCGTGTGCTCGAGCATCTTCTCGATCGATTCAAAGCCCATCTTCTTCGCGAAGTCTTCGTCAAGAGGCGGCAGCTTGGGCCTCTTAACGTCATGGATCTTGATGATCGCTTCAGCCTTCTTCCCGCGCGCGGCCTCGACCGGGAAGCGCGCACCGAGTTCGACCGACTCGGTGACCTCCGCCCCCGCCTTCTTCGCGAGCGACTCCGCGCCGAGCGTGAAGGGCAAGCCCTGGACCTCCTTTTCGCCGAGGAGGACCATCATCTCCTCCTCCTTCCAGAGCTCCGCCCCGTCCTCGCCCGCGACGCGCGCGTCCACGACGAGGTAGTCGCCGGTCTTGGCCGCGGAGGCGACCGGCTCGAGATCGGCCGCGCGGCGGCGGACGCCGGTGAGCGCCTCCTTGACGTCGTCGTCGGTGGGCTCGACGCGCGGGGCCTCGAGCGTGAGACCCTTGTACCCGGGCAGGTCGAAGTTGGGCTTGACCTCGACGGTGACGTCGTAGGTGAAGGGCTTCTCACGGTCGAGCTCGATCGCCTCGAGGTCGAGGTCCGGCTCGCCGACCGGGCGCAGGCCCTTCTCCTTGACCGCCTCCTCGAAGGACCTGGCCAAGAGGCGCCCCTTGGTGTCGCGCGCGATGTCGCGGCCGAAGCGCCGCTCGACGAGGGGCCGCGGGATGCGCCCCACGCGGAACCCGTCGATCTTCGCCTCCTTGGTGAGGTCGCGATAGATCGACTCGTACTCCTCGCGGACCTTCTCGACCTCGATCTCGACCTGCAGCCGCTTCTTGCACGGCCCGAGGTCGACCACTTCCGCCTTCATGCCTCTCCCCTCTCGCCTCCTGCGAAGAAGGCCGCGCCAGACGCGAGCGCGCGAGCGCGGCCTCCCGCTCGAAATCAGGTTATGGAGCGGGTGATGGGGCTCGAACCCACGACCCCAACCTTGGCAAGGTTGTGCTCTACCACTGAGCTACACCCGCTCCGGTACTGCGTGGACATTCTATCCCGGCGCCCCGCGCGCTGTCAAGCCCCCAGGAGGGCGGATTCCCGTCCCGCGGGGCGCAAAGCTGGCACGGGGGCCTGGATTCGAACCAGGATTGGAGGATCCAAAGTCCTCCGTCCTACCTTTAGACGACCCCCGTGCGGGCAAAGGCATTCTACGCGGGGGGCGAGGGGGGCGCAAGGGGGGAGGGAATGGAGACTGCTCCACTACGCCGTGGATTTCCTTTGCTTCGCCAGGACCACCACGCCCGCAGTGAGGCACCCGACCGACGCGGCGGCGGCTGTCAGGCTGAGGAGCGTCCATCTGCGTGCATGGCGTACGTTATGGGGATGCTCGTGCGTCGTGATGGTTCCGTCCTCGTTTAGGACGGCGGCCACGGCTTTGATCCGGCCGCGCGCGGCCCGGTCGAGCGACAGGCCCGAGGCGATGCCGAAGGCGATCGCCAGAACGATGAACACCGCCGCCCTTCTCTGAATCTGTGAGAGAAGGAGGACCAGAATCGCAGCGAGGCAGGCCGCCTTCCACGCGAAGAGCCACCACGGCCGCCACCATGCGCCCGTATGGGTCTCCACCACATCTGACAAGCCGAAGAGGAGGAAGGCCGCGACGAGGGCGAAGGAGATGCCGCGCTCGCGGCCGCGCCGCCGCAGGCCGCGAATCAGAAAGACGAGGGCGCCGATGGTCCACAGCGCGGCTTCGAGATAGTTGGCGGTTTCGAACATAGCCCCAGCTTAGCCGCGCGGAGCGCCCCCGTCAAGACGCGGCCCCCGCGGAGAACCAGCGGGGGCCGGTGGCGTTCCTGCTTGCGCGACTGCGCGCGCTAGCCGTTCGGGTCGATGTACTGCTTGTAGAGCTCGGGGAACTTTTCTTTGAACTCCTCGCGGCTCGGCGCACTGAAGGTCTTGGCCTCGCCTTCCCTCGGCTTGAGCACGAGCGTGATGCCCTCGTTTGACTCGCTGATCGTGGCCGTGCCCTCCTCGGTGCGGACGCTGCGGACGTTCTGCATGTTGACCCGCCCGCCGATGATCCGGACACCCTCGCCCGCCTGGATACCCTCGCCCATCCGAATCTGCATGCCCACGTGCGCGCCGCGGTTCCCGCGCAGGGCCTTGGCCGTGCCGGGCATGTCCGGGGCCGTCGCCTCGGCGGTCCGGTTTTCGATTCGAGCGAGGACCTCCTCGGCGCGGCGCGCGACCTCAAGGTCAGGGTTCTTCTTCGCCTCTTTGAGCGCGGGCACCGCCGGTTTTCCGATTTTGGCGAGCTCGGCCGAGGCCGCCTCGCGCTTCTTGAAGTCGTCGTCCCCGAGCTGCCTGACCAGTTCTTTGACGAGTTCTTCCGCGCGCTCGGAACCGGCCGCGGGCCCGGCTTTTTCGACTTTCTTCGCCGGCTTCGCGATCTCGATTGCAGGCGCCTCGGCCAGCAGGGCCTCGGACTCGCTCGCGGGCAGCGTTACGACTACCGGCTCGTCGGCGCTCGCGGACGGCCGCTCCGCCGTGCCGCCTCCCCCGCCGCAGCCTGCGCCGAGCGCAGCCAGACTCGTCGCAACCATCGCCGTAAAGACTCGCTTCAGCATCTCGACTCCCCTTCCCTTTCGGCCCCCCGGACGGAGCCCCTTACGGTTCAACCGGTAAGACCGCGCCGGGGGCGGTCCGGTTCGGAGAAAAATCGCGGCGAGATGCGCGGGGGAGTCTCCGTCAGCCGCGCAGGGCGGCATTGTCCTCGATTTCGGGCTTGAATCCCCGGACGCGCCGCCTATAATGCGCGCCCAGGGGAGATACCCAAGCGGTCAAAGGGGACGGACTGTAAATCCGTTGGCTCTTGCCTTCACAGGTTCGAATCCTGTTCTCCCCACCAGCTTTTTTCTCCACTAACTCTCATCCTTGGTGAGAGTTATGGAATCCTCTTTGGAGTCACCGACTGCCTGCGCAACATATGCGCAACACGGATCGTCCGAAATATCCTCCCTGACACGCTCCGCCACTGCATTGGCTGCCGCTCGGAGTCGCTTCGGATTCGGCTTGGCATAGGTCTCCATGGACATCCGAGCTGACTTGTGGCGAGCCATGGATGGGCTTTTCGGCCGGCGGTCACTTCGTCGTGAAGGTGTACACCCCGTCCCAGTCATCCGGCGGGGGAGAGGCCTCCAGTTCCCGGGCCCGCTCGACATAGACCCGGTACAGCCCGTGGGGTTTCTCGGTCGCGAGGGCCTCGAACGCGGCGCGCGCCTTCGTGAAGTGCCGGGCGCGGTAGTGGTCGAGCGCCTCCGCGTGCCGCGCGAGCTCCTCCGCGGCCCCGGGCGGGAGCGCGTCCTCGCCGAGCACCTCGTAGATGCGAGCGGGCTTCCTCTTGCCCTTTACGCGCACGAAGTCCACGTCCCGGCAGACGAAGGAGGGAGGCAGAGCCGTGCGCGTGGGCTCGGCGACGAGCAGGCTCGTTCCGTACGCCTTGTTCAGATCCTCCAGGCGCGAGGCGAGGTTCACGTTGTCCCCGATCACGGTGTAGTCGAAGCGCGTTCGGCTGCCCATGTTGCCGACGCGCATGGTGCCGGTGCTGAGCCCCAGGCCGATCCGGATGGGCCGGAGGCCGCGTTCGACCCACTCGCCGTTGAGCGTCTCGAGCCGCGCGAGCATCCGAAGCGCGCAGCGGACGGCGTTCTCGGCGTGGGACGGGTCGGGCAGCGGCGCGCCCCAGAAGGCCATGATCGCGTCGCCCAGGAACTTGTCCACCGTCCCGCTCGCCTTGCCCGTCCCGCCCTCGGCGATGATGATGTCCGTCATGGCGGTCAGGTACTCGTTGAGGAAGTTCGACATCTCCTCGGCGCTCATCGTCTCGGAGAGCGGGGTGAAGCCCCGGATGTCGCTGAACATCACCGTGAGCTCCGCCTCGTGCCCGGCGAGGGCCAGCTTCCTCGGGTGCCGGACGAGCTCCTCGACCACGTGCGGGGAGACGTACTGGCCGAACGCACCCTTGATGAACCGCTTTTGCCGGCCCTCGAAGAAATAGTTGAAAAGCGTGACGACCGCGAAGACCGCCCAGATCGAGAACATCAGATGCGTCGCGTGCAGGAGAATGCGCGGCACGAACATGAACTCGTAGGTGGCGACGCCCACGATGCAGGCGGCGACCGCCGCCGCCGCCGCGCCGTAGAAGGGCCGCGTGTACGCGACGAGCGCCGAGAGGGCGAGGCCCAGGAGCACGGTCGCGACGAGCACGAGCTCCACGAGGCCGGGCGGCGTCCAGATGAAGTCCCCCTCCAGGATGTTGTCGATCACGTTGGCGTGGATCTCCACGCCCGGGCAGGCCTTCTGGAACGGGGTCGAGCGCAGGTCGAAGAGCCCGGGGGCCGAGGTCCCGACGAGGACGTACCGGTCCCTGAATTTCGCCAGATCGAACGCGCCACGCAGCACGTCCACCGCCGGGATGTACTCGAAGGTCCGCTTGGGACCGCGGTAGTTCACGTAGAGCCGGCCGAACCGGTCCGTCCGGATCTCCCGGTCGCCCAGCTTGATCCCGGCGATCTCGCCCTCGCCCGCCACGACCCAGGCGCGGTCGAGCCCCTCGCCCACGCGGAGCATCTCCAGCGCGAGCGCGGGGTACAGGAGCGGTGCTTTCTCGCCCGTGGGCCGGTACTCCCAGACGAGCGGCACGAGGCGGACGATGCCGGCCTCGTCGAAGGCCGCGTTGAAGTAGCCGGCGGCGTTGGCGCTCTCCTCCAGGGCCGCCAAGTTGAGGATCGGCCGGTAGGGAACGGGCCTGCCCGTCCAGGGCGAGCGCTCCGGCCGCCCCGGATGGTACTCGTACATTCCCATGCGCAGGGGCGCGTCGTTCTCCGGGTTGCGGAGGCCGTCGTCCTCGAGCTGGAAGATATACCCGAGGACAAGGTTCTCCACGTCCTCGACCGCCGCGGCGAGCACGGCGTCGTTGTCGAGATCCTCCCTTGAGAGGCGGGGCTCCTCCTTGAGGTGCTCCCGGAGCCGGGGCAGGTAGTTCCCCAGCGAGGTGCGGTCGGGCTCGGCGAAGACGATGTCGAGCCCGATGGCCCTGGGCTTCGCCCCGGCGATCCTGCGGACGAGCTCGGCCACCACGGTCCGCGGCCAGGGCCACTGGCCCAGCGCCTTCAGGCTCTTCTCGTCCACGTCCACGATGACCGCGGCGAGCTCGCCCGGAGTGCGTTCCGTGGGCCCGCGGATCTTGAACATGAGATCGTGCGCCCGGTCGTCCACGCCCCTCACGAACTCGGCGGCGACCGGCGTCCAGCGCTCGGCGAAATGGGGATGCAGGGGTAGCAGCAGGAAGGTGACCAGGCACCCGATCTTGAAGGAACTCGGCCGCAGCGCGCGTGCAAGGAGCCCCCGCACCCGCGCGCGCCCGGTCCGCTTCGTCTCCCGCATGCGTCCTTCCGGCCAAGAACGGGGGACGGCTGAGCCGTCCCCCTACGCATTCCCTTCGGGTTGTCCCGCGCGGGGGCCCGCTACTGCTTGTGACCTACGTACACGCCGATGAGCCGCTCGCCGGGGCTCGCCCCGCCGCCCTTGAGGGCGTAGAAGTTCCCGCCCGCGCTCTCGGCCTGCGGGCCGTAGAACGTGCCCTTGATCTGGCTCGCGGTCACGGGCTGCGCGTCGAAGGTCGAGGCCGTGCCCGTGAGGCCGGCCGCATCGACTGAGCCGCTTACCACGAGGTCGTGCGAGGTGAAGTCCAGGTCTCCGGTGAAGGTCTGGGCGCCGAAGTCGATGTCGAGCGAGACCGATCCGGCGAGCTGGTTGACGGTCGTGCCGGGGGCATTGATGAACGTCGCGCGCGCCGGGCCGGCGTAGGTCCCGGTCGCGGCCGTTCCGATGAGGTTGGCGACGTACGCGCTCGGCGTCTTCGCGCCCACGACGAAGTAGGAAAACCGGCGGTCGGCCAAGTGGTGGGTGCCGTTCATGGGGTGGTCGAAGCGGATCTCCCACTCGCCCATCGCGACCCAGGGTTTGCCCTCGAGATCGATCTCGGGCAGGGCCAGGAGGAAGTTGCTCGTGCTCCTGAGCGGGCCCGTGTATCCGCCGTCCACGTCGATGGAGGCCGCCCCGCCGCCGAGCCTGGCCGCGAAGAGTTGCGGGTCCACGTAGGCCGAGTCGCTCAGCGTCGTCCCGCCGACCGTCAGGTCGGTGAGGAGCGTCCCCCCATCGGTCCGGAGCACGCCGCTCAGGGTGCCCGCGTCCGCGTCCGCCAGGAACGAGACGTCCGTATCCACGTCGTTGTAGGTGTAGTAGGGAGAGGCGGCGCCGCCTCCAATGTCCAGGGCCACGCCCGTGGCCCAGCCGACGAGGGCGTGCACGCCGCTCGGCGAGCTGGTCGTGCTGTCCGCGTTGATCCTGAACGCGGCGCCGACCGCGGTCCAGTCGAGGTAGCGGCTTCCGGTGTTGGCCGACCAGCTCGCGCCCGTGCCGTGCAGGCCCAGGCCCTGATGGCTCGAGCCGAAGATTCCGCCGTGCATTGAGCCGTCCCACACCTCCCAGTCACCCGCCGAGCGCTCGTAGGCCTGCCCGAGGCAGACCGCGTCGATCTTGCCGTCGCCGTCCACGGTGCCGTAGAAGAAGAAGTCCTCGGCGTTGCCCGACCCCGTGAAAAGGCCGATCACCCGGCGGTTGCGGAAGTTCACGCCCACGCCGAACTCGGCCTGCTCGCCGCGCAGGGTGGTCTGGACCAGGTCGTCGATGGCCATCGCGTAGCCGCCGGAGGTGGCCCAGCCCGGGGCCTGGTCCTCCTCGACCGCGCCGTAGTAGTAGACGCCCGACGAGGGGAGGCCCGGCGGGAGGGTGCCCATGTACGCAGCCGAGAAGTACTCGTACGAGACGCTGCCGTCGGAGAAGGCCCCCTCCACGGGCGTGTTGCGGAAGAAGGCGGCGAACTCGCCGAGGTTGTCGTAGGCGTAGCACGTTTCGAGCACGCGCGGCGCGCCACGGAGCACGAGCGAGTCCGCGATGGTCCGCTCGAACGCGCCGGTGTACACCCCGCCGGTGGCCAGCGGCACGGCCGGGAGAGAGAAGGGGATCTCCTCCCCTCCGGCCGAGGCGTGCCCCTGGATGACGCCGTCCACGTTGAAGGCCATGACCGGGCCGGACCACAGCCGGTCGTTCGTCCGGGTGGTGAAGCTATCGTCCAGGAGGTACGCCGCCAGATGGCCCACGAGCCCGAAATCCTCCAGCGTCTGCGCTGCGGCCTCCTGCGAGGCGGTGGCGGCCTCCGCCAGGATCGCGTCGAGGGGCGTCTCAAGGGGCGGCGGCTCCTTCCGGAGGGGAGAGTCCTCCTCTCCCTCGTCCTTCCCCTCGCCCTCCTTCTCCTTGGAGCCATCGAGGCTCGCCAGTTGGCGCAACAGGACGGGCTCCTCCCCCGGGCGCCGGGGGACCGGTCTCGCCCCGAGCTGGCCGATGCCGATCGCGACCTTGTCCTGCAGGGTGCGTATCTCATCTTGAGAAAGCGAACGCGGCGGCGGGGGTGCCGCCCCGCGCCGCACCTTGACCCCGAGCCCGGACCGGCCCGCCATGATAATGGCACCCCCCCCGTTCCGGACCACGGCGCCCCGGCCGCCCAGGAAGACGACCTGGAGCCCCTCCGCACCCTCCTCGCCGATCACGAGTGTCCCGCGGATGCCGATGGTCGCGGTGGGCGTCTTGATCGTGATCCGGTCCCGGCCGAGCTTGCTCACCGCGCCGCCCAGGACCTTGAAGGCACCCACGTCGAGCGAGGTCTCGACCTTGCTCTTGGCGTCCCCCGGGTTGTAGACGAACGCGTCGATCACGAGTCGCGCCTTCTGGCCGATCGTGACGGTGGTCTGGTCCTTGAAGCAGAGCTGGATCCGGCTCCTGGCCTTCGTCCGGATCACGTCGCCCGCGTAGACGGCGCTCTTGAGCTCGAGACCGCGCTTCTCGCGCCCGGGCAGCGCGGCCGTGGCCTCGCCCCGGAGCGCGACCACGAGCCCGGCCTCCTCGGGCGCGCCGGCCTCGGCCGCGGGTTTCTCCCCCTCGATCGGAGGGCGCCCCGCTTCCGCGGGAGCTTCGGGCCCGGCGGCCCGGGCCGGAAGGGCCAGGAGCGCCGCCCAGATCCACACGTACCGCGCGAGTAGAGGCTTTCTCATGGCTAGAACTCCTTGGAAAGGCCGAGACCCAGGAGAGTTCGGTTGTACTCGTACAGGTCCACGTTCGAGTCGGAGATCATGCGCTGGCAGAAAGCGTCGGCGGAGAGCCCCCACCAGGGCAGCTTGCGTGAGAGACCCGCCGAGAAGCGATGCTGATCGTCCTCGCGCTCTTCGCCGAAGAGCGGGTTGGTCTGGTCGTACTGCGAGGAGCGGAAACCGTATCCGATCGAGGCCTCGAGGTCCCAGGGTAGCTTGCGGCGGTACCCGAGCGAGAAGGCGGCGGCGGCGTAGGACTCGTCCGCCACCTTGGCAAGCTCGCGCTCCCAGGAGAGGACGAGAGAGGCCTCGTTCTTCGCGGCCGGGCCCCACTGGAGCCGCGAAAACAGCCGCACCTCGATGTTGTCCGCGTCGCGGTCCGGGTCCGGCTCGATCTCGCGGCGCTCCAGCTTCGCACCCGTGCCCACGACGAGCGACCGCCGCGGCCACGTGAAAGCGCAACTTCCGTTCAGTTCCAGACCCCAGGCCTCGAGGTAATCCTCGTCGTCGCGGCTCATGTGGACGATGAAGGGGCTCAGACCCAGGTGAAGGTTGGCCCGGCCCGAACCGGCCAGAGAGCTTCCCCGCGAGAGCGGACGCGAGAGGCTCGGGCCCGTCGCGGCTCGCAGGTACGTGATGTCCTGCTCCTTCTCATCCGCGTACCGCGTGCCGTAGGCCGTCAGGCCCGTGCGCCAGGAGAGGCCCACGTCGGGGTCCATCACGGCGGTGTGGTTCAGCGTCAGGAGGGTGGAGAAGAAAAAGTCCTCCTCCTCGCGGGCGCTCGGGTCGAGGACGACCCGGCCGAAGACGGTATCCACGGCGTCCGGCTCGGGTGCGACGGTCGCGTTGCTGTCGTAGACGCCCGCGACCGCGATCTTGCCCGACATGAAGCTGCGGCGGAGGAAACGCCGACAGGCGAGGAGATACTCCTCGGCCATGGCCTTCTCGGCGACGCGCTCCTCGGGCAGTTCCGCGATGAGGCGTTCGAGGTCGCGCTTGGCCTCTGCATATTGGCCGAGCCGGAACCGGCAGCGCGCGATCTGGAGCTCCACGGTCCGGCGGAGGGACGGCTTGTCGGCCGGGAGGTCCTTCAGGACGCGCTCGAACTCCTCCAGCGCGCCCGCGTGGTACCCGAGGCCGTAGTAGCTCCGCGCCAGCTCGAAGCGCACCCGGTGGAGCGACGGGTTGCTCGTGAGGACGCGGTCGTAGGCGGTCGCCGCCTCCTCGTACATCCCGGCCTTGAAGGCGGCGCGGCCGAGATGGTAGTTGATCTCGATGCTCCCG
>Ga0272441_10012852_pt1 | contig 12142 bp, 7 predicted proteins | sample SSMProp6N_FD_193582 | JGI IMG/M metagenome (GOLD analysis project Ga0272441, IMG submission 193582) | Marine sediment archaeal communities from Little Sippewissett salt marsh, Falmouth, MA, United States - SSM-Prop-6N | ecosystem: Environmental > Aquatic > Marine > Wetlands > Sediment ...
GCACCGGCTTCACACTCATCGAGTTGCTTGTCGTGATCGCGATCATCGCAATCCTCGCCGCAATGCTCTTCCCCGTCTTTGCCCGTGCCCGCGAAAAGGCCCGGCAAACCCAGTGTTTGTCGAATCTCAAGCAGTTGACGCTGGGCATCACTATGTACATCCAGGACTACGACGAGTTGTTCCCGCCCCTGGTGACCCTGAAGGCGGCAGGTTTGGACACTGTCTTCCAGACGGTTCAGCCCTACATCAAGAACAAGCAGATCGGTCGGTGCCCCAGCGATGAGACATCGTTCAGATGCCCCAACGGCACGCAGATCTCGTCGAATGCTCCGTTCCTGGACTTCTCTCTGTGGCGCGCGGTGGGCCTGACCAACTGCTACGATGTGAGCTATGGCGTCAATGAGCGCCTGATCAGCATCGGCACCTCCTACATGTCGCAAGCGCTGGCGGGTGTACAACGCCCCTCTGAAACGCCGCTGGCCTATGACGCATACAGCAGCACGCAGACCCATACATATGCCTCTGCGGGGCCGCTGCCGCCGCCCACGACCATCCCTCCCTCCGGCGGCTGGTACGCGGCCTGGCGGCACAATGGGACTCTCAATGTCTCCTTCGTCGATGGGCACGCGAAGGCATACTCGGGGGTTAACGTGCCTATGTTCCAGACCTATTACTATAACGAGATCTGGGGCATCTGACCCACGGCCGGCCTTCTGTCGCTTGACCACACCCGCCTGGATCTTGGGGCAGGACCTATGGGTACGTGTCTGGCCTGCATCTCTGGGGGTGACGGCAGAAGGCGGCGCGCTGGAGAGCATTCTGTCATGCCCAAGCAGGAACCGCTGGCCCGAGGCCGAAAGGAGTCCTGCGGGTCGCAAGAACCAACGTGGGGTGAAACACATGAGACACTCGACAGCTATCGTCGTGCTCGTGTTGATCTGTGTGCTTTACGGGACTTCTCAGGCAGGCGAACTGAAGTGCCTGGTCACCCGGGGCGGGGCGCCGGAGGCATCAGTCCGCGTCACCTTGCATCCGGGAGCCATGAGGCTGGCTACAGACGCAAGCGGCACATGTGTGTTCACGGGGCTGGCGGCGGGCACATACCGCGTCGAGGCCGTGAAGGTGGTCGCGGGGAGACGGTATGGGGCCGTGCAGCAGGCCGTTGCGGTCCCGGCCACCGGCGGAGCAAGGGTCAGGCTGAAACTCACGCGCGCCATCTACATCAACCAGTACCTACCCGTGTCGGTCGGGAACGTGTGGCAGTACAAATCCATAAGGACAAGGGCCGACGGCACCCGCGAGGTGAAGACGCGGCGTGAACGGGCCGTTGGCACCGACACGGTTTCCGGCGCGACGGTCACCGTGGTCGAGGTCACCTGGTCGGGCACCACTGATAGCATGAAGCAACTGGTCAAGTCGTCGTCGAAGGGCTACGGTGTCTTCGGCGAGGCCCGATCGGGCGACACGATGACCTATGACCCACCCATCATGGTGCCCAATCTCGTGCCGGTTGGGCACACGATCCAGGTGGCGTTCACCATCAAGCATTCCAGCGGAGCGCCCGATGAGGCAGGCAGGATGAGACTGACCCTCACGGGCCTGGGGCCGGCTCGCGTGCCGGCCGGCGCCTTTGCCGACTGTGCCATGTTCAAGGGCATCATGCAGACGGCAGGCAAGACCGATCAGATGCAGATGGTCATGGCCAGAGCCGTGGGGCAGATCAGGTCCGTGGAGCGGAACCCGGAACGGGTCCTCGTCCGCGAGCTCGAGGAGTACAAGGTCAAGCCCGTCAGGCCGACCCTGATGAGGCCCGGTACGTTGAGGCCGGCCATCCGCAAACCCGCCAAGTAGCACGCCGCGGCACCAGTGCCACAGTGGGGGACGCCTGAGCTCACCAGGCGTCCCCTTGCATTATCGTGCCGCCGCCTTGCAGCACCGGTTGAAGGTCATTTGCCCCTCTATTGCGAATACCCCCGCATCCTGATCGCCGGAGGTATTCATGCTTCACCCTCTGTCAATGGTCGCAGTGGCGCTGATCGTTGCGTGCTCGGTCGCGGTCTGCCGCGATTCGGGCGGTATGTACACCCTTGAGCGCCTTTCCAGCATCCGTCGGAACGTGGAGCAGCACGATTGGGCGGGCGCTATCCGCGATGCGGCGGTCAACCGCGCCGCCACCTGGGTGGACCGGACGGACGAGGAGCTCTGGCGGATGGTGCCGGGCCAGAAGCTCCCGCGCTGCATCGATGTCACCATGACCTACGGCAAGTCGGGCAAGGTGCGCCCCGGGTGCCTGGTGTGCGGAGACAAGGTCTTCAAGCACGGAAACTACCCCTACAGGCCGGACGTACTGCACAAGCCATGGAAGCTGACGTGCCCCTCGTGCGGCGCCGTATTCCCCACCAACGACTTCGGCAAATTCTACGAAAGCGGCATCGACGAGCACGGACTGTTCGACCCGGCCAAGGGCGACCGGTCGCTGCTGTTCAATGCGCAGCACCCAGACCGCGACGATCCCCTGCACGAATGGGGCGTCGACGACGGCTTCGGCTACAAGGACGAAAACGGGAACGCCCACCGCTACATCGCCTACTACACATGGCAATACTGGAAGGTGATCTATTCGGCCATCGGAGCCCTGGCCGACGCCTACGTCTACACGGGTGACAAGCGGTACGCTCACAAGGCCGCCGTGATGCTGGACCGCGTCGCCGATGTTTACCCGGATATGGACTGGAACACATACGCAAAGATGGGGTGGTTCCACTCCGACGGCGGCAGTAAGCGGGGGAAGATCGAGGGTCGTATCTGGGAGACCGGCGTCCTGAAGACCTTCGCCGTCAACTACGACAAGATTATCACAGGCCTGCGCGATCAGCCGGAGTTGGGCGCCTTTCTGTCCCGCATGGCCCGGCAGTATGACCTGCCCGGGCCCAAGGGCACGAGCGAGCTTGTCATGCAGAACATTGATGACCGCCTTCTGCGCGCAGGCGCCGAGGCCATCATGTCCGGGCAGATCCACGGCAATGAGGGCATGCACCAGGCCGCAATGGCCGCCTGCGCCATCGCCCTGGACACCGACCCCGACACCGCTGAGATGCTCGACTGGGTCTTCGCCGAGGATGGAGGCCACATTCCAAATGTCATCGTGAGCGGCATTGACAGGGACGGCGTTGGCGCCGAGGCCGCGCCGGGGTACGCGCTGTCCTGGGGCGGAAACATCGGCGGCCTGGCCGACATGCTCGCCGACTATGGCAAGTACGAGACCCACGACATCTACCGGGACTTCCCGTCTTTTGGCAACACATTCACCGCCGGCTCGCGCATCACGATACTCGACTACGACACGCCCTCAATAGGCGACAGTGGTGCAACCGGCAGCATCGGTAGGGTGCAGGCCTCACCGGGTTTCCTGGTACGGGGCTACCGCTACCTGAAGCGGCCCGATATCGCGCTTGCGGCGTACCGCGCCAACGGGGGCTCCGCCGAGGGCCTGGGCCGGTCCATCATGGACGCCGACCCGGACTGGATCGCCCGTGATATCGAGCGTATTGCCGGCCGGGCCCCGCAGGCGGCCGAACCCCTGGGGCCACACAACATGGCCGGCTACGGATTCCTGACACTGGAAAATGGTGAGGGCAAGCAGGGCTCGGGGGTCTACATGTACTACGGCCGCAACGGCGGCCATGGACATCTGGACCGTCTGAACATCGGGATCTACGCCTTTGGGCTTGATCTTGCGCCTGACCTGGGCTACCCGGAGTTCGCGACGAGTTGGCCTAAGAGGAACGAATGGACCGACCCGACGCTATCTCACAACACAGTGTTGGTGGACGAACTGCCGCAATCCACGGACTGGGTAGGCCATCCGAGCTTCTTCAAGGTGCTGCCCGGGTTCCAGTGCGCGGAGGTTCGCAGCCCCAGCGTATACGAGGCCGCCCGCGAATACCGCCGCACCCTTGCCCTGATCAATGTTACTGACTGGCTGGGCTACGCGGTGGACATCTTCCGCGTCGCCGGCGGGAACCACCACCTGCGGAGCTTTCACGGTCCGGGCGTGGACCTGCAGACGACCGGTCTGAGCCTGACAGAGCAAGACACAGGCACATACGCCGGGGCCGAGGTGCCCTTCGGCACTTCGCTGCCGCGGGGCCCGGGGCTTGGGTACTCATGGCTTGCCAATGTGCAGCGAGATGACCTGCCGCCGGACAGTTGGGCCGTGGACTGGCGCGCACCCGCCGGGTATCGCGGCGCCGGCGCTGACGACGACGTCCACCTGCGCCTGTGGGACTTCACCCCTGTTGACGGCGTGGCCTTGGCGGATGCTGAACCGCCTCAGAACAAGGCCGGCAACCCCCGCTGGTTGCGCTACTGCCTAGCACACAGGGCCGGGGAGGACCTCACCAGCACCTTCGTGAGCCTGCTGGAGCCCTACCGCGACAAACCCGTCATCGAGTCGGCCTCTCGCATCCCCGTCACCGGAGCCAACGTACACGACGGGCCTGTAGCGCTCAAGGTCCAGCTTCGCAACGGCGCCACCGACTACATCCTCTATTCGCCGGATGGGCAGACGTTCCAAGTGCAGGACAGCATCGAGTTCACGGGCCGTCTCGCGCTCGTCCGTGTGGTCGATGGGAACCCTCAGCGGGCGGCGATGGTCATGGGAACGCACCTGCACTACGGGGGCCTATCGCTGGATGCGGACGCTGAGGCCCACACCGGGCGCGTCGTGCGGATGGACAGGGACACGCGAGAAGATGCGCGGATATGGGTGGACACGGCGCTCCCGACCGACGGGACGCTTGTGGGCGAGCAGATCATCATCGACAACGATGGGGCGCGTAACGCCTGCTACACCATCGAGAGCGTGGAGCGCGACGCCGACTTGACACGGGTCTCTCTGGGGAATGTCTCGCTGGTGCGCAGCTATGTGGACGCCAGCGATTACTCCAAGGGCTATACCTACAATTTCGAGGAGGGCGCCGGTTTCACCATACCCGGCCACGTATTCGCTGAAGCACTCGGGCGATAGCTCCCGGAAGCGTAGAGTGCGGTTCGGGCCGCGAGAATCTCCGCAGCCGCCGGCACCGCGGCCGGCCATTCATGCGGCTGCAGGCGACCCGGGAGAGCGGAAACCATAATCTGGTGGCGTATCGCGCCCGGTAATTGCAGTGGCTGGCTTTGGCAGTGGAAGCCCGGCTTTCTGTGTCCGGTCGGGTTGCCGCCGCATCGCTTACACGCGCCCTGCCGCATGGGGCCCGCGCAGCCCCCCTCTCAGCCGACCGTGCCGGTCGTCTAAGCGACCCTCGAGGGATGAGGCCTATGGACTTGCGAAGTATCCTTGACGATGTCGCGGTTGTCGCCGAGAACCTGCGGAACTGGGCTTGCGCCGTGTGGGAGCCCCAGGTACGCGTCCGACCTCTGGTGGCGGCCTTGGCGTTGCTTGCTCTGGCCCTGCTGCTCGCAATGGCCTTTGCCAACCAGGGGGGCAGCCGCGCTGCCGGCGTGCTCATCCTGGGCATCGCCGTCTCCGTGATCGCCTGGCATGCCTATGAGACCCGGAGAATGGCCCTGGGATCGACGGCGATCGTCCAGGAGGTCAGGAGGCAGTTCGTGGTCCAGCGACGCCCCGATCTGCGCGTATGGGTCCATGACTGCGCCGAAAGCGCGTGGTGGATATTCGCCGTCATGAACGTGGGCAGCACCATCGCGCTGGACCCGCAGATCCGGCCCGAGTGGCTGGACGAGGAGGATGTGCTGGATGCCCCGTTGGCCGACAGGCCGGAGATGTGCAAGATCGGAACCGTGGCCGCCAATCACGCGGCACAACCCCATCAGATGTACTACTTCGCCTTGAAGGCCCTCGTCGCCGGTGGGGTGCTGCGCGTCGAGTGGCGAGACTCCATGGGAGAGCCGTTGTGTTGGAGGCGTTGGAGGGCCGTCGAGACGCCCAGCCATGGATGGACGCTTCAGCCGCTGGACGCGTGTCCTGAATTGCAGGAGGGAGACTGACAATGGAACAGGTTCGCGTTGGTTTCGTCGGCGCCGGGATGATGTCCCAGACCACCCACATACCGTGCTTCCAGCAGGCCCAGGGCGCCCAAGTCACTGCTGTGGCATCCTCGCGTCCCGCCCTGCTCGCACACGTTGCCGATCGCTTCGCCATCCGCAAGAGATATGCCGGGCATCGTGATCTCGCGCAGGACCCGGATATCGACCTCGCCGCGGTGATCGTCCCACCCGAGGTGAACGTTGACATCTGTATCGACCTGGTCGAGGCCGGCAAGCACGTGTTTTGCGAGAAGCCCGTCTCCCTGTCCGCGGAGGACGCCCGCCGTATGGCCGATGCCGCCTCGGCCAGTAATCGGCTATTGATGGTGGGCTTCATGAAGCGCTTTGATTCGGGAGTGCTCGCGGCCAAGGGGGTCGTCAATGACTGGCGGGCCAGCGGAGAGATGGGGAAGCCTCTGCTGGCGAGGGCTCATTCCTTCATCGGCGGCGACTGGACGGCCAACGTCGAAGCCCTGATGCCCGTCATCAAGACCGACGAGGCCATGAGCGATAAGCCCCTGACCGATTTGCCTGAATGGGTACCCGAGAAGTACGCCGGACCGTGGGGCCCTTACTACTTCCTCAACCATGTGCACAGCCACGATATGGACCTGCTAAACTACTTCCTCGGCCCCCAGTTCGAGGTGCTCAACGCCGACTGGCGCCACGATGCCAAGATCGTGACTCTCGACTTCGAGGGCGTCCCCGCCATTATCGAGGTGGGCAAGTGTAGCCAGAACAACCGCTGGGACGAGGAGCTGACGGTCTACTTCGAGGGTGGTTCCGTGTGTGTGAAGCTGCCGCCGCCCATGCTCATCAACGTTCCCGCGCGCGTTGAGGTCTACCACATGGGCGCTCGACAGCAGGTGTGCGACCTGCACGCCCCCTACGGCTGGTCCTTCCTGAACCAGGCCCAGAACGCCGTGGACGCCGTGGCAGAGAAGGCCGGCCCGATCTGCACCATCCAGGACGGCATCGCCCAGGTGAGCATGACTGAGGGGATCTTCCGGGCGCTTGCCTGAAGGCGCGCCGGAGGACTACGCATGGTCCGCCTCGAGGTCCGGCCGCAGGGGGCAACGTCGTGGGGCTGCGGCCCCACACCTCGCCGGGGATACAATCCCCGAGCACGATCTTGCGGCTGCAGGATCGTGCTCGGCGCCCCGGATGGGTCCAGGCCGCAAGCCCAAAGCGTTGCCGCGGCCGATCTACTGTGGGCGCCGGCACTTCACCGGATGCGGGGGATGAGCGTGGCAACCAGCGGCGGGCGTCAACCTGCCTCGGCCTTGTTCTTGATGGCCTCGAGCATGGATTCCACGTTGGCCTGCATCTTCTTCAGCACGATGCCCTGGATCAGCGCGCCGATAAGCGGAACGTTGTACTCGTAGTCGATTTCGAGCTTCGCGAGGGTCTTGCCGTCACCCTGATCGGCAAACTCCCATGTGCCTGAGTAGGCGCTGAAGTCGCCCTCAGTCTGCTCCCAGCGGCAAGTCTTCGCCTGGTCGTCCCAATAGTCCGCTTCGGTCCAGGATATGGTGCGGTTGAACTCCTTGATGATGCTGCCCCAGCGGCTCAACTGCTTCTCTTCAGTCTGCTCGATTATCTGTACGCTCTCGACATCCTCCATGAACTCGGGGAAGCGCTCGATGTCACGAGCGATCTGATACACGTCTTCGACCGGCGCGCTGACGAGAATCTCGGAATTGACTTTGGCCATTAGCTTTTGCCCTTCACAACGTGTTGTGTTTGACGGGGCCCTGTCCGGCTATGGGGCTTGCTCTGCTCGGTACAGAAACTCCTTGATACGGCGTTCCAGCTTCGGGCGAGGTATCATAACCAGTCTACCGCAGCGCCCGCAACGGAGCTTGATATCGGCTCCCAGCCGTGTGACTTCCCATCGGTTCTCCCCGCACGCATGGGGCTTCTTGAGTCTTAGGACATCACCCATCTGTAGGGGAATTGGTTGCCGCATCGGTCTCGCCCTCGGTCGCTTGCTGCGTGCTAACGGGTACGGTGAACCGGAAGACGGACCCGTCGCCGGTCGCCTCGGCCCAAATGCGTCCGCCCTGCGCCTCGATCAAAGACCGGCTGAGGAACAGACCGATACCGGTGCCTGAAATCCGCTTACGTGTTCGGCGCGCCCGGCGGAAGCGCTGGAACAGATTCGGCAGCTCGTCTTCGCTGATGCCGATGCCCTGGTCGAACACGGAGAAAACGACCTCCGCATCCTGCCGCTCAGCGGTTACGCGTATCTGTCCGCCATCCGGCGAGTACTTTACCGCGTTCTCCAGCAGGTTGACCAGCACCTGCTCCAGCTTCCTCCGGTCGCCGTACGGTGGCGGCAGGTCGTCGGGGATCTCCACGAAGAACTCGTGGTCCTGAGTGGTCAGAGCATGCAGCTCAACGGCCTCGCCGATCATCGTCTCGACATCGTAGATGGCACGCGGCTGCACGGCCAGTGGCGTACCGGACTCGATGCGCGACATGTCCAGGAAGTCTTCCACCAGCCACTGCATGCGAATCGTCTGCTGGTTGAGCACGCGTATCAGCCGCGCGTTGGGCGAGTCGCCGGGCGTCTTCTTCTGCAGCAGGTGTGCGAACCCCCGGATGGATGATAGCGGGTTCTGCAATTCGTGGGAGACGAAGGAGATCAGGTCGGTTTTCATCCGATCGATCTCCTTCAGTTGAGTGATGTCGGTGAGCAGCACAAGCTTGCCGAAGCCCTTATCGGCGGCCATCATGGTGACCGAGGCGCGAACGATGATGGCCTTGCCGTCGACCTGTATCTCGATGTCTTCAGAGTACCTGCCCCCGATGGGTGACAGGGGCATGGCCAGCATCTGCGAAAGGCGCGGGTGGCTGATGGCCACAAGCGCCGGTTTGCCTTGCGCTTGGGTCGCCGTGACCCTCAGCAGCCGCTCCACGGCCTTGTTCCACGTCGTCACGCGGTCGTGGCCGTCGGTGGCGATGACCCCGGACTCTATCTCGTAAAGCAGCGTCTCCAACTGCGCTTTCTGTGAAGCCAGGGTCCGGTTGGCGTCCTGCAGCTCCGCGGTCGCTTCCGCAACGCGCACCTCCAACTGCGAGTACAGTTGAGCGATTTCCAGGAAAAGGGCCGCTTGCTGCGCGATAACCATCAGCAGGGCCTGGTCCTGGAGCGTGAAACGTCCCGATGTCTTGTTCAGGGCCTCGATCACGCCCACGATCTCTTCGCGCAGCCTTATGGGCACACATAACGCCCGTTCTACGGGGAAGTCTACGGCATCCGAAATCGCGTGGAAGTGCCTTGGGTCGCTGGCCGCGTCATTGACGATGAGCGGCTCGCCCGTCTGTGCCACGGTACCCGCGATGCCCTCGCCCATCCCCACGGTGAAGGACTTCACCTGCGCGCCCTTCTCACCCGAGGCCACCTCGAACACGAGCTTGCGCTGCCGCTCGTCCACAAGCAGGATCGAGACGGCCGGCACCTGCAACTCGCGTTCCACCCATTCGACGATGGCGTCCAGCAATTCCCTGCGGTTCGTTGCCGAGGCCGCCACACTGCCGATACTGGCAATGGCCGCGACGCGGGAGGCAAACCTGGCTTCAGTCTCGGCCCTGGTCCGATCCGAGGCCGCCGACGACCGGACGGCCAGCGCCATCCCGGCCAGCAGGACGGTCAGCAGGCCAACCCCGGCGGGTAGCCATGCCCCTTGAAAGAACACCGTCACCGTCGCGGCTACTACCGCCACGAGCAGGCCCGAACTCAGGAGGGCACCTCGTACCGCCCCGGCAGGCGGCACCATAATCCCCAGCAGCAGAGCGCACAGAAGGCCGATCACGGTGGAGACCCACCACGCCACCGGCCTCAGAGCAGTCCCGTCCAGCAGATTCCCCACGGCGTTGGCGACGACCTCGACGCCCGGCATCAGCGGGTGCACCGGCGTGCGCCAGTACGAGCCGTGGCTCGTGGGGCCCACCAGGGCGATCTTGCCCTCAAGGCTCTCGCGCACGACCTCGATATTCCCATCCAGAACCTCGCACAAGGATAGGTAGGGGTAATGCTTGTAGCCGCCGGCGAAGTTGATGAATGTCTCGGCGGCGTTGTTGGCGGTGAAGCTGCGGTCGCCAACGTGTACGACGCCGCCCGACATGCGCGCGCTTCCCAGCGGGGCTCCCAGATGCGCCCGAACAGCCTCCAAGGCCAATGCCGGCCACAACCGACCTTGGGCGGTCAGCAGCAACGGCAGTGTCCTGACGACGCCGTCCGTATCGGGGTATAGGTTTAGATGCCCAACGCCGGCGGCCACATCCGCCAAGGGAGCAGGGGGGCCACCGAGGAAACCCTCTCGCAGGTGCCATGGCACCTCAACGTGCCCCGGCCCCAGCGAGAAGCTCGCAGGGACCCCGGTACTCAGTCTGCGCCCAGCCGGGTCGGGTGGCTCAAGAGCGCACGGTAAGATGACATTGCCCGACTTACGGATGCTCCGGATGAGGCGCTGCCCATCGGCGCTCGACAAGCGCCGCGACCCCATGTAGATCAGGTCGGGCAGGTCGAGGGCGATGGTCTCGACGCCCGCCTGTCTCAGCTTGTCCACAAGCTCAGCGTACAGCCCCAGGTCCGTGCTCGCGTGGTCCTTCATCCCCTGCCGCACCATCAGAGCATCGAACCCAACAATCGCCACCTGGCTCGAGGGGGGCTGGGGACCACGTAGACGGAAGCACAGACCCAGCAAAGCGTTGTCCACGCCATTCAGCCACCCTAGCTGCACAAGTACCTGCGCGGCCAAAAGCGTCACTATGGCAAGCAAGACGGCGTTGCGCCGGTCCTGGATCATCCGCCTCGTCCCTGGGGCCCGTCGTCGACAAATCCTGTGAAGTGTATGATCTTAGGACCAGACGGTCAAGGAAGACGTCTGTACGAGAATGGAACCTGGGGACAACGGAAAGTGATTATGCACTTACCGGGCGGCATTCCAGCGTATAGGCGGGTGATGCGAGATGCGAAGACGCCTGATGTTGGCTGCACCAATCATCTTGGTGGCGGGTGGGGCTCTGCTGTGGGTCTCGGCTCGTCCGAAACTGTCTCAGGAGCAGCAGATTGCGCAGGTGATACTGCAGGTCAAGCAGGCTGTTGAGGCTAAGCGGGCCGGCGCCCTGCTCCGGCATCTGTCCAAGGACTATGACGACGGTGTCCACTCCCGCAGAGAGATCACGCAGCTTGTCATCCAGGGGTTTCGGAGTCCCGACGCGTTCCGCGTGCACGTGGAGCCGCCAAAGGTCGATGTGCAGGGCGACCGCGCGACCGCGCGGGTGCGTGCCGAATTCTGGGCCGGGCCACCCGACGACACAGCCGGCCACGTCCGCCTGGATGTGAACATGACATTCGCCAGATCGGGTCGTCGCTGGAAGATCCTCGGCGCCCGAGGATGGGAGCCCGCCATGTCCGCGGTCGACTGATCCCGTCGGCCGCACCGCCCTGCACCAATCGTCGGCGCACTGAGCCCCGTAGGATTCCCTGCCCTACTGCGCGAATAGGCCCTACGGGGCATCTTGTTCACGCCCCCACGCCGGACAATGCCTTACCAATGAGGTGCATGTCATGCATCGCTCTGCCGTGATACTGATCGTAGGCTTTCTGGCCGCTCAAGTGTCGGCCCAGCCACCCACCGTTGAGGCGCTCTCTGCCCAGGTGGCCGTCACCATCGATGGAGAGCTGTCTGAGGACACGTGGACGGCCGGGGACTGGTATACCGGCTTCACCGTTCTGGATATGCCGGATAGGGCCGCCGAAGTTCAGACCCGGTTCAAGGTCCGTTTCGATGCATCCAGCGTGTATTTCGGCGTCCAGGCGGATGAGCCGGACCCCGCGGGACTCAAGGCCGACTCCGCCCAGCGAGACCAGAACGTGTGGGGGGATGACTGCATTGAGATCATGCTGGACCCCACCGGGGAGCGGATTGAGTACTACCACCTGATGGTCAACTCCCTGGGGACGGTCTACGACGCGCAGATGCGTCAGGGAGGGAACGTGTCCAGCGTGGAATGGGATTGCGGGATCGAGGCCGCGGCCAAGGTGGGCCGGGACACGTGGTCCGCCGAGTTCCGGGTCCCCGTG
>Ga0272441_10012853_pt1 | contig 12141 bp, 9 predicted proteins | sample SSMProp6N_FD_193582 | JGI IMG/M metagenome (GOLD analysis project Ga0272441, IMG submission 193582) | Marine sediment archaeal communities from Little Sippewissett salt marsh, Falmouth, MA, United States - SSM-Prop-6N | ecosystem: Environmental > Aquatic > Marine > Wetlands > Sediment ...
CTCCCCCGGCATCCAGTGAACCGCTCCGATCGCCAGATCCAGGGGAAATGGGAGAAGCCCTGAGTCCGTCGCGTTCCAGCGATCGAGCCCTTCCACGATCCGCCGTTCGACTGCTTCCGTCTCGCCGTTCGTCTCCGGGAGCACGATGAGGAACTCGTCGCCCCCGTACCGGATGACGAAGTCCTCTCCACGTACGATGCCATGCAACAGCTCGCCAACCTCGCAGAGCACCTTGTCTCCGACGACGTGCCCAAGCTGGTCGTTGATCTGCTTGAAGCGGTTCACATCGACCATTAGGAAGCCAATCGGACGGTCATGCCTCCTCGATCGGCTCATCTCCTGTGCAATGACCTCGATGTAGTAGCGTCGGTTGTACACGCCGGTGAGGGGGTCTCGGGTCGCCTGCTCCTTCAGCTCCTCCTGCACGCGAATGCGCCTCAGTGCCTCGACGGTGTATCCTGCCAAGAGCTCAAGGAGCTGGGAGTCCTCCTCCGTGAAAGCGTCGCGCTCTGTGGCGCGGACTTGAAACACACCGAGAGATCCAACGGGAACGCTGAGTCCGGATCGCAGCGCCGGATGGGCAAGGCACGATTCGGGAGCTTCGTCTGCACCGTTGAAATGGATCGTCTCCCCGATCCGAAGGGTCTCGGCCGCAAGACCGCCTTGCTCGCCCCTGATTGGGAGATCTTCGTCCATCGTCGCGACAGCCTCCGATGACGTGGCCCTTGCGACCAGCATGTCTCCAACCACAACGTGGAGGCTGCATGCCAAAAAGCCGAGGACCCTTTCGGCTGCGTCGACAGCCATTTGGCAGACGTCCTCCTCGTCCTCGGCGGTCTCCAACTCGTGAGCCGCCCGGTGGAGTTCGGCGATCTTCCGGCTCGTCTCGCGTTGCGTCGCCTCGGCAAGCTTCCGGGCGGAGATATCGCGGATGTTGCATTGAATGACCTCATCGTCCCCGGCGACGTAAACGTTGCTGACAAACTCCACTTGAACTCGCTGTCCATCCTGCGTCTCGAGCGGCAGATCCTCATACCGAACGTAGCGTTTTTCTTGCAGCTGCCAGAAGGTCTGGCGAGACAACTCCTCATCCTTGACCGGACCGATCTCCCACAACGGACGCCCTAGGAAATGCTCGCGCGGGTACCCCAGCATGTCGACCATGAACGGATTGACATCCGTGATCTGCCCCGACTTGGCGTCAAGAAGAAGAATTCCGTCTTGAGCAGTCTCGAACAGACGGCGGTATCGGATCTCAGAGATCCGTAGCAACTCCAAAGCCGTCTCGCTCGTTGCGGCAACCTTCGAGCGGCGCTTGTGGGGTTGACCGCCACCCTGTTCTCCTGCATATGAATTCCCTCGCTTCTCTGCAGTGGTCATCTGCACCTCATCCGCATTTCACCGTTTGTCTCGGGAGCAGAGCTCCCAATCACGACTCCGTTCTTGCACCTCGCTCGCCAGATTGACGAGGACACTGTCTTGCCATGCGGTCTTTGAGGGGCTTGCATCACGAACTCGCTGCGACATGCCGCTCACAGGTCTTGCGGAAGTGGTATCCGCAGATCGCAAAGGTAACCGCCATGGGAAATTGCCTCGGGCGACGGAACATCGTCCAACCCAGTAGTTTCCAATACTGCAGCCGCTCACGTCCGATAATTCCCAGCCGATAGGTGGACCGGAAGAAGGCCAAGAGGTGTCGTCCACTCAGCGAGACGTGAACCGGCGGCGCCTTGTATTCGCGCAGGAATGTCCGCACCCGCCGATAGTAGTGTTTCGGGGAGTAGATCGTCTTCAAAATCCGGTTGTAGCCCGTATGCAGGGCCGCAGGATTCATCACCGGCACGATGTTCGTTGTTCCGTCGACGTTGTCTCCGGATGCCGATACGAGCAGCCGATTCTCCTTCTGCAGTCGATGGTTGAGCCTTGTACCGGGCGGCGCTTGCAGCAACCCCACCATGGCTGTCACAATGCCGCTCTCCTGGATGAACTCGATCTGCCGCTGGAAGATGGACGACGAATCATGATCGAACCCGACGATGAATCCGCCTTGCACTTCCAATCCCGCGCGTTGCAGCCGCTTGACGTCAGCGACAAGATCGCGCCCCCTGTTCTGCCGTTTGTTGCACTCCGACAAGCTTTGTTCATCCGGAGTCTCGATCCCGACGAATACGGTCCGGAATCCCGCCTCGACCATGCTCCTCGTCAGGGGCGCATCGTCCGCAAGGTCTATGGACAACTGGGTCTGTAGCGGGAGATCTTTCCCCTTCTGCCATTCGGTCAACGCCGGAAGTAAGTCTTGCTTGAGCGAACGGCGATTTCCGATCAGATTGTCATCCACGAAGAACACACCTCTTCGCCACCCAGCGGCATAGAGGGCATCCAGCTCCTCGATGATCTGTGGAGTCGTCTTCGTACGCCATGCATGCCCGAACAGCGTCGTGACGTTGCAGAACTCGCAGTCGTAGGGGCATCCTCTGGAGTACTGAATGCTCATGCTCGCGTATCGATTGAAGTCGGCCAACGCCCAACGTGGAGTCGGACTCACTCGGATGTCGGCGAATTCCGTGGACGAATACAGCCGCTTGGCACACCCGTTCTCAAGATCATCCAAGAACATGGGAAGCGTGATCTCGGCCTCGTTCAAGACGAAATGATCTACTTCGTTGAATTCCTCATACTCGCTGGTGAACAGCGGTCCTCCGGCGACGATGCGAAGACCCGCAGCCTTGCACCGGGCAATCACCTTGCGTGCAGATTCGCGTTGCACCACCATGCCGCTGACAAAGGCACAGTCAGCCCAAGCCAAATGAGCGACAGTCAGCTTGCGGACCGTCGCATCCACCAAGCGTACTGTCCACTCTGGTGGCAGCATCGCTGCCACAGTGAGCAATCCAAGAGGCGGTGAGGATGCCTTCCTTCCAATGAATCGAAGCGCGTGTTTAAAACTCCAGAATGTTGCAGGCACTTCCGGGTAAATCAACAAGACGTTCGTAGAAGCCTCCTTTCATACCTCCAGCACCTCGGCACTTCAGTGTGTCGCTCCTTGCCTTGTCATTCTCTTCGCGACGCTCCTCGCTTCTACAGCCCCCCCCCTCTCTCGGACTTTCAGCACGAGAGAGGAGGAGGGGACTGCAAGGAGGCTGTGCTACTGCGTCTTACCAATCGAAACTGATCGCCGCAGAAATGGAGAGGTCAAGCGACCAATCTGAAGCCGCAGCCGACTTGGAGAGAGATGCTTGCAGTCCCATGTCGGCATGTCCGAGCGTGAATCCGAGAAGAGCAGCGACAGTCTGGCTCGTGCTCGCGACTTGTCCCAGAGGTTGCACCCGCAGAAGGGCATAGGTCGCCCGAAGCGAGCTCGTCTCCGACAGAATGTAGTCGTAGGACCCTCGTACCTTGATCGTGTTCTGATCCATGAAGTTGATAGGACCCGAGAGACCGGCGTGGAACAAGAGCTGCCCGTCAGGGTTCGGCACGAATGCGGCGTCTGCAGAGGCAGTGACAAGGAAACCTTGCGACTGGTTGTAGGGGTCGACCAACTGGTACCCCGCCCCCGCCTGAACCGACCAACCGCAGTATCGGGCATCCCCGACAGCGAGAATCATGTCCTCGATCTTGAGGATCTGCCGCGGACTCAGCGTCTTGCCGGAATCCGTTTGTATTTTGGCTACGGCATCGGCGACCTGATCGTTGACGGAAGCGTACTCCTTGCTGCCGATTGCCTCTGCCACCGCCATGAGCGTCGTGTCGCTGAGGGAGGTATCGATTTCTCCTGACTTCAGTAGATCCATTTCGATCTTGAACGCCTTGGCAAGCGGCGTGACGTTGTTGAAACGTCCGTATCCCAGTCCAGCACTGACATGGACTGCCGGCTGGGGTTGCCCCGTTGAAATAGATGCTTCGACGCTGCCGAAGCCGAAAGTCGGCATGTCTTCCGTCAGGAAGTACCGCACAGTTCCTGCTGCGTCCGCCTGCCCGCTGGTGGGGAGAAAGTCTGCCAGAAGGACCTCCACATCCCCGCCCAGCGTGTAGCCGTAACTTGGCGAGTCATAGAGCCGATTGTAGTTCAGGCCGGCCCGCCCACCACTTGAATCCACTCCGGGTGTCGCCCAGTCGTCGAAATAGCGGTAGCTCATAGTGAGTCCGAGGGACTCCAGAGAAGTGACGGGTGATACGTAGCTGCAGATACTGAGGGGCGCAGCGAGAACCCCGAACCCGACCAACGCAACACCGATGATCCCGAGGTACAGCACTGTTCGTTTCATTTCAGATGCCTCCTTGATACCGCGTACTGCTTTGCGTCGTACGCAGAAGACGCGTCTCTTGTCGCCCTGCGCAACGCGTGCTATTTTGGATACTTCGCCAGGAGTGACATGACTCTCCGGGCCATCCCGAAGTTCAAGACTCCTACACGCTTTGTTCGTGCTCCCCGCCAAGTCTCGACTTGGCGGGACTTCCTCCAACGTCTATCCCGCGGATTCTTCAAAGCGGACTCTCCCTTGCGCCCATGGGCCCTCGGAGAAGCGCACCGGGGGTGTCCACTTCCACTGTCCCCGCGTAGCGTGTCATGCTCCGGCACTTCCTTTGATGTACCGAACGGAGCTGTACTCTCCGAAGCTTCGAACGTAATCGTCAGCGAGCGGATCATGTCCCCACCAGCGGCCGTCAATGATGAATGCATACTCATAACGGCCGGGAGAGAGGAAGATGTCCACCCGCCAGATCCCATCCCCATCGCCGTCCGAAAGGGAGATCGGCTCCCAGCCATTGAAACTCCCCGTCACGGAAACGTCTGTCGCGTCAAGGAGCGGCAGAATGAACGAGACTCTCTGACCTCGGCGATCGGCTTGAACAGAACTGAGTTGAACACTGCCCGCGATATCTTCATGTCGAACGTGACCGCCGACGAAGAATCCGATGAACAGGCAAAGCGTGGCAACGATTGCTAGCCCGCCGAGGAACCCAATCCGTCCTCGCCACGCGGGTGTACAGCTTCGTGGCCGATCGTAGATCCGGCGAGCGGCCGGAAGTCCTCCGCGATCAACATGTCGCATTCTCCATGCTCCCATACGCTCTTTCTCAACACGCCGTCCACAACCCTGCGAAGGGGTGCTGCCTCCAGGTCCACTTCGGTGTTGTCAAACCGCAGTACCACCAACCCTTTCTTCTCGCCCAACACTCCGATCAACCAATCCGTAACCACACTGGCTTCTGCACCTCTGTCGAACCGGAAAGAGAAATCCACCCACACGGACGACTCACCCGGAGCTTCGGTATTGGAGGCGTCGAATGCCCGTAGATACCTGAGCGTCATATGGTCTGTGATTTCACGCTCGGCTCCCGGCTGCAGGGAACCTGTCCCCATCATCGCGGATGCGATCTCCGTTGCGATTGTCATGTCGGCCACGCCGAGCGCAATGGATGTCGTCAACCTATTTGGGATTCTCATAGAGAGCTCCTCTCGGTTGGCCTGCCGCGATCTGTACGTGCATGCAGCCGCGACGTCCCAACGAACGGACGCGTGCAAAGGGGTTCTTCTGGTCCTCGAGGACGCGGTCAGCCAACCAAGACTGACGTGCCCTACGTAAAGACTCCTTGCCGTGTCAGTTGATGAGAAGGTAAGTGAATTCAGCGCTGTAGGATCGGAGAGTGCGCGCTGGCGCTGCTTGAGAAAGTCGAACGATAGATCCTACACGAACTCCAACCAAAAAACCAAGCGTTCTGCAATCCCCCTTCATTCGAAGTGGGGTCGGTCGAGGATCGTGGCGATCCAGCTTCAACGGCTTGACTTCCGAGGCGAATTCGGGTTTCATGTAGTTTCCTTCTCAACGAGCGTTCTGACGTTTCCCAAAGCTGCGATTGGCGACGAGCCATCACTTGGCAGCCAGCTTAAGACTCAATCCTGCACCGGAGTGTCTGGCTCGCGTTCTCACTACCCTTTCTTGATCGGCATCACAAGGATGTAGCACCTCACCTGGAGGTGAGCCGTGAGCACACAGAGACGAACGTATGACGTCATCGTGGTTGGAGCAGGCCAAGGCGGGGCCCCACTGGCCGAGGCCTTCGCCAACGCGCAGCAGACGACCGCACTGATTGAGCGTGCGGATGTCGGCGGAACTTGCGTGAATACGGGATGCACGCCGACGAAGACCATGATCGCGAGCGCGGCCGTCGCGAACCACGTCTCACGTGCCTCGCAATTCGGCATCACGGTGGGGCCGCCACGAGTTGATCTGCAGGTCATTCATGATCGCAAGGAGTCTTTGGTACGATCCTTTCGCACGCGGAAGCGCACGCACCTGGGGGGCATCCGGGGACTTGACATCTTTGATGGCGAGGCTTCGTTCGTCGGCCGCAAGTCCCTCGAGGTTCACTGCCCTCCAGACCAAGTCTATGAGCTAGCGGCCCCCACCATCATCATCGACACGGGTTCTAGGCCCGCCGTTCCGCCCATTCCCGGAATCCAAGACGTCCCGACCCTCGACTCGACGTCGATCATGGAACTGACCACGTTGCCCGAACATCTAGCCATCCTTGGTGGAGGTCCCGTCGGGGTGGAGTTTGCGCAGATGTTCCGCCGCTTCGGCTGTACCGTGACCTTGATTGAGAGATCGAAGCAGCTGCTACCCCAAGAGGATCCAGACGTTGCCGCGATCCTCACCGATATCCTGAGCGAGGACGGGATTACGCTTCGAGTGGGATTCACCGTGAAGTTCATCGAACAGCAAGGGGAGACCATTCGAATCCTCGGAGCCCAAGGGAATGGCGATCTGTGCGTGCTGTGCTCACATGTGCTCATTGCGGCAGGCCGCACGCCCAACAGCGACACGCTCGATTTGCCGAGGTCAGGCATCGCGAAGACGGCTTTGGGTCACATTGAAGTCAATGATCGGCTCGAGACTTCTGTGCCTGGCGTCTTCGCCATCGGTGATGTCGCCGGTGGTGCACCGTTCACCCACATCTCCTACGACGACTACCGGATCCTCCGCACGAATCTGCTCCATGGCGGACAGACATCCACCGCCAACCGCATTGTGTCTTACGTTGTGTATGTGGACCCGCAACTGGGCCGCGTTGGTCTGTCAGAGACGCGAGCCGCTGACGATGAGATCGCCTATCGACTCGCCAAGATGCCAATGCAAGACGTGGCTCGGGCACTGGAGACCGGTCAACCTCGTGGCTTCATGAAAGCTCTGGTGGATCCGCAATCAGGGGGCGTGCTCGGCGCCGCCATTGTGGGTGACCAAGGGGGGGAGATCATGTCCATACTTCACCTCGCGATGCTGACTGGCACGTCCTACGAGGTCCTTCGGGACATCCCGTTCGCTCATCCAACCTACGCTGAGAGCCTCAACAGCCTCTTCTCCTCTTGGGCTTCACCCGCAGCTGGGCCCGTGATACGGCGGCCTCGCGCGAGAACACTTCATTACGTTGATGAGGAATCAGACGGGATGACGCATCTGGCAAGCGTCGGATCGCCCTAGAATCGGTAATAGGCAAGCGCAAGTCTATTGTCCGTTTGCAGGGATGATTGGAGCAGCGCCCTCATGGCTTCGAGTCGTGCCACGATTGCTTCCGGTTCTTCGACTCTCGTGATCTCGTCAGTGATCACCGTGATTCCCGGGGATTGAATGACCAAGCCGATGACGATCTGGTATTCGTCGACAACTGGGATCGGGAGTTGGATGGTATAGACACGATCGCTGGGAACGATGAATTCGGGGTACAGCGTCAACGAGCCCGGTGTGACGTGAACGAGAAGAATACTAGAGGCAATCGTAGGGTCGAAGATGTCTCGGTGACTCTGGGGATTGAACATGACTTCTACTCGTGGCCGCGCATCGCGCGTCAGACGGAAACTGAAGGCTTCGGCGCGAGCGATCTTGTCGATGTCCGCTTTGAGCACTTCCACAGCGTTGACGACCTCATATCGTTCGCGATCATTCCGGTACTCATGGAGGAGCGACTCTGACGTGACAATGTGGGCAGATTCAGGCTTCCCGCCATTCAATCGGATCGGCTTCGTCTCCAGTTCAAGCCATTGGCGGCAGACGAGGTCAAGGGACATGTCGTGATCGACAAGGATGTGGCTCTGGACATCCGAGGCGCGCCCGGCCAGGGTTCGCGCCACCTGCAGGGGGAACCCCACGATGTCACTCTCCACTCCTCTACTGGCCTCGATGCGGAACAATCGCCCTTCGGCCATCCCGATATTCAACGAAGAAAACTTGAGTGCGTCGGTCTGCAGACCCTCAAGCCCTAGGATCTGAGACTGAACCGCCTCTTGGAACGCAGACTCAAGCACCATGGTCGAGTGGAGGATGTTGCGTGCGAACGTCGGCGACGCGGGCTCGTAGACGTAGATGAATTCATCGCCAATGAATTTCGAGAACAAGGGGTGGCTGTGCATGTAACGGCGAACCAGTTGCTGATAACTGGCCATGAATCCGCTGACTTGTTCGCCTATCGCACCGGCGGCCTCCAAGAAAGCGCCCAACTCGCCCACTACGACTATGCCTTCGATTCTTCCTCCACCCTTTCCCGAGCCACCGCATTCTCTGACTCGGATATGATTACAGAGCAGGCTGATTGTATGGTGAGTGAATCGTCGGGATCAAGACAGTGACTCTGGCCCTGAACTGCTGGTCCAACCAGAGTATCGAACCCGCAGGTGTTGGCCCAGGAGATCCGGGAGCGCCGATCAGCGGGGGTGTAGATCTGCATCGCATATGGGCTTGACGTGCCCGAGCGCGTGCCGACATCCATTACAACGTCGCAACGCACGAACACGTTCTACATTCAGTCCCCCAGGCTCCAGTTGATAGGAGGGTCCTTTCCGTTCTTCCCTTCCGGGTTCGATTCCACCGACGGCCTGCGTGACCGATCACCGAAGCGAGGCGATACACCACGTTGACGGATGTAGCCCAGTTCCTCTACCCTCCTCCGCAAGGAGGTACCATGACACGCGTGTTGCTGCTTATGGCGCTGGTCGTATGCATTGCCTCAGCTACCGTGAATGGAGTCCCAGCTAACGGTTTCGGAATCTCCATCGGAGCAGGTCTTGCTGGAAGCTTGTCGTTCTTCGAAGTCGGCGTGATGCTTCCAAAGATCAATGACACGGTCTTCGTGGACATCAAGTTGCGCTGGATGAGCTCGATTACTTGGGTCACATTCGTCAACATGGAGACGTCTGAGACCGTGTCGTTTCATCCTGTCGTTGTTGGGGCAGTAGTCAGTGTTGGTAGTATCGGGCCTCTCCTTGATGACGAGTTTCGCGTATACGGCGGAAGCGACTTCCTGTTGGGCTACTCATTCACACCGTACGACAGCCTCGCGTATGGTGTCGGCAACCTGATCCCTCCCAACCTCACGTATGGAATCTGGGGGCATTTCGGGTTCGACTACTTCACATCCGACGCCTCTTCTATCTACATCCAGTCTGGCGGCGGATACAAGGGCCTGCTGGTCGAGGACAAGACGAACGCATATGCCGTCGCGAGCAGCTGGCTTGGAAGTGGGTTCGGCATCGAAATGGGTTCGAGATTCGGGTTCTAAAGACGCACTGGCCTCCATCGCCAGGTAACCGTTACAGAACGCGTCTGCATTCACTCTCCCGGGCTCCATATCGCCCTTCCATTGAGGATCTCAGAGCCTCGGCTTCCCCATTGTTGGCTACGGCGCCGTGGGCAGGAACCACGGGCGGTTCTCATCTGGGGGATAAAGGTCGGCCGGTCACTCAGCTCGAGCAGCAGGAAACGGCGACACTACGAGACGCGAGCCCCAGGAGCGGCCGATGTCGAGAGGGTTGTGTTGGTTTGTATCACGTATTCCAATATCCTGGCTTGGCCGTGATGACGACGTCTGAGTTGAACCGCGGCTATCCGCTGACGGTACGGCGCATCTTCGCAGACTAGCCGTGGCTCGTTTGACGCGTCTTGCAGAGACGACTTGGTTCGCGCGCACATCTGGATGACAGAGGGGTGTGACACATGCCCGGAAGTGGAGTTGCTATTGTCGCGTTCGCCGCGTTTGGAGTCACTTCCCAGGCGGTACTCGTATGCTTCTTCGCAGCGCGGCGCTGGTGGCTCCCCGCCGCAGAACGCTTCGGTTGGCTCGCCCCCGCTTTTGCTGGACTCGGCCTGCCGCTTGGACTGTGGCAACTGGCCAGCGGGGGGTCCTGGAGACTCTGGGTGGGTCCCCTATTGATGGCGGCGTGGGCGCTGTTCGAAGGCTACGTGGATCTTTGGCGGCCGCGCCAGTGGCGTTGGCCGATCGTGTGGAGTGTGGCTATTCCCTACTTCTTGCTCTACTTCTGGGCCCAGATGTTCATGTGGTGGCCGCTCTGGAATGTGATGCGAGCAGCTTGGGTACTCTTCCTCGTGCTGTTTGTCACGAGCACCGCGTTGAATCTCCGCGGGCACTTCGGCGACGAGCAGAGCAAGTGAGGTCACGGTGGCAAGCGCTCGCCGAACAAGCGGCGCAATCTGACGTGTGACCTTCACGCCTGAATCCGATTCAAGCACAATGCCGGGACTGCTGGTTTTGACCTTCCTCCGCGAATCCGCTCCACCCGTATCGCCACAACCGCTGGCCGCGAACCTCTGGTGTTGAGATTGCTCGAATGACGAAAGCACTGATCCCGAAGGCACATTCGCTAAGCTGACTCGCAGGAAGAAGGCAGCCTTCACCACGCAGCTGCGAACGAACGCGTTAACCATTCAGGCCCCCAGGCTCCAATCGACCGATGGGTCAAGACGATCGCCTGCCGATCTTGCCGTCGCTCCCGATCAATGCGAAGTGAAGAGCCTAACGCTTTGGCGCGCGTTGCACAGTCTTAGCCTCGTCTACTCGGCAGCAATCCGGCGACACGCTGCTGCTCCCCCTACTGCTCTATCATCCAGTGCGTTGCCACCCTCTATCACGAACGCGTGATACGAGGCGGAGACGGGCCACGAGTAGTGTGACACGAAAGGAGTTGTTGCCATGCGACATACTGACTTGCTGGTGATTGGCATCGTGTTTCTCATCCTCGCTGCACTCCCCGCGGTAGGAGCCGAGACGTGGGCCCGCGTCATCGGAGGGCCTGAGTACGGTGCACTGTTTGACATTGTCCTTTGCGATGATGGTCAACTGTTGGCTGTTGGTGCGACAAACCACGTTCACTCACCAACGCGCGAAGGCGACGTTCTCCTGATAAGGCTCACAATTCACGGCGAAACCCTGTGGGAGCGCACGTGGGGTGGAACCGAATTCGAGCAAGCCTGGGCAGTTGCGCAAGCGCAGGCCGGTGGTTTCTACGTGTTTGGAGAGACAGCATCGTTGGGGACAGGGGGACGGGACTTCTTCCTACTAAAGATCGATGAGAATGGAAGCGAAGAGTGGGTTCGCACGTACGGGGGTGCGCAGCGGGAGTGGCCGTTCGGCATGCTGGCCCTCTCGAATGGCGATTTCCTGCTCTACGGGTCGACGATTCGTGAGGTGGGCGGAAGGGAAGCTCTCTACGCACTCCGGGTCGCAGCCGACGGTGAGGTAGTATGGGAGTTCTTCGATGAAGCGGATGTGGATCGATTCATCAGTGATGCAACCGAGACACCGCAAAGCGATCTAGTACTTAGTGCAGCCGGGGACAATGACGGCGGTCTCGTGAAACTGACCGCTGATGGGGAAGTGCTTTGGGCGAGGACATACGAACTAGCCGAGTCACAGTATCCGACAGAAGTCATTCAGAACGGCGATGGTGGTTTCCTCCTCGCTGGGTACTACGCCGGGCAAGCATCTCGCCAACTCGCGGACGTCTGGTTGGCCGGGTGCTCGCCATCCGGGCAACTCGAATGGCAGAAGACGTTCGGTAGCAGACTCCTAGACGACTACGCACTATCGCTGCTGAGGCTCGCCAATGGATCAGTCTTGATAGGCGGATTCGGGTCCGGTATGCCGCTATGGTGCGTGAGCGAAAGCGGCGAGATTCTGTGGGAGAGCCGCCCAATGCAATCGTTCACCTATGGCGCGTTTGGCCTCCTCGAGATACCGGATGGCAACCTCCTGATCTCCGGTATGCGCATGATCTCCCGCTCCCGTGACGCGACGATCTTGCGTCTTAGCCAAGCGGGGCAACTTGCCGACTGACTCGGGTCCCTGCTC
>Ga0272441_10012854_pt1 | contig 12141 bp, 10 predicted proteins | sample SSMProp6N_FD_193582 | JGI IMG/M metagenome (GOLD analysis project Ga0272441, IMG submission 193582) | Marine sediment archaeal communities from Little Sippewissett salt marsh, Falmouth, MA, United States - SSM-Prop-6N | ecosystem: Environmental > Aquatic > Marine > Wetlands > Sediment ...
CCGAGCACCAACACGATCATCGGCATCCCGTGGGTTGCCACTGTTATCTATCCGGACCAGTGTGGGGCTATCGACATGGAGAGCCTGACAAAGGAGTTCTATACGAAGTTCTACCACTATGACCTGACCGATGACGAGGTTTCGCAGTTGCTGAACCCCTGAATATTCATTTTTTTGGATTTTGGCAGTAGTATTGCATTGGTTGCTCTCTCATATTTCCAGCCACTTTTGCAGCCCTGCAAGCGACCGGGTATTGACCACATCTGCTTCTTCTAGCCACCCTCGCCGGGCCACCGCAACACCGAAATCCAGATACCCGAGATGGTCGGTATGATGGGCATCCGTCCCGATTCCCATCGTCACGCCAAAAGACCGGGCCCGGCGGCAGTGGACGTCTTTCAGGTCAAGGCGGGAGGGAAACGCGTTGATCTCCATCAGCACATGTGCTGCCGCTGCCGCTTCAAAGACGGTGTCCAGATCGAGTGCATACGGCTCGCGTTTCTGGATGAGCCGCCCGGTGGGGTGGCCGATCATGTCCACATGGTCATGATGGATGGCCGTGAGCATCCGTTCGGTCATCTCCTTCTCCGGCTGACGGAACCCGGAGTGGATGCTTGCGATGGCAAAGTCAAGATCACGGAGGACGGATTTCTTCACATCGGGTTTCCCCTCCCGGTCGATATTCGCCTCGATGCCGTGCAGGATGGTGATGCCGTTGAGGGTGCGGTTCAGGTCTGCGATCTCTTCTCCCTGTTTGCGGATCCGCTCGTCCGTCATGCCGTGGGCGACGGCGAGTCCTGCGGAATGATCGCAGATGGCGATGTATTCGCACCCCCGTTCCCGTGCAGCCTCGGCCATCTCTGAAATGGTATGTGCCCCGTCGCTCCAGCGGGTGTGCACATGGAGGTCTCCGTTTACTTCCCCATAGCAGATAAGGTGGGGGAGTTTTCCCTTCTCTGCCGCCTCGATTTCGCCTGTATTCTCCCGGAGTTCGGGCGGGATGAAGGCAAGCCCAAGGGCTTCGTAGATCTCTTCCTCGCGTTCCCGTGCAATGATCTCACCACTGTCCCGTGCAAAGAGGCCGTATTCGTTCAGTTTCCAGCCCCGTTTGATCGCACGCTGCCGCAGGTGGATGTTGTGGGCCTTTGAACCGGTGAAATACTGGAGGGCGGCACCGAACTGCTCCTGCTCTATCACCCGGAGGTCCACATGCAGGTTCTTCCCCAGCACAACCGTCGAGCGTTTTGGCCCCTGCATCACCACCCGCTTCACGTCCGGGAGGGTGCAGAAGAATTCTGACACCGTGTCCGGGTCATCGGTTGCGACCAAAATATCCAGGTCGCCGATGGTCTCCTTCCTGCGCCGGACGGAACCCGCGAGGCACGCCTGCAGCACTGCCGGATGGTCCTGTAGTTTCTGCTCTAGCACCTCTGCTGTGTCGAAAATATTTCCCAGCAGAAACCGGGTGTGCCGCTCCTTCTGGATTTGGATGTTTTCCAGAATGTTCTTCTCCGACTGTTCCCCGAATCCTTCCAGCGTCCGTACCTGTTTTGCCTTCACTGCAATTTCAAGGTCCGCGATGCCGGTGATGCCCAGTTCTTTGTGGAGGATGAGGGCTTTTTTTGGGCCGATTCCCTCGATTTCCATCAGTTCGGAGAGTCCCTCCGGGAGTTCACCGCGCAGCGTGTCCAGATAGGGAAGGGTGCCCTCATCGATTACGGTCCGTATCTTCTCTGCGATGGCGGTACCCACACCGGGAATGGTCTCCAGTTCTCCCCGGTCATAGACATCAGTGATATCCTCGTCGAGAGCCTCGATGGTTTGGGCTGCCCGGTAATAGGCCTGCGGCCTGAATGCCACACCTTTGAGTGTGAGTATGTCTGCGACCTCTCTCAGGATGCGGGCAATCTCTGTATTTGTCACCAAAGGTCTGGTCATGATATCTGCCTCTCTCCCTTCCGGATTCACCGTCGGTGTTTGTAGCTCCCGGCTGAATGATACCATTACGGTATTCGTATATCTTAAAGAAGAGTGTCATGTGCACTGCGGCGAGAGGTATTCAAATTCCCTTGATGTCGGTATTCGGGCTCGTCCCATCTGAATGCAAAAGGGAGATCTCATTATTTGAAAAAAAGCAGCTTAATTGAGGAAATAGCTATTATATGCTCACATGGCCTGATGAAATGCTCATAACTGGTGCTGTTTTCTATTTTATCTATGAAGGGCAAAGCAGTATTTTATAGAGGAATTGCTATATCCCGTTTATTAATAGATGGAACCGAATAGTGACATTGCAGGGCGTATACTGCGGGCACTTCGAATCCACCCCCGGGGAATGACGATCACCGAGATTGCACGGCAGACTCATATTACCCGCAATTCAGTCTCAAAGCACCTTGAAGTACTGCGTATTGCCGGTCAGGTCGACATGCGGGCGGTAGGCAATGCGAAGGTGTATTCCCTCGCGCAGCGTGTCCCCCTCTCTGCCTTTCTCTGTTTTACAACCGACCTGATCATTGTCCTTGACTGGAACGGAACCGTTCTCCAGATCAATGACCACCTGCTCCATCTCGCCGGGATGACGGAAGAGGAGATTGTCGGGGCAAACATTCGTGATGTTGCAATACCGGTGGTATCCGGTGCAGAAACTCTCACCGTGATCGAAGGTGTGGACAAGGAACCATTCGCAACCGATGTGCATCAGACCCGGAATGGAGATGACTTCTTCTACCGGATGCAGGTGATCCCTACGGTATTCGATGGCGGTGGGCGCGGGCGCACCATTGTTCTGGAGGATATTACCGAAAAGCATCGCTATGTCAGGAATATGGAATTTCTCACAAAAACAGCGATGGAGTTTGTAGATTTACCTGAGGGTACTGATATCTATGAACGTATTGCGGAGATGCTCTGTGCATTTGTCCCGGAGGGACGGTGCTTCATCCAGTCATATAATGAAGCGAAAAATCAATTCACCATTCGGTCGGTGGTGGATATGGATTTCAGAAATTCTCTGACTTCCCTTCTCGGGCGTGATCCGGTGGGGATGACCTTTCCGCTCGATGAGGTGTTTATATCACCTTTTTTGGAAAATGCGCAGGAAATTGAACGTGGCATTCGGGAATTCTCTTTTTCTGGAGAGTGCAGAGGTGATTCGCTCTCCTTTTTTGACATGACCTTCCGCCGGGTTCCGGAAGATATCTGTCAGGAGATTCTCCGGACACTGGATATCGGGAAGGCGTATATTGCATTTCTCGTCTGGAACGGGAAACTTCTGGGGGATGTCGGGATATTTTTACCGAAAAATGGTGATATTGGGGACATTTCTGCGCTTGATTCATTCATCCGGCAGGCATCGATTGCCATCAGCAGGCAGATGGCCGAAGAGCGTCTCTGCCGGAGCAATGAACGGTTTCGGGAAGTCGTAGAATATTCTCCCTTCCCTGCTGTGATTCTCAGTGCTGATGGCAGATTCTCGTACATAAACCATATGTTCACGCGGGTGTTTGGCTACACGATGGAGGACATTGCAACCGGCAATGACTGGCTTTGTATGGTCTTTCCCGATGCCGGTCACCGGCAGACGGTGACGGAAACCTGGCACGCTGAATGTGAACACGCAGGGGTAAACCAGATCCGTTCACGCTCATATACGGTACGCTGCAAAGACGGCGACATGAAGCGTATCCGAATACGGGCACAAAAGCTCTGCGACAATACCCACTACCTCATGATTGAGGATATCACCGAACTCTGGCAGACACATACCATGCTGCTTGCTGATATGTGCGGGCAGAAGATCAGGTCTGAGGAAGAAGATCTCAAAAATCTGGCCCTTGCATCGATGGAATGTGCGGTTGCCGTGAGCGGTGCTGATGGCAGGATTCTCTATGTGAACCCAGCATTTCTCTCTCTGTGGCGGTATCCATCTGCGCATGACGTGGTGGGACGGTATGCTGCAGAACTATGGCGGGAGGATACGGGCACCGATCGTGTCAGCCTGATTTCAAAGAGCAATGGTGCATGGTCCGGTATTCTGACGGGTGTTCGCAATGACACCTCGACTTTCCGCGTCTATGGTATGTTCCATGCAACCGGTGATGAAGACGGGCAGGGGAACGGATTGGTGGTGACGTTTATCAATACGTTGTCCGTGGATATGGGTGGGAAACGACTGCATCATTCTGAGTGATGGGGGGGCTGCAGCGCTGTTCCATCTGTCATGGAATAAAAATCTATGCGATGCAACGTTTTTACTCAATGTTGCGGGCAGTATCGCTTGGTAAATCTCTATTATATCCGGCAGCATCAGGTATGTTTGTAGGGGGGATAAGAAAAATGGCCGGAGAAGCACAGAAAATTGCCGGGAACAGGGTCTCGGAACTTATGGACGTCCTGGTGGGAAATGATACGTATCGCAGCCTGCAGGCGATGGATTCGCTCAGGGAGATTGGAATGCCCGCTGTCGCACCGCTGATGGAACTCATGATGACCGGAACGGGGAATGTCCGCTGGAGGGCAGCAATGGCACTGGCCCGGGTTGGACCATACTCGGTTGAACCGCTCATCGATGCCGCTGCAACGCGGGAAGAAGCGATCAGAAATCCTGCGGTATGGGCACTTTCCGAGATTGGCAGTCCCAAAGCGGTCGAACCGCTGATCAATGTGATGCAGAAAGAGGAATCGGAATGCTGTCGCATCATTACTGCCGCAGCACTGCTCAAGATCAACGATCCCGATGGAGTGAAAGCGGTACAGCGGGAGATTGAACGGTCCGGAGAGGAGTTCGAAGGCAGAGTGACGGAAGCACTTGTCGGTTCCTGAACGATTTTTCTTTTTTGCAGATGTGGTGCACCGGTCTGTCGGATTGCAGGGTTGATACCCCGTTAGCCATCCGGATGACTGGTTCATTGGGGGAATATCAAATACAGTGTATGCACGTTCTGCCGTTTCTAAAAAAGGACATTATGGATATATTTTTAAAATTAGTGGATATTTTGACTTCCAATTAATTCGAAGTCAAAGATTTCCTTATGTATTCATTCTGACAATGTGATAGTGTAATGACAACGAAGAATAATCGAAAAACAGGTGCCTCAATCATCTTTGGCGCAGCTCTTGTGCTGGGAATATGCCTGTTTAGCGCCGGATGTCTTTCCGCATCTCCTGATGCGGATGGTGACGCCCCCAATAGCGGAGATTCCAAAACAGACCGGGCACCGCTGGTAAACGAAGCAGGATGGCAGTTGAAATCCTATGATGGTGGGACTGATGAGATGGTCTCTGTCCTCACAGGAACGGAGATCACCCTGAAATTCGATGAAAATGATGGAATTGCAGGTTCTGCGGGGATTAACAATTACTTCGCGTCCTACGAAGCGGATGGCGATGCCCTGTTTGGTGTTATCGGAAGCACCATGATGGCCGGTCCCGAAGATGCAATGATGCAGGAGACTACCTACCTGACATTGCTGAATGAAACCGCCTCTTTCTCACTTGAGGACGATGAACTGAAGCTCTGTGATTCAGACGGAAACGTCCTGCTCGTCTTTGAGAAGGCCGTGGCACCGATGCCCGTGCCGCTCGAGGGAACCACATGGAAGCTTGATTCCTACAATGACGGCAATGAGACAGTCGCCTCCGTCATCGCAGGAACGCAGATCATCCTGATACTTGATGAAAACGGTGGTGTCGCAGGTTTTGCCGGGTGCAACAGTTACTTCGCATACTATGAAGCGGAGGAGGATGCTATCTCATTCGGAACCGTCGGTTCGACAGAGATGTTCTGTGACGAACCTGTTGGGACAATGGAGCAGGAGTCCACATATCTCAGCCTATTGGAATCTGCAGCAGGCTATGGGATTGAGGGAGACTCCTTAACCATACAGGACCCGTCCGGGAAAACTATCCTGACGTTCACTGTAGTAGAGCAGGATTAATATACTCACCCTTCCCCTCTCCTCTTTTTCACCCGGAATTCAACAGAAACCGGCACCACGGTGTCAGTCATGTATTTGTGTCGAGTCTTCAGTCTGAGGATAGTGTGACAAAAAAAGGACAGGGGATTATATCATCCCGGTCAGAACGGTCTCGTCCTCATCCGGTTCCAGATAATCGGGGTGTATCTCCTGCCGGGCGAACACAGCCAGCACGAGAATCACGATGCCGATGATGAGTGCTGCGAGAAATGAGATGTCAAACCCTGCTGTGAGGACTTCCAGTTTGATATTGACCGGGGCCTCGCTCGTGACGTTATGGTGTGCAGCGACGAGTGACATCCCCTGAATGAATATGAGATTGAAGATGGCGATACCGATCGTCATCGGGGCAAACCGTTCCAGACTGGTCAGACTGGAGACCATGCCCTGGTACTTCTTTGCAACCGAATTTAGGATCATGTTGGAATTCGGGGTGATGATGAGCCCCAGCCCGAAGCCGATCACAAGCAGGCAGAGGATGACATATCCCGTTCCGGTGCTCGTGTGCAGCTGGGTGAGGAGATAATATCCGACGACAAGCACTGCGGATGCGGCAATGCAGAGGGGCCGTCCGCCGGTCCTGTTGTAGAGCGCTCCTGCAAGGATGCCCGAGACCATCATCGCAACCGAGAGGGCGGTCAGGATGAGGCCCGCAGTTGAGGTGTCGTAGCCCTGCACATACTGGAGATAGAACGGCAGGAGGTAATTGACACCGGCAAAACTCAGGAAGAGAAGTGCCATGATGAGGTTGGTGAGGATGAAGTTCCTCTTCGTAAAGAGCCTGAGTTCGAGCAGGGGTTCTTTCGCACGCAGTTCGTTCACCACAAACCAGCCGAGGGAGACCACAGCAATGCCCATCGTGACGAGGATGGGAAGAGACGTCCATCCGAGTTCCTGCCCTTCGGACATCGCAAAGAGGAGTGTCGCAAGCCCGATGAAGATGAGTGCCGCACCCGAACGGTCAAATCCGCTGAGATTGCGGATACTTCCGGTTGCCCCGCCGGGGATGACCTTCAGCCCGATGAGAAGAGCGATGATGCCGACCGGGACATTGATGTAGAAGATCCAGTTCCAAGAGATGTACTGGGTGAGGAGTCCGCCCATCGTCGGCCCGATGGCGGTCCCCAGTGCGGAGATGGTCATGATGATGCCCATTGCCTTGCCTTTCTTCTCCATGGGGATGAAGGCGGTTATCATCGCAGGTGCGATGGCGGTGATCATCGCCCCGCCGATGCCCTGAAATGCCCGTGACCCGATGAGGGTTGCAAAGGAGCCCAGGAGTTCGGGGAGGAATCCGCAGCAGAATGACCCGAGAGTGAAGACGATAAATCCGGAGAGGAATATCCGTTTAAACCCGATGATATCAGATATTTTCCCGACGATCAAGACCGAGCCTGCCATGACGAGGAGGTAGGCGGTGGCCACCCAGCTGACGGTACTTGACGACACATCAAAGGCCTGAGAGATGGTGGGGAGGGCAATGTTTACGATCGTCCCGTCCAGAGCGGACATGAAGGTGGCAAGTGAGATGGCGAGAATCAGAAGGCCAAAATTGCCGTCTGATTGTGGGGTGGCGGATTCACTCATGATATACACGAGGTTGGATTTTATGGTTTAAATCCGTTGCATTTTCATCCCCAAATGTCTATGGAGGTGCATTTGGGGTGGCTGTGCTGAATATACGACACGATTAAAAATGAAAGCGAATGATGAGCTTGGAGTGGTGAACATACGAACACACTGCCCGCTTGTTACACGGAGGTGTCCCGGGTGAGTGCGGTTGCCACCCCGTGGCACCGGCATGCCGTTGCGACCCACACCGCCTGTGCATCCGATTCCTGGATGGTGGTGATGGCGCAGAGGAGTTTATCTGTCTGTATATATCCCAGCCCCGGCCCGAACTGGTGACTTTCCATGACCACGGCAGGGATGGGTCCGGTGCCCGCATCACTGCCTGAGCATCTGGTCAGTGATTCGTGGAGCAGGGTATAGAGGGGTTTTGCACGCCGGACGCCGGTCACCGGGCAGACGGGAGGGGCGGGACAGCGGTCCGGACATCGGCCGACGCGGTTGAGCGAGCAATAGATGTCGGCACCGTTCCCGCCGACCACGAGTTCGTCCGGGATGCAGGCGTCCAATGCAGCGGCACCGGCGGCATCGGGCCGGAATCCTGCCACCGCGGAGATGACACCTGCAGCGACGTGGACGGGCACGGTGGGAAATATCCGCTCCGGATGGCAGCGGGTGATCACGTCCGCTGCCTCCGCGATGCCGCCCTGGATGAAGAAAGCACCCGGGAGGGGTCTGTCTGACGCGGCGAGGGCGTTTCCTTCTGTTTCAGACAGATGATGATGGCTCCGGACGGTGCAGTCGGGGTCCGTATCCATTACAATCACGGGGGTACTCCCCTGCCTGAGTTTTTGAAATGCGTGTTCACCGTATTTTCCGCCGCCGATGATCAGGTCCATGGTATTTCTCCGCATCTGTTTAGGTATCCGTGTTGTCTCTTAATCTTCTGTATGTTTGGTTTGCCGGACCACCGGGTGAGGTCACGAAATCAGAACAACAAAAATAGTTGCAGGACAATTTATCTTTTAATGATTCCCGCCATCATCATCGCCGGCACCCACAGCGGATGCGGAAAGACCACGATCTCCGGAGCACTGATGTCCACGCTCGTGAAACGGGGGCTCACCGTACAGCCGTTCAAGGTTGGCCCGGACTTTATCGACCCCACCCACCACACCGCCATCTGCAGGAGACCGTCACGAAACCTTGACCCGTATATGATGGGAGAGGACGGAGTTGTTGATACCTTCACCCGGGCGTCTGCCGGTGCGGACATCGCCGTGATTGAAGGAGTCATGGGTCTCTTTGACGGTCTGGAAGGGGAGGATACCGGCAGCACCGCTCATGTGGCAAAGATCCTTGGGTCCCCGGTTGTGCTCGTTGTCGATGCGAAAGGCGCCTCCCGCAGTGTCAATGCGACTGCGTTGGGGTTTGCCACGTTTGACCCCGCGGTGCGGTTCGGGGGAGTCATCTTCAACCGGGTGGGAAGCAAACGGCACGGCGAGATGATCAAACCGTCGCTTCGGGCGCCTGCCTTTGGGTATATTCCCTGGGAACGCGACAAAAGCGTTGAGAGCAGACATCTGGGAATTCAGATGGCACATGAGACCAGTGCGATTGGTGCATTCGGGGATGTTCTGGAGGAGCACTGTGACATCGATGCGATCATCGCCATTGCAGAGAGCAGGTTTGCGGTGACGGACGGTGAACGCGAAGGTTCCGGCCGGACGGACCCTGTCCGGATTGGGGTGGCGTATGATGCGGCCTTCAATTTCTATTATCAGGACAATTTCGACCGCCTGCGCAGGAACGGCGCAGAACTCATCTTCTTTAGTCCCCTCACAGACTCCCTGCCGGATGTGGATGCATTATACTTGGGCGGCGGATATCCCGAACTCCACTGCGCTGAACTGGAACAGTCACCGTGCCGGGCAGCGGTGAAACGGGCGGCGGATGCGGGGATGCCCATCTATGCGGAGTGCGGCGGTCTGATCTTTCTCACGGAGAGTGTCGATATGGACGGCAGACGCACACGGATGTGCGGCGTGATACCGGCAGAGACGGAGAAGATGGGCCGGTTTCAGGCGCTGGGATATGTGGATGCGGAGTGCACGGCCAGAGACTGTCTCCTGCCCTGCGGAACTTCATACCGGGGGCATGAATTCCACTATAGCAGACTGCATGTGGCATCAGATGTGCGGTATGCCCTTGAACTAAAGCGGGGATGTGGCATAGAAGACGGGAAGGACGGGATTTATCAGGAAAATGTGCTCGCGGGATATACGCATGCATACTTCACGGAAGAAATGGCATCGGAATTGGTAGCCAAAATACAGGTGGTGAATAGTGTCTGACCGGTATCCTGATCCGGTTACCATATGAATCACCGTGCCGGACAGTGGGACGTATAATCCATATTCTCATGAAATCATTCTTTCCATTCCCACATTTCCGTTCCACCCATAAATGATTAAAACTTTATTTGAACTAAAACAAATGATGTGTATCAAATGGGACTCAAAGGCGGACCGACACAGGACGAGGTAATGGCGGTATCCCTGTTCAAACTCCGGATTCGTGAGGGGGATGTCATGGTAGACATCGGATGCGGCACCGGAAAAATATCGATACAGGCGTCCGGCAGGTGCAGTCACATCTATGCCATTGACCGGAGGACAGAGGCCATCGAGTATGCGCAGCGGGAGATTGAGCACGCCGGTGCAGAAAACATCACGCTCACGCATGGAGATGCTGTCTGTGCACTGGACGAAATCGATGCCCTTGACTGCGCCTTCGTCGGCGGGTCGGGAAATATCGAGACCGTCCTCGAAAAACTGGCGGAGAAGGTTCATGGGCGAATCGTGGTAAACGCCGTTCTTCTGGACACCGTTTCACGGACAGTTGCAAAGATGAAAGAGCTTGGGATTTTTGTTGAAGTAATTCATCTTCAGGTGTCACGGTCCTATGAACTGGTGGGAGATATCATGTTTAAACCGATTCATCCCGTTTTTATCATTGTCGGCGAGGTGAAGCGGTAGATGCTTGTCGCTGTTGGGATTGGCCCTGGAGACCCGGAACTTTTGACCGTCAAGGCAGTGAACCTGATACAAAAAGCAGATCAGGTATTTGTGCCCGGGAATGTGGCACAGGAGATCATCGCTCCATACCGTACAGACCCGGTGGTACTCTCCTTTCCGATGACTGCTGATGAGGATTACATCACACAGTGCATGGAGGAAAATGCCGCAACCATCGCGCCTGCAGCACGCGACGGTCTTGCGGTCTTCTGTATTCTGGGGGACCCGAATTTTTACGGAACCTTCGGGAGGCTCTGTGCGGTTTTGGATGAGAAATATCCGGATGTATCGTATAGCACCGTCCCCGGGGTCAGTTCGATTACGGCGTTTGCCGCTGCGACCGGTATCTCTCTTTGTGGGGGAATTGAGATCACCGACGGGTCTGAAAAGACTGCAATGCTCCGGATGAAGGTCCGTCGGCCGAGAGAAATGGCAGATGAACTGAAGAAATCCGGATATACGACCTTCATCCTCGCTGAGAAGATGTACATGGACGGCCAGCAGATCTATCGGACAGACGAACTCCCTGAAGAGAGTCCGTATTTTAGCATATTATATGCAGGGAAGTGAGACAGATGCCAACAGTATATATTGTCGGGGCCGGATGCGGTGCACCCGACCTGATCACCGTCAGGGGAAAAGCGATTCTGGACAGAGCGGATGTTTTGATCTACGCCGGTTCTCTTGTGAACCCGGAGCTCGTTTCTGCCTGCCCCGCGGCTGAGAAGTATGATTCCTGGGGAATGAAACTCGCAGAGATGACGGATGTCATGATTGCGGCGGCGAAGGATGGAAAGACTGTCGTCCGCCTGCATTCCGGAGATCCGGCACTCTATGGTGCGATCATCGAGCAGGTGGACATCCTGCACGCCGCCGGGATTGATGTCGTTCGCGTCCCGGGTGTGTCGTCCTTTTTCGGGGCGGCGGCGTCCCTTGGTATCCAGTATACCCTGAAAGGTGTCTCGGAATCGGTCATCATCACCCGGCCGGCAGGAAAGACGCTGGACGAGGACCTGATTCGCGAATTCTCCGGACTCGGGCAGACGATGGTCGTATTTCTGGGGACAGAGCATATGGAGAAGATCTTCGAACAGGTACAGTGTCCACCGAAAACACCTGCTGCTGTCATCTATCATGCGTCCTGGCCGGACGAGAAAATTGTGCGGGGAACGGTCGCAGATATCGCAGGAAAGGCACGGGCCGCAGGCATTGAGAAGACCGCCCTCATCATCATCGGTGACGTGGTGAACCCCGACGGGCCGTCCTATACAAATTCCCACCTCTACGGATGACTGATCGGATGGCTGATACTGTCGTAATCACCCTGAACGAACCGGATGCACGGGCGGGAGAGCTCGCTGAGTGGATGGACGCCGACGTGCTTTGCTATTCGAAAGAAACATTCCGTGAAGCTTTTGAGCAGTACACTACCATCATCGCCGTGATGTCCGCAGGCATTGCGGTCCGTTCCGCCGCCCCGCATCTACATGACAAATGGACCGACCCGTGTCTGGTGG
>Ga0272441_10012855_pt1 | contig 12141 bp, 7 predicted proteins | sample SSMProp6N_FD_193582 | JGI IMG/M metagenome (GOLD analysis project Ga0272441, IMG submission 193582) | Marine sediment archaeal communities from Little Sippewissett salt marsh, Falmouth, MA, United States - SSM-Prop-6N | ecosystem: Environmental > Aquatic > Marine > Wetlands > Sediment ...
GATAGTAATATAAAAGTATATAATGCAAAGGCAAAAACAAAAAAAACTAGTTCTAAGAAAACAAAGAAAAAAAGTTCAAAAACAACTAAGAAAACAAAGAGTTCAAAATCAAATACTAGTTTTTCAGAAAAACTCTCAAGAGTAGATGAACCCGTAGATATTGAAAAAACAAAACAAGAAATTGAACAAAAGAAAAAAGAGCTGGCTGAAGCAGAAAGAATGGCTAAACAGAAAGAAAAAGAACTAAAAGAAAAACAAAAAGAAGAAGAAAAAAATAAAAAACAACGAGAAAAACAAAAAAAACTTGAGGCTAAGAAAAAAATGAAGGAACAAAAAAACCGTGAAAAAGAACTAAAAAAACAAAGGATGCTTGAAGCAAAAGAAAAACAAAGAGAGGAAAAAAAGAAAGAAAAATTAAGATTAATAGAAGAGAAAAAGAGAAAAGAACAAGAGGTAAAAGCACTGATGCTTAAAAAACAAAGAGAAAAATTAGCACTTGAAAAACAAAAACTAGAAGAAAAAAAGCAGAAAGAAAGACAAGCCGAACAAGAAAAAATACGTCACCAAAAAGAACTAGAAGAAAAAAAGAAAGAACTTGAACTAAAAAAACAAAGAGAAATAAAAGCCAAAGAAGAACTACAAAAGAAAAAAGAAAAAGAAAAACAAAAAAAGCTTGAGATGGAACAACGTGCAAAAGAAGCACTTGAAAAAGAAAAAGAACTAGTAAAAAAACAAAAAATAAAAACAAAAAAACAAGAAAAACCAGTTTTTGGTTTTCTAAATAAAAAAACTGAGAAAGCAGAAGAAACAAAAAAAGAGACAACTGTTGAAACACCTCAAGTTATGCATACTTTTGATAAAAAATCAAGTGATGGTACAATGCTTGATCCTGATGTTAAAAAAGTCTTACAGATTACTGATGATCTCCTTGGAAATCTACCAGATGAAGTCATCGAGGATTTTGCGAAATCAAAAGATTTCAAGGTTTATGAGAAAGTCATGAATAAATATATGAAAAAATAATAAGAGGTTTTAAATGTCTGGTCTTCTTGAAAAAGCAGCAGAGAAAAAACAAGGGAAAAAAACAAAACAGGATGATAATGATGCTGTAAAAATTATCAACGATAAATCAAATGGTCTATTATCAAAAGCTAAAAAAACAAAAGAAAAACCAAAAAAAACTAGTAAAAAACAAGAAAAAATATGTTCAAAAAAAGAAAAAACACAGGGGCTACTATCAAAGGCTAAGAAAACAAAAGAAATAGAAAAAAAAGAACCAGCATCTGAAGAAAAAAAAACTAAAAAACCAGATTTAGAATTAAAATATACTGGTATCAATACAACGACAGTAGATGAAAAAGAAATAATTGATGAAAAAAAGGGTTTTGGATATAAAGGTCTTGCTACAAGACGTGTTGTTTTTGATCATAGTATTAATGAATATGTCTATGAAGTATTTGAACCAGTTCTTGAAGACTGGGAGAAAGATCTAAAAAATGATCTATCACGTATGTTTAAGATGCTATCTGATCAGAACGTTAGTGATATGGAAGAAGATGAAAAAGATAAATATCTTCTTGAAACACTTGAACAAATAATTATTGATAATGATGTAAAATTTAAAGCAAAACCTAAAAAAGAAGAAAAAACTGAGAAAATAAATATCAAAGAAATCTTTAAAAACCTTGGAAAAAAGAAAAACAAGGAAGAAAAACAGGATAAAAAAAGTTTTACTGATGTATTTAAAAACATTTTTAAGAAAGAAAAAAAGGATGATAATTCAGATAAAACTTCTGATAAAAAATCACTAATTGATTCGTTAAAACAAAAAAAGAAAGAAATGACTGAAGCAGAAAAACTTTCAAAAGAAAAAATTTTTTACCATATATTCCGTGAGTTCCTTGGATATGGCCCAATAGATATCATAATGAAAGATGAAGGAATCGAAGATATCAGCTGTGATGGACATGAAGTCCCAGTTTTTATTCATCATAAAAAATACGAAGCAATATCAACAAACGTATGGTTTGATGGACCAGAGGAACTTGATAGTTTTGTTGTCCGTCTCGCACAGATATGTGGTAAACAAATCAGTATTTATTCACCTATTGTAGATGGTAAACTACCAGATGGCAGTCGTCTTCAGACGACACTTGCAAAGACTGTTACACGCCCCTCAACATTTACAATCAGACGTTTCAAAGATAACCCTCTCACACCAGTTGACCTGTTGAAATTTAAATCTTTTAATATTGATATGGCCGCTTATTTCTGGATGGCAATCGAGAATGGTGCATCAATGCTTTTCTGCGGTGGAACAGCTTCAGGTAAAACTACTGCTCTAAACGCTCTATCACTATTTATCCCAGCTAGCCATAAGATAATATCTATTGAGGATACACGAGAGATTAGTCTTCCTCATAAAAACTGGATCGCAGGAACAACACGTAAAGGTTTTTCCTCATCAGAAGAAAACAAAACAGGTAAAGACATCGACATGTTTGATCTTATACGTGCAGCACTTCGTCAGCGTCCAAGAGTAGTAATGGTCGGAGAGGTCAGAGGAAAAGAAGCATACAGCTTGTTTCAAGCTATGGCAACAGGACATACATCTTATGCAACAGTACATGCCAGTACCATTCATACACTGATCCAACGTCTTGAAAACCCACCAATTGCACTACCACGAGCTCTACTTACTAGCCTTGATATCATCATCTTTCAGAATGCAATAACATGTGGCGAGGAATCATTCCGACGTATGACAAGTGTAACAGAGGTAATCAAACTAGATCCAGATACAAACCAACTAATCTTTATGGAACCATTCAGATGGGTTTCAAAAACAGATGATAGATTTGATAGCAGTGGCACAAGTAAAATCCTAAATAACATCCGCCTTCAAAATGATTGGAGTGAAGAACGGCTTATACAGGAACTTGAAAACCGTAAAACAATACTAAGTTGGATGATTAAAAAAGATATACATGATTACCGTGATGTCGGCCGAATCGTAAATGATTATGGTAAATACCCAGATAAACTACTAAAAATCGCAAAGGAGGAGCTGAAGGGTTGAAATCCACAAGATATTCACGATTTTGCCGAAGGATCTTTGCAAACATATTCGATCGTTTTAATATAAGTGAGACCTCTAAAAACCGTCTACTTGAAAAAGCAGATATATGCATGGTATACCAAGAATACTACTCAATGGCACTTATGAATATTATACTTGGTTTTATATCCGCATTCGTATCAACCCTTGTTTTTTATATCCTAATACCACATGAGATAATAGCACTCATAATGCTTATTTCATCAAGTATTGTACCAATAGGAATCGGAATATATTATCTAAGCCTACCAACATCAAGTGCTAAATCACGTGGGAAAAAAATTGATAAATACATGCCATATGCGACAAACTTCATAAACACAATGAGCGTCGCAGGTATCAGCCCAGCTGAAATATTTGAAGCACTAGCAAGTATAGACCTATATGGAGAAGTACAAAAAGAATCACAAAAAATCAACACAGAAATAAACATAATGGGGATAGACACAATAACAGCCTTAAAAAACGCGATAAACATCACACCATCAGACAAATTCAAAGATTTTTTACAAGGAATGCTAGGAGTAATCCAGAGTGGTAGCGAACTAGGGCCATATTTCAACCGATGTGTCGAAAGATTTATGTTAAATGATCTAATAGAAAGAAAAAGAAACCTTGAATCACTAGCTGTTATGGCTGAATCATTTGTCGTAACAGTCATCGCATTTCCCCTGTTCCTAGTAATCATCCTAAGTATAATGGGTATGACAAGTAGCGGTGGAATGCAATTTGGATTCATGTATATATTAGCTTTAATGATCCTTCCAATGGCATATTTTGGTTTTTATGTACTAATGAGCTCAGGAATGGGTGAATCAGTATGAAAAAAATACTTACTAGAAAAAAATATTGCCTAAAACATATCTACGGTGGAGACAAATACATATACATACTCCTAGGAGTATCAATAAGTTTTTCAGCAATACTATTCATACTTTCGATTCTAACAAAATTTGGAATAATAAATTTTGAAAACAATATGATATACTGGACTGATTTTCTCGTATTTGGAATACTATCATCAATAGGACCAATTGGTTTTTACAACCATCTAAGATCAAAGAAAAAACAGGATATAGAAAACCAGCTACCTGATTTTCTAAGAGAAATAAGTAGTTCCACATCCTCAGGGATGACAATATTTGATTCAATAAAATCAGCAGCACGAGGAGACCATGGAAAACTAACACAAGAATTACAAATGATGGCATCACAGCTATCATGGGGAATACCAGTAAACGTAGCGCTAAACAACTTTGCACAAAGAATCAACACAGATGCGATAAAAAGAATGGCGATAACAATAAACAAAGCACTAGAAATAGGGGGAAACACATCAGCAGTTTTTGAAGCAGCAGCAAAAGAACTAGACCAAGCAAAAAACGTTGAAACACAGAGAAAAGCAGAAATGTCACTATATGCAATCGTAATTTTCATTAGTTTCTTTGTGTTCCTAGCAGTAATACTAATTATCAATAAAACAATTTTTGCAGAAATCTTCAATCTACAGGATAAAATGGCCACCGGAGCAAGTGTTGCAGGAACTGGTCTGACAATTGCTGATATCGACCCACTTGCCTTAAACGAAGTATTTTTATTATTTGTACTAGTACAGAGTCTAGGCGGTGGACTACTAGGTGGCTTTATGATGGATGGGAAACTATCATCAGGAGTAAGATTTGGTTTTATACTAGTCCTTGTATCATTTTTCGTATTCAAATTCTTGTTTTAAAAAAAAATTTGGATGATATACAGTCAAAAATACTACTATATAAATATTTTTTTAAAACGATAAATTAGCACTCTGTTGAATTTTACAGGGAGAATATATATACTATAAACAAGAAAAACAATAACCGTGGATAGGGTGAGAAGGAAAAAATATTCATTTAATGGTAGTTATGCTATTTCAGAATTAGTAGGTGGAATGCTACTAGTTTTAATAGCAATATCAGCTTTTGCCCTTGTCTACAACTTTGTTTTCCCACTCCCTATCCCTGAGAGTGAAACAAATACTGAGCTTATTGGATATGTAAACGAACAAGGACAAGCAATAATTGAACACATGGGTGGAGAACCACTCTACAACTATGAAATATATATCGATGGAGATCTAGCATATACAAGTGATGGAACAGTACCATGGCAGATTGGTGGAAAAAAAATAGGTGGAACAGATCTTCAGATAAACGAACATCTAAATGTAATAATATATTCAATAAATAAAGATAACACCCGGAAAAAAGTATTTGACGGATCAATAACAAGATTTGAAGAACCAACTGAACCATCAGATGAAGAAGAAACTGAATATCTTGCACCTCTATTAATATCAACTCTTAGAACCAATTCAGCTGATGAAGATCTAACCTGTTATAATTATACACTCAATACATCAATAAATCCAAAAACATATATCTACAATTGGATATTAAATGGAAATCCAATATCAGATATCTATTATGCTTTTGATACAGATACAATCTCACTACCACAAGTAAAAGACTACTCAGAAAATAATAACAATGGTACTTTATATGGTCCAACCTGGTCTTCAGATGGAGCCATTGGTGGAAGCCTTAATTTTGATGGGGATGACTATATTGATATTCCATATTGTTTTAATGATAACTATATAGATAAAATATCTGTTGAAGTATGGATAAAAACAAGTCAAAACTATGGAACCATTTCATCATATACTAGAGATGAATACTGGGAATTAGGCTTAAAAAATGGTAAAATACGTTGGAGTACCACATCAACACCTGGATCAACATATGATCTAATAGGAAACACCCTTGTAAACGATGATAACTGGCATCATATAGTTACAACATATAATGATGTAACAGGAGATAGTAAAATCTATGTAGACGGAGAATTAGACATATCTGAACACATATATGACCCAGGTGAAACCATTGGAAATGGTAACATACAAAATGGAACAATAGGATATGGAACCACAGCCGGCAGTGAAACAATCTTTTCAACAGGTTTTTCAACACCAGAAGAAAAAGAAAAATGGACACTTGATGATGATAGATCAAATGATTGGGCTTATCAAAATGAATTTGATTTAATAGGTGATGATACACTTCTAACTCTTAAATCAAATCCTTATGCACTTGGGGGAAGCGGTAATTTAGTATATTATTGGAATAGACATCATGTAGCATATAACAGACAAACTATAGATATCTCAACCTATGAACAGGTAAAAGTAGGAATATGGTATAGTTATATGAGCACAGAGAGCGATGACTACCTTGGTTTCTACTACAAAGATGGAAGCAACTGGATACCTATTTTTGAGGATTACAATCCAAATATTGGTACTGATAGACAATTAGATTGGACATACGCAGATGCAAATATACCAGACTCAATTGATAATCTAATACTACAGTTTTACTGGTCAACATCAGAATCAAGAGAATATATGGCAATAGATGATCTAACAGTAATAGGGCTACCAAGCAGCGGAGGTACAAACTTTTCTGGAAACATTGATGAATATATAATCTACAACAGAGCATTATCTGATGAACAAATCTATCAGAACTATCTAAATAAAAAAGGCCATAACATAGAAAAAAGCGTAATAATATCTGATGAAACACAGATAGGAAATATCTGGATTTGTAATGTCACACCAAATAATCGCATACAAGATGATTTAACTGTTCCATCAAATCAGATTCAAATAAGTACATATCAAGGAGGTGTAGATTAAAAAAATGAATAGATATAATAAATCGTTTGTTTTTATAACAATATTTTTTATAATATTTTCTAATCTAATCATTATCAATGTTGAAAAAACATCAGCAGATCCAACATTTGCAGAACAACTAGCAAATGCAATCCTCCATAACACATCAACACTAAACTGGGCGACATACTCTGATTGTGATAACTCTGGCAACAGCCAAGCAGGTGTTTTTACATCACTAGGTGTAATGCAGCCAACAGATGGATCCAATTTTGCAGTTCTTTCAACAGGAACAGCTGGTTTTACTCCAAGTACATCTGATGAAAATTATGATGGAAATGGTGATAACCCCGGTGATGAAAGAGGATCATGGTTTGACGGTGGAAAATATGGTGATCCACGTGACCAGGCAACACTAACAATGAGTCTTAATGTACCATCAAAAATGCATTATCTACATTATGATGTACAATTCTTCAGTACAGAAGCACCAGAATATATTGGATCATCATTTAATGATAAACTAACAATAACTGTATATTCACCATTCTATGATGAAGAAACAGAATATATTATTGATGTTAACACAGGTTATTTTGAACTAGATTCTAGATTCCTTGATGGAAGTGGTTTTGATGTCTTTGCACAAAGCGGATATCCTAGTAATGTAGATATCGTTGACACCATAAACCGTGGTAGTTCCGCAGCAGATGCTATGGCAACAGATCTTATACCACTAGGAGGAGAAACACATAAAGTAAAACCTTTTGAAAACATCCTTGTAACAATAGACATCAAAGATACTGGCGATAACATGTTTGACAGCGCTGTTTTCATAGATAACCTTCATTTCTCAGGAGAAGCAGAACCAAAACTCATCGCAAGAAAATTTGGTAATGATATTAACGGAGGGCTTCTAGAAACAGGAGATATAATAAATTATACAATAAAAATTACAAACACTGGTGGAGCAGCACAAGAAAACAACCCTGGACCAGAATTTGAAGATTATATCCCAGAAAACACTACATTAGTTACAGATTCAATATGGCCAATCTCTGGGACCTCATATGATCCAGTTAACAAAAAAATAACATGGAATGGTAGAATACCAGGTCAGGATCTAGTAAAAATAGGTTTTAAAGTAACAGTAAACAGTAACATAGTTAATAACACAAATATTTCAAATAGAGGAATATTATACTGGGATCCAGATGAAGATGGCGATAACGACAAAACAGATTATTCAAATTATGTAAATTTTAGCGTATCAGTATTCCAAGCACCAGATAGCGTCCAAGAAACTTTTGAAGACGATGAAGCAGATGGAAAAGCAAGACAGCAATACCAGGGTAGAACATGGTTTGAAACAGATGAAAGCACAACTGGAAATTCATTTGAAGTTGCATCATCATATCATTATGATACTCCAAAATCTTTTAAAACAAAACTTAGATCATCAGAGGTTTTTTCATGGGACTATAGTTTAGATAACCTAGATAGCAATATATCCTATTGGGAGATAAGATTCAAATGTGGAAATAGTAGTGAGAATTCACAATTACAACTAGACTTCAAAAACAGTCTTAATAACAATATTGCAAAATTACAATTCAAATATACAAATACAGGTACACAAAAACCTACAGACTGGGTTTTAACTTTATCATATTATCTACCAGCATCAGGCTGGATAAGAATACCAAGCAACCATGATGAAATACTATTCAACTCATGGTATAAACTAAGAATAGAGAGAAACATTGATCCAAGTAAAATAAATTATTATCTCTATAGAGATGACCAATTACTTGAAATGCAAACAGCAACAAACCTTGGAACACCATTTAAAGATTTAAACAGGATAGACTGGTATAACTCATATGAACCAATATCAAACCCTATATTCTTCTGGGATGAACATATCATAGGTTTAAGTCAAGATTAATAAAAAAAATTTGGGTGGTAAAAAAAAGATGGAGAGAATATTTACAAAAAACATGTTTATAATGCTACTATCAATAATGATAGGTGCAATAATAATAACATATTTTATAGCTGATCTACAGGGCAATATGAAAATCGATGAGATAAACCTTGAACATGAAACACAGATATCAAACCTTCAAAGTAAAAACATAAATTTTACAAACAACTTTTTAAAATCACTAGTAGTACTTGATCAAGCAAGAGAAGCAAGAGCACTAGCTAATTATCATTATGACCTAGCATTTCTATGGTATGAAAACTCACTAAAGGACACAAACATATCAGATTTAAATGAACATAAAAACTACACTATTTCAAACTGCACTATAGCAATGCCTGAATATCAAAAATCACATAATAATTTCAAAATCGCACAAGAAAAATTTAGGACAACAAAAGATTTCACAGATTACCCATCATATATCGAGGTATTAGATATATATGATAACTTAACAGAGTCAGGTGCAAGACTCACAATGTTAAAATACAACGCAACCCAAATTATTAAACAACTAGTTGAGAAAATAACAATTAAAATAATAAATAACACAGCTGTAGCTGCTTTTGCAATAGATGTATCAGAACTCCTAGAACAACTAGATATGACCCTTGAAATGATAATAGCTGAATTTGGAAGCTTTGAATCATTCCAAGAAATGATAGATGAATATGAGTTCTTCGATGAAATAAGATAATAAAAAATAAAGATAATTATATCATATAAGGGTGTGATAATAAGGAAAAAGTTAAAGAAAGGGTTTTAGTTACCCCTTTTACAGAATTTATTTATCACGCCCTGGTAGTGTAGTGGCCTATCATCCTAGCCTGTCGAGCTAGGGACTCGGATTCAAATTCCGGCCGGGGCGCTATATAACCCTTTTTTTAGTAAAAAAATATAAATCAAATAAGATTATTATATATAATGAGGTGGATGAGATGCATAGAAAAACCATATATCCTATGGTATTTTTGCTTTTATTACTATTTTTAATCTTTATCTTTTCAATAAATCAAAACATATGCAAAGCAGAACCACAAACACTGGAAGTAGGATCAGGTAAAACCTATATAACAATATCAGATGCAATCACAAACGCAAACATATCAGGAGGAGACACAGTACTTGTCTATAGTGGAACATATAACGAAAACATAGTGATAGATAGACAACTAACACTTCAAAGTAACAGTGGAAGCAGTAGCACTATTATATCTGGATCAAGTGATCATAGCTTAATAATTGAATCTGATAACACAGTTATCATAGGTTTTACAATACAAAACACAGGTGGCACACATTCATGTCTATATTTAAGAGAAGTAGAAAGCTGTGAAGCAAAAAACAATATCATTAAAAATGGTGGAAATGGAATATATTTTTTTGCCTCAAATAATAACATAATTAAAGATAACACACAGATAAAAGACAATAACGTTGGAATCTATTTTTCAAATTCAAATAACAATATAATATCAAACAACTACATACAAGAAAATGATAACAATGGAGTATATCTTCATACCACATCAAGTGGTAACACTTTTTATGAAAACCATTTTCTAGATAACACCCCAGGTGAAAATGCAAGAGACCTAGCATCAAACATATGGAGTTATAATCAAAAAGGAAACTACTGGGATGATTACACAGGAAAAGACACCGATGAAAACGGAATAGGTGACGACCCATATGAAATTGACTCAGATAGCATTGATAACTACCCGCTTGGATATTTTGTAAACGAAAAACCACAAGCAACAATAATATCAATAAACCCAAACCCTGCAACAGAAGGAAACACAATAAGTTTTAATGGTGACAGCTCAGATGATGGGACAATCTATGAATGGCAATGGACATCAAATATCGACGGGGAAATCGCAACATCTGAAGATTTCCAAAGCTCTTCACTATCAACTGGAACACATACAATAAAATTCCGTGTTAAAGACTCACAACAATGGTCAGAATACGACCAGGAAACACTAGTTATAAATGAACAACAACAAAGCGGAGATGATACACAACAACCAGAAGGAAAACCATCAGCAAATATAATCAAACCAGAATCAGAAACAACAAAATATGAGTCAAGCACCGTAGAATTCCAAGGTACCGGTACACCCTACCAGGGAACAATCACCCAGTATAGCTGGAGATCAAATATAGATGGAAGCATAGGAACATCTAGTAGTTTTTCAAAATCAGATCTATCAGTAGGAATACACACAATATATCTAAAAGTAAAAGACTCGAACAGTTGGTCTGATGAAGTATCAACAAGTCTAATAATACTTGCAGATCAAGATAACAATAACAACCAAAACCAAGCTACAAATAATCCACCATCAGCAGATACAGGAGGGCCATATACAGGGCTATCTGGTTTTACAATAGTATTTGATGCATCAAAAACAACTGATGATGGAGAAATAAATACTTATAAATGGGATTTTGGAGATGGAAACACAGGATCAGGATACAAACTATCACATAGCTATACAAACCCTGGAAACTACACAGTAACATTAACAGTCACAGATGACTCAGGAAAAACAGACACAAAAACAACATATGCAAAAATCACAGATGAACAAACACAAAATAATGATGAAGAGAATAATAATGATACAAACAGTATACCAGGTTTTCAAACAATAATTCTACTATTAACAATTTTTTTAACAAGTTTAATTCTAATATATAAAAAACAATAAAAATAAAAACTTTTTTTTTAGTTGTAAATCTGATGGTTTGACAGCGTGCCAAGGACGGAAGGATTTCAAACAGCGAAGTTTACCTCATAAGAGTTCCGAAGAACTCAAACGAGGCTCTCCGCCTAGTCCTAAGGTCCAAGACCCAATAAAGGGTTAGTCTTCCCATGAGCTCTCGCATCATAGTACTGAGAATCACGCAGGTGGGCTTAACTTCCGGGTTCGGGATGAGACCGGGTGTGTCCCCGCCGCTATGACCGTCAAACCATCAAATTTGACCGTAAACATTTTTAAATGATGATTTAAACTAAACCATGTAATAATTAAATGATTAATTCTACGCAACCTGTCTAACGATTGAGCCAAAATGAGCTTTTAGTAGTTACGAGCTGAACATGTCGCCGAAGCTTCATGCTTACACTCTAACCCTATCAAACGAATCTTTTATTCGAGCTCTATGATGTCTCGTCTCAGGGTGGGCTTCATGCTTAGATGCTTTCAGCATTTATCCCTTACAGCGTGGCTGCCCAGCATTGCCCTGTCGGACAACTGGTAAACTAGTGGCTGCAGGCCCCTGTTCCTCTCGTACTAAAGGGCCTTT
>Ga0272441_10012856_pt1 | contig 12141 bp, 5 predicted proteins | sample SSMProp6N_FD_193582 | JGI IMG/M metagenome (GOLD analysis project Ga0272441, IMG submission 193582) | Marine sediment archaeal communities from Little Sippewissett salt marsh, Falmouth, MA, United States - SSM-Prop-6N | ecosystem: Environmental > Aquatic > Marine > Wetlands > Sediment ...
TAGTGCTTTGTAATTCTTAAATATTCGGGTAGAGTGAACGCAATTTACATCTGGCATCCTTTACCTTAAATTGCCAGTCCACGCCTCTCTGTTTTCCATTGGAATTCACAGCCCATGCACAGATCTCTTTTTTCAGCATTTCAATATCCGTCATTTTTCGATCTTTCAAACATTGCCGCGTCATTGAACTCAGTTCATTTTCGGCAATATTGAGCCAACTGCCGTGCTTAGGCGTGTAATGAAATGCGATCTTTTCCACATACTGACGCGCCTGCTCCGGCGGAAACACTTCGTAGAAAGCCCCTTTGGTGTGCGTGTTTAAATTGTCACACACCAGAAGCACTTTTTTCGCATTCGCATAACGCCCATCTAACAATTCGGCCATTTCAATGGCCCAGTCAACTTTTTTCCGTTGGGGCCGAGCACTCACATCACGCCAGCCCGACTTCGGTTCTGTAAACATAAAGACACTGGCAGTGCCATTACGCTCATATTCATAATCGACCCGACGCGGATGATGCAACGTCGCCGGAATCGGCGTTCGCGTTTCCTTCAGCAGTTGCACCGGTTGTTCATCCATACATAACACCGGAAAATCAGGATCATACGGCCTTGAATACACGTCCAGGACATCTTCCATACACGCCACAAATTCGCTGTCTTGCTCCGGTGGGATGACCCAATACTGAATCTTCCGATTCGTCATTTCATTTTTTTTAAGGTGGTGCCCACCGTCGTATGACTGATGGAATCCACAATTTCTAATTCAACCGCTTTCTCAGCGAGCAGCCGAAGCGACCAGTTGCTATAGCCTGCCGGCGGTTTACCCAATCGCAGGGCGATGATCTTGGCTTCCTGTTTACCGTCAAGCAACTTGGCGCGAGGCGGCGTATCACGTTTCTTGCCGTTTAAGGTGATGTTAAATCCTCGTTCCACCAGGGATTTGCAAACATTGGAAACCGTTTTGGTGCGACACAGAAACGCCTCGGCAATTTGATGGTGAGGCCAATTAGGCCCGTCGGCATCGGCTTTAAGGAGTATTTGCGCACGTTTGACCTTCTGCGAGGTTCCCTTGAGTTTGTTAATGACGGCAACCAATTCCCGGCGTTCTGCGTCATTGAGACGGACAATGTACTTCTTATTCATAATGGACTCCATAAAAAATACCGTTCATGAAGTCATTATCGGACAGAGACAACGCGAATATTTAGTTTTTACATAGCACTAGCTTGCGGCGGCAATGAATAACGCCAGTTTCGAATTTGGCAGCCGGACAGACTCAGCAAACCAAAAAAACAATCTATTTCCAAAAAAAGCGGGTGCAGACAACATCTCCACCCGCTTTGGGTATTACTAAAAAACACGTCTATTATTCAATAAACGCTTGTTTCTTATTTGCGGCGACGCAGGAACAGTCCGCCAAGGCCCAGCAGCAACATGGTTGCCGGCTCGGGAATTACGGTAATTGTGAATGCATCGGCTCCCGGAGCTGAGATTCGCATACCGTCAACGGGCTGGTCAAATTGGACTACGTAACCTTTGGCCTTACCCCAAGCGCCACCCCACTCATCGCCGTAAGCGGCACCAGTCAGGGCAATATCAGCTCCTAAACTTCCACCCGTAATGCCATTAATAGTACCGGTGTCATAAGTGGTTCCACGCTCAAAGTAGAAGATTTCTGTTGTTGGTGCGGCGAAAATAACCTCCATATAGGGCATTCCGTCAATAGATGATATATCAGTGGGACTACCCCAAAAGAAGTTATCTGCTTTTGCACCGAAGTCACCTTCCTTTAGAGTGGAACTACCGGGAATCGTATAAGCACCTGCCTTGTCCCAAGTACCATCATCGTTGGGAACCGCAACCCTAGCACCCGAATCCCCGCCATTCTCATCAGCTACTGCATAGTACCGGGTCGTTGTGCCGAGACCCAACTGCGCGGTGGTATAAGTCGTTCCGCCCCACGTCAAACTGGTCAGGCCACTAGCGTCAGTCGTTACATTGGCATTATACAAGGGCGTAATCGTATTCGCACCGGCAAGACCTACAATTGAAATTAATAGAAGTGATACTAAAACTTTTTTCATCTTTCCGTACCTCCAAAACAAACCTGAATTCTCCTATTTTGATGTCTACAGGCATCACACACACACGAAACAGAACTCTATACTAACAGCATGAAAGCACCGGAGTGAACCTCGAAATGATTCTTTCCCATTTCCTCGCTTTCATCACACTCGCCTATAACTTGAATCTAGATTATATCTTTTCCAACCCATCTTGTTAACTTATTTTTATTAAAAAACTGCCTGGAAAGAAAACCGTAACTAACTGTGAATAAATGGCTTACAGACGGAATTGTGGACTGGAAACCCTTGGGGTGCAAAAATTAACTTCCTATAAGCTCTTTGAAAACAGATAGTTAAAAAGTCATCGGACGAACATGATTGCAGAATTTGTCTTACAGTGTAAAAACTCATCCGCGATTAAATCTTTGCTCTCTCACAAGTTAATATTTACAAGTTGAGCCGAAATATGCTGAACGATTGTGCATTTGCTTATGTGAACTTCTTCGGAATCACCAGCAAATGGATTGTGAGAACAGAACGACACTTTATCAGGCATGTCCTGATATGCCTGAGGCCCAAAGCGAAGCCCCCTGCTTCTCTTATGCAGCTAACCTGTGATACGATTTCAACAAACCGCCAAGCCGTTCAATACATTTGATCTCAGCCGTGTCATCCAACTCGTGCTTGGGCTCTATGATTCTGCCCAACGATTGATGAATTCGCTCGTGATGATAATATAGTTCATATTGACACAAGGCATATTCAAGTTGTTGAACCGATGACAAAATCACATGATCTAAACATTCGGATTTTACTGATTTCACGAAGCGTTCTGCGATGGAATTCAAGTCGGGGCTTTTTGCTGGAAGCTTTATTGGTTCTATGCCGGAGCTTTGAAGTATATCATAAAACCCTTCTGATCTATACAACGGGTCTCGATCATGGATAAGATAGCATTTACCTTTCAGAAAACCATCATTATTCGTCAGCATCCGAGCAATTTGCTTCATATATTGGCCATCCGGCTGAGGCTTGATTGGAGCAAAGAATACCTTTCTGGTAGCAAGTTCGATCACAAAGAAAACCGTGCAACGGATCAGTTTTCGCCCTACCAGAAGCTCAATGGTGAAGAAATCGCAGGCTGTCATGACGTCCCAATGGCTGTTAAGGAACTCGTGCCAAGTTGATCTTACCGTTAAATCAGGTTCCGGGTCATAACCGTTCTCAATGAGAATATTTTTGACTGATGTTTTGCTGATTTTGAATCCGAGATACTCAATTTGATCGGTTATTTTCTGAAAGCCCCAGCGAGGATTTTCTTTTTTGAATCGAATCACAAGAGCTATGATCTCGGGTGTAATTTGTGGTCGGCCCGGTGAAGTACGATGTCGGCTGCCATCGTACTTTTCAGCGATATGTTTGCTGTACCAACGCATCACCGTATCTGCCGTAAATAGCTCTGTGCATTGCTCAAGCATCTTCCGGGAAAGTCTCTTTGCTTTGGCAGCAATTCTCATTCGTTGATGATTCGTCAAGATAATACGCTTGTTCTGCTTCTCTTGATGTTCAACAAGCACACGAACCTGTTCACGGAGATAGTCAATTGCCTTGTAAAGCTCCTTGTCAACGCAATAAGCGACACGACCGATCAATGTAAGCCATAATTTTTGTTTCATAGTCCGAAGAGTCTATCAAATCGACGGAAAAACTGCAATCATGTTCATCCGACTGCTTCTTATGTCTATATTTTCAAAGAGCTTAGGAAATATGAATATTTACACCCCACGGGGAAACAAAATATGGCGTTGCTGAAACAGAAGTGTAAATAATCAGTTGTAAAATAATTACATTAATTGTTTTCATCATCTTAATCTCTTTTTTTAGGTTATTAACTGTAAGTTATCGACTATTTCCCCCGAATAGCTTTCCGAACCTCTTCCATCACGGCCATGCATTCCGGATTGAAGATCGGGTGTTCGTCTGTGACATCGGCGGTCATAAGCAAATTGATGCTCACTGGGATCTTGGCCGCTGCCATGCGCTGGAAGAAGTCCACGTACACATCGGTTGAATACTTCGGACCTCGTCTGAACTGTCCATTCATTGGACTTCCAGAAAACCAACCATCCATATAGCACCACCATGCGGTGGTTACATCGCCCAGTTGGCGGCCGGGACCAACGAGCTGGGGATCAGGATAGCGCAAGATGCCAATCCCGTCGGTCACTGTAAGTTCACTGAAGGGACTGACTACCGGGCCTCGGTTCGAGCTGAATCCCACCACGGCAGAGGGATTGCCGGCTTTGATGGCGCGAGCCCAACTTTCATAGTGCGGATCGAGCGGATAATCGAAATGGAGAGCGCCATCAATATAGCCGAAACCACAAAGCTTTTTACCATAGCGAAGACTGCAATCGCGCAGGATTGCCGCGATATTATCACTGAAGCGATCTCTGTCCTTATCCGTAGCCCCGGATGCTTTTCTGAATTCAGATTCATATCCATTATAGCCGGTATGCAGATAAAACAGCGTTCGAATACCTCTTCGGTCCAACTCGTCGATAATTTCTCCCAGAAGGTCTCGCTTGGAAGTACGTCCCGGCAGAATCTTGTCCAGTGCGGCGTTGGGCGCCGGCCAATAAAATCCCTTATGTGTTGCGGTGAAATTCACCCACGCGGCTCCGGTGCGCTCCACGGCGTCAGCGAAGACTTTTACATCGAACATTTCCACAGATTTTTGAAACCATTGAGCCCTCGGCTGATCGCCGTAGAAGGGATAACTCAGCGCCGACCAATGGACAAAGAGGCCGTATTTCCCGTCTATCATCCAAGAGGCGTCACCCCGAATCGCCATCGCTCTTTCAACTTGGGCCTTCCGGGCTGCGGGCGTGCCCAGCTCGATAGAAAGCAAGTGAAAATCCTCAGTCACTCCGCTCGCGAAACGGGGGGACTTCACGCCTGGCGCCTTTGCTGCTTGTCCCTCAGGCAAGCGGAAACGGATATTGTTTAGCCCCGCCTTGAGATGCAAGGTACCCGGAAAGTGCTGACGCCACAAAAAGGGACGATTTTCCCATGTCTGGAGAATTGAGAGAGCACGCAGAACAGAGTCCCCGCAGCTAACCTCCATGTTCACCGCCTCCTTAACACTGAAGATCACACTGATCGCGTAGTCATCCTCCTTGGGAGCGTTGACAATCCAGATCACATTATCGTCCTTGGAATCAAATCCCCACACAGCCTGGTCTTCTTTCTCGGTGCCGGTGAGGATTCCACGTTTGGCGATCATGGTGGTAATATCATCCGGACGCAACTGAAAGACCTCCGGTTGCTGCTGCGCTGCATATGTGGCATCGAATCCCTTATCTTTTGGGGGTGCCGCAGACATCACTGCCGTTCCCAAATCGGGTACCAGCCCGATGTTGTCGAGGTAAACATCTCCTTGGCCTGTTTTTCCGATCCTGACGGTCACTTCGGTATCTTCCGGTCCTGTCCGGAAGGCCAGTACAAGAAGTTTCCAGCCTTCGATAGTAGCAACTTTTTCTGAAGATACCTCTTTCGTTACACCGCTTGACTGAACGCTCATAATTGCCTCTGCGTTCTCATATGGGCGGACATACACACCGACCTTATATGGGAAATCCGACTTCAGCCCTTTCACTGTCTGGTTTATTCCTGCGTTGTCACTCTTCAATAGCAGACTGATTGCGTAAACAGAATTCCTGGTATCCGGGTGCGGATGATTAAACCCGGGTGAATAGACTAGTTCCGTCTCACCAGTTTTCTCCCAGAATACACCTTGGGTGATATCAATCAGGTTTCCGCGTCGATCTCTTCCCCAGTCAAAGCTGCCGTTTTTAATATAATTCCTCACAAACGGCAATTCCCTGTTTACGGAAGGTATTGAAGTTCGGTTGAAGTTATGTCCAACATTCACTGTCCAGTTTTCGTTAATTGTTGAAAACGCGCCAACATAATCCGGGAATCCATATTTTCCAAAGCCCTTCGCAGGCTCAGCCATGGTGGGCACTAATTTCTCTGTATCGAATGGAAAGGCATTGACATTGTTTGCCTGATATACTTCATCATTGGCCATGATTGGCCTGATGTAGTAATTGTTTATGATCGAGGAACCAAACTGAGTTTCCGGCCCCAGCCATGGCCCCCACTTGTTATCGATTGAGATCGTAGTATTATTGAAGATCTGGTGATAATTGCCTGGCCGGTTGCTGCGTACTCCTGTTTTGATGTTCCCCCAGATAACATTGTTATGCACAACAACATTGTTAGTGAAATTATCAAAATATATCCCGTTGAACGGATGGTGTTCCCAGTTGTCGTTGTGTACGAGATTATGATGTATCACGGTATTCCTGTAGTCTGTTCCCGCACTGTATAATACACCGAGGTCATAACATATCAGCCCGGCATCGTACATATGGTTCCATGCGATAACACTCCCACCCGCTTCAAACTTGAGAATATCCCTGCCGGATGTGTGGATGGTATTATATATAATTTGATGATTCATCCCTCTGATCATGATGCCCCCGGTTGAGATACTTCCCAGGTAATTCAGGTGGTGGATGAAATTATTCGCTAGTGTGATGCCCTCACCACTCATAGTAACTGCCGCGGCAGCAGAATAAGATATCTCAGAATTTTTGATAGTATTGTTTTTTCCGATTACTACAATCCCGGTACTTGTGGCATTCAGTGCCCTCGCGGAATGTGTCGCGATACTATGCCAGGGATAGGTTATTTTACAATTATCAAGGGTACAATTTTCCGTATTGTTCATATTAACGGTTGCACCTATGATCTCAAAACCGGATACCTCCCAATATTTTTTGTCACTCAAGTCAATAGCCACTTCCCTCCTGCGAAACTCAACCTGTCTCTCCGCCGGTTTCTTTTGACCGTCAACTATTACATGAAGTTCATGGGCTTTCTTATCAAAATACCATTCATTGGGGGCATCCAATAAGACCTTTGAACCAAACATATAATAGACGCCACGCCCATAGGTTCCCTGAATATAATTGGGATTGTAGTTATTTTTAATTTGAGAATCTTTAAATTCTTTGAACCAGATCAATTGCTTTTCCGGATCATAAGCTGTTACGGGTGCCGTCCAGCCACTCCACTTGCGATGTGCAAGCACCCATACCTTTGCATCCGACAGATCGTGGCTTGTCCATTGAACAGGTACCTGAGTTCCGCTAATGAATCTTAAAGGATTGGGAAGTACTTCACCCGCTTCATGTATCGATTCATGTTCCGGGATGATTGTACCCCCTTCAATATCTAATGGATCATCATTGGTTTTGTTGGGGAAACGGGCCTCAAATCCCATTTTGCCATCAATTAGGACAAAATTTGATTCTCCCAGATCCCAGGATACATCTGCCTTGAAAATACCCTTACCTGCTTTCTCCCAGTCATTGATGGTCTCCATGCCGGAGATGACGACTTCTTCACCTTCGGCAGCCATTAATACGATAGGTTTTTCGAAAGTCCCGCTGTTTTGGGGGGTGAAACATTCTCTATAGGTTCCGGCGTGCACAACACATATATCTCCCGGTTGCAGAGTCTCAGCGGCTTTTGCCAATGTTAAAAAAGGAAACTTTTTAGTTCCAGGGTTACGATCAGCACCTTTTTTGCTTACGTGATAGGCTCTCGACAGAGAATTGGCCTGAAGAGATGGAACTTGGTCTGTGGAATTAAAATTTATCGCTTTTGGACCAGAGGACAGATATTCATCCAGTGTTTTATACAAATCATAAGCCCAGGGTCTCAGTACTGTTTTTCCATCTACCTCGTATTTAGAACCACTCCACGTCATTGATCCTCCCGCTCGTACCGCTTCTAAGTTCCATTGTAAAAACTCTTCTTCTGTCCATGCCTGAGTATCTCCAGAGTTCCAGGATCTAGTAGCTACTTTAGAGTGGAAATTTCCTACAATTTTATCATCCCAAGTCCAATTTCCTCCGGTATGCACATAACCATTAGTCTCAACCATTCGCTTCACAAATTGATAATTTCGGTCATAAGTTCCTCCTTCCTTATTTGCATGATTAGTATTCCCACCAAATGCATGACCAAAAGTGAAGTCCTCAAAATGCACGGGAATGGCAAATGGATAACCATCATAGCTTGTGGTACTTCTCCCATTATTAAAGGCAATAGGGACGTCTGGGTTACCTGCATGACAGGCATTGGCAAAGGCCTGATAAATTCTTTGTTCTTCCAGAATCCCACTGGTGGCATTGTCACCATTTTTTCGCATATCGTCTGCAGAGTCAAAAATCCATGAGTCAAAGAAACTACCATAACGTAAGGAATAATCCTTAAGCACATACTCAGCATAACAAAACATGTATTTGCGGTTTGGGTACTTCTCTGTACCATCATCGTTATAAGCTACCTCGTACTGCTGGGTCTTTCTGTTCCAAACGCCTGTATGGTATGGCTGGCTATTGATAAATGCCTGAGCATCAGTATTAGTATCACACCATTTTTTCCAGCGTTCCACAGCAACCTTATATTCAGCGGCATTACTTCCTACAAAATTTTCACTATTGGAGTATATTTTTACGTTAAAACCTGCTGCTTTAACTGCTAATAATTTCTTCATAAAAGAATCATTCTCGGGCTCATCTAAACTCAAATCCCCCCAAAGTGGTACAACTAAATTAATCCGTTTACCATTTGCATCAACATCCCCCTGAGACATACTTTCCAGCAGTTTATGAGGAACGCTATGTCTTGCAGAATGCGTAGCACCAGAGTTAATTCCGAGATATACACTACCAGCTGTTTTAAAATCATTTATTTGACTCATAGGTACATTGGGGTGCCAAGTTCCTTTTAATTTTGCTGCTCGTTCCCCTGCAGCATATCCTTTTTCCAGTTTAATGGACTGAATTGACTTTCTGCCACCATTATCACCCTGCCCGTATAGGGCAACACGATAACTTTTACTCAAATCAATTCCATTAAGTAATACCCCGGAAGCTTCATAAACATCATTGATGCGGTAACACCAGTAACCTCCTCTGTAAATCTCAATGGTAACCTTGGTGGTTACTCCTGCTTCAAATTGTGCTCTTGTACCCGACTCATCCAATGTGATACGTTCTGTACCGTTGGTAAAATTTAATCCTCTGGCTGTTAGATCTTCATCAGTTGTTAGATTGGCTCCAATACTGAAGACTGTCTTGTTCGCTCTGAATGGGTTAAATCCAGAATAGTTAGATAAGGCAGTTTCGTCGCTGATTAGCCCGAAAGAAAAATTATGTCCCTCAACTTCTACTGTAGAACCTGTGGTGTATTCAACCGTTAACCTGAAGCCATCATCCGATTGGTGAGCATCTGCAGAGTACAGTAATGCTCTATGCGCGGATGATGTTCCACCATTATCGTATACAAAATCTCCGCTTGCAGTATCCTTTATCCAGGACGCACTTCCCTGGATTGATCGAACCTCATAAGGTAACGAATCGTCGTAAAATACTTGTGCCTGAGCTACGTTGAATAATAGAAACAAGGAGAAGAACGTTGTCATTGAAGAAATAAATACTTTTTTCATAATATAAATCCTCTCAAAAAAAAGATTGTTTAATGGTGTTGTTACCGGTTCGGTTATCTGTTTGTTTATATGCTGTCATTTCTGTTAATCCGAATGCATCATCAATCTCTCGATAGCTAAATAATGTGAACTATAAGTTCAGTTTCATAGTACGAAGATTATCAAAATCAGCATAGAAACTGTAATTAATTTCGTCCGGAGTGGATTTAAGTTTCTGTTTTCATAGAGCTTATGGGAAGTTAATATTTATACCTCAAGCCATAGACAACTGCTGGCTCCAAAGGATGGTTCTATTTATTTTCTTCAATGGTTTGTCTCGATTGATAATTTACTTATGACTATGCCATTCTAGTTCTTCTCCAACCTACCCATTTTCGAGACGTCCAGCGGCTCGATCCCCAAGGCCAGGGCAGGACTGCCGGGCCTGAAACTGAAGTCTCCACCTTCTGGGTCCACAAATAAAGGATCGCCAAACAAACTGGCCTTCTCCAAACCTGCCGCCTGCATCTTGGTCAGATGCTCGTCCATCCAGTGCGAATCCGCCGGATGGTAGTAGAGATTCGAATCCATGTCCGTTGACTCGAGCTTGGGACCTCCGGTCGTCTGTCCTTGTCTCAACCTTTCGGATTGGGCTTTGCCACCGTCGGGATGAGAGATGATAATATTACGCTGCACCTTAGACCCCGTCACTGGAGCCCATTCAAAACTTATATAACCGGAAAAAGGCACGGTTTGTGGTGCAACAATAAAATTGTTGATGATGTGATTGGTGCCTTTCGAGGCGATACCCGCAGAGTATCCAAAATTATTGTAGAGAATATTTCCATAGATAAGCGTTTCATGCTGATCGTCATCGCAACGGATACAGGCCGGCAAGGAATGTTCCAGGTTGTCGTGCAGGTAATTATAGCGTACGATATTACCTTTTCCGGCGCCCTGTATATAAATGCCATTCCCATCTGAAAGCAGCTGTACGCAATTTGTAATTTCATTGTACTCGAGAAGATTATGCCGGGAATGGGCGTATTTTTCACGAATCTTCCAATTTTCATAGCTCCGTGTTTTTCTATTTCTATCTTCTTCCGAAATTTCATGCTGACGGACTGTCTTGGCACTTCTGTCACTTCGGGCTATATTTCCGCAGGTTATAATAACGCCACTATAACCAGCGTGGTGTATATCATTGTTGGTCATGTGGTTATGCCCACTCTGCCAGACCAATATGGCCGGTGAATGCCAGGTAATTTCACTGAAATGATGGAAGTGATTATTGATGATATCATTATGGTGATTGACATCTTTGGTGCCCGGACCATAACCGGCCATTATAATTCCTGCTTCGCCCAGATGAGCAAATTCGCAATTTTCAACACGGTTGCGTTGTGAGTGAAAATCCATTCGGAGCCCGGTACCTCCGGCTTGTATAAAACGACAATTGCTGACCTGGCAGTCTTCAGCCCCGCGGAACCGAAGCAAAGCGGTGGGCCGGTCGAACGTATCCCAGCTATTCATTTCCCAGCCCACCCTGTACTCATTGTCGGTCCAGGCCCAGCGGTCACCGTTAGAAAAGGTCAATCCGGAAAATGCTATTCCCCGGACAGGGACATCCGCCGAACCCTCATTATCGATCGCTCCTTCAATCCGGATAATCTCAGATGTACTGGGTGCCAGTATCCCCCGGGGAGAACCATCGACAGCTGGATCCGAAGGCCATAAATAGATCTTGCGGCTTTCTGAGTTAATCACCCATTCACCCGGTTCATCCAATGCTGCTAAGGTATTTTCAACCCAGGCCGAGCAACCATCTCTGGTATGAACCCATTCGCCCAATTTCCCCATACCGTAATTTGCATTAACTGCTGTTTTTGCGATGCTATTTTCTTCATCAACCGATTCAAGGGGGAGCATATTTATTAACCAGGCACGACCTGGCCTAATATTAATCTCAACATCTTTCAGATTACTCCAATTCTTTAAAGCCCCATCGGGGAAATGCAACGTCCTGTTGTCCCCTTCGCTGGTCGGTACAAATCCCTTAGCCCTGGCACGGTTCAAACGCCCCTTGGCATCATAGAGCGTATAGAATTTTTCCAAACCCTGGGGTATGTCAGCGATCCAAACATTACCTGCTGCATTTGCAGGTAATTCAGAAGGTGTCGATTCCAATCGTTTCCAACCGGTAACCGGCACCCCGGCACTGATCACGGGTGTTTCTCCGGGATAGGCAGCAAAGGTCAAATAGGCCGGCTCCGACGATTGGCCCGCTCCGTATTTCGGAAGGTCTGCGGCTTTCGAATCGGAAGGAGAACCGTCTTCTAGCCCCAGAACCAAGGTTTGGTTGAGTTGATAACGCCCCCCGCGGAGAATAATCTTCGCTGGCTCTGTATTGCCTGCTTTACGCAAGGTTCTCACTGCCTCCACCGCATCCGGAAGGGATCCGTAGGGTTTCGCCAGACTGCCATCGGCCTGAGCGTTTCCATCGAC
>Ga0272441_10012857_pt1 | contig 12140 bp, 26 predicted proteins | sample SSMProp6N_FD_193582 | JGI IMG/M metagenome (GOLD analysis project Ga0272441, IMG submission 193582) | Marine sediment archaeal communities from Little Sippewissett salt marsh, Falmouth, MA, United States - SSM-Prop-6N | ecosystem: Environmental > Aquatic > Marine > Wetlands > Sediment ...
GCGTCATTTCTCCTCCTCTAGCTTACACTATGAGAGTTTGGGTTTGTTCAACAGGCTTATCCACACGGTAGCGGAAACGCATGGCAGAATAGCCAACCTGATCGGGAGGCCAGTAATGCTGGCAGTAATGGCATAGATCCGGTAACCCCGGGGTGAAGATATTGTTTTCACCACAGTAAGGGCACTTAGCGAGGTGATAGTAGAAACCTCCTCTGCCCCTTCCGCCATCCGGTGGGGAGGTTGGGTCCTCGAGTTTCAAGGGGGATATATTCCTTGATCCGGTGTGGAGATCATCAGTAGTGATCTTTTCATAAACATACGGATCTTCCTGATAGTAGCGGAACAAACCTCTTCCCTCCTCTTGGCTACACCCTTAGGATGTCTGTCAACTTGGACAGTTTCTTCAGGTCGTCTTTTAAGCCTTCCTCGGCGCCTTTGGCGCTGCGCAGCACGGCTGCCGGATGATACGTGGGCATGATAACCTGGGCTCCTATAACGAACATCCTGCCGTGGATATCTTTCATAGTACCTGCCTTAGGGCCCAGGAATACCTTGGCCGCCGTTGTTCCCAAGGGTACTATGACCATGGGAGACACACAATCTATCTCGGCCACCAGCCAGGGAAAGCAATTCTTTACCTCGCCTTTCTTGGGCACTCTGTTCCCTGGGGGCCGGCACCTGCAGGTGTTGGCAATATATATAAGTGACTGTGGGATACCTGCGGATTTTACCATGTCCGAGAGCAGCTTTCCGGCCCGGCCGATAAAAGGTTTGCCTTGCTTCTGCTCCTCTTCTCCGGGGGCTTCCCCGACCAACATAATCAAAGCTCCTGGGGCACCCATGCTCAGCACGGGGGGCCCTGAGAGCTCTGGGCATTTACGGCAAGAGGACATCGCTTGCTTGACACTCTGCAAGTAAGCGGAGCGGTCTCCTTTGAGGGCGAGGAGGAAGTTATGCATTGCCTTTACACGTAGGCGCGTAGTTTCCTCTTTGCCCAGCTTGCCGTTTACCTCTTCTAAAGTCTTGCTCAAGGCCTGCTGCATGGCTTCAGAGAAGCGGTCAAAAGGCGGTATGGATTGAGAGTAATATACCTCAAATGCCTCTACTGCTTCATCTCCTGATTCCATGGTTGGCCTCTTCATCCGGCCCAGGTGCGGTGAGCCCTGGAGCATGCTTTCTAGGGGGTATGCTTCATTATCCATATCCCTAGCATATCACTGAACTGAGACAGAAGTACGAAGCATAGAAAATGGAGTTAGGGGGCGGATGGAACAACGGGGTAAGAACGGGTTTAAACCCCCGCAGGGAAAACCGCCCCCTTCCTCCTTGCGTCGGCTAGTGGCCTAGCATTCCTAGAAGTCTATGCTATCCCAAGGACCCTCGCCCTCTTCGCCGCCCGATCCGCTGGCCTCTGCCGTGCGGGAACTCTCGCCCTCCCCTCCACCAGAGCCTTCCTTGCTCTGGCCCGTGGAGATGAACTGGATGTCTCCCGCCTGGAGCTCCACCGAAGAGCGGTTCTGCCCCTCGGATGTCTGCCAGGTAGACTGGCGCAGGCCGTAGGAGACGGAGACACGCTTACCCTTGGTGAGGTACTTCATTACCTTCTCGAAGCGGTCCGCGAAGAGGACGATGTTGAAGTAGCCGGTTTCCTTCACGGTATTACCCGCTCCGTTCACGGCCACCCTCATCACGTAGGGACCTCTCTCTCCTCTGCGCTCGGGAGCCTTCACGATGTAGCCTGTGAGTACTCCTGTGTTGGCTGCGTTCATTTCTGAACCTCCTTTTCTCTCAGCCAAACCCGTTTTCCCATGGGAACAAAAGGGGGCAAAACGGAAAACCCCCTGAAAAAATTTTCCTATATTTTTCCCTTATAAAGGGTTAAATACCAAGGCCCTTCAGGCCTCGGCTGTAGATGGTCCTGGCGTATTCAAATTCCAGCAGGGACAAGCACCTGACCTCAGGGCGGAACAGCTTCTTATTATAGTACAGAAGTACCTCACAGAAGGAGGCGGTATCCGCTATATCTTGTAGGTCATCTTCGTCTATGATTTGCTCCCAACCCCTGGGGGGATCTTCTTCATAAAGCTCACAGGATATATAGAGCATCCACAACTTAGCGTCGGGGAAGGAAAGGAACCACCAGTAGTCAGCTTTCTCCCCCCACCTGTAGCACGGCTGCAGTAAAAAGCCTCGGGCGCGGAACTCAAAGTCTTCAGGAGAGGAGGCCACGCTGTAGTCGAGGAAATATTGCGATCGCTCACCTTCCGGCCAATCACCGTCCGTGTTCTTGGGCCAGCACATCTTCTCTACCTCCAGCAACTCGTCATCGTTGTCTGGGATTGAGAACTGGCTTATCCACTTTAGCTCTGCTTCTCTACTGGGAGAGGGCATGGGGGATTCCTCCTCTGCGCTTATCCCTTGTTCTCACCGTTTCTCAAAAAGCTCAGCTGCACGGCCCCCATAAGGCCGACATCGGTGTCGAAGACGACCCTGGATTCCGTGTCCTGAGCCACAGACAGAAGAAGCTGCCTGGCGTGCCACGCTATGCTGTTGGAAAACTTCTTGAGCATCTCCGCAAGCGCCCTAAGCAACTTGGCGGAATAGACCAAGATCTGGTCCACGATACGCTGTATGGAAACCTGTATATCCACCATCAGCAGCCCCTTCCTAGCCATTTTCGCCGTTGTACTCGTCGCCGTCACCGTAGATCACATCCTCGGGTATCATGGGCTCCATGTGAAAAAACCCATATTCTTCTCTGAGCCGGTGTGCCAGAACGGACACTGGATCCCCGTCCGTGAACAGAAAGCATTCCGGCCCATCTTCTTGCACATGCCAGGGGTGAACAAAATGCTCACAGCAATCGTTTGATGTATCTGGCCCACCAGGAGCTATGGTGTTTTCCCTCCTGCAATAAGGGCATTCCACTACATATGCCTGGACCTCTTCGCCGGTCTCTTGGTCAACGAACTTTTCCCCCGGGGAGAAATCGTGTACCTCTTGTACGGAAAATACCTCTGCCATGCTAGCTCCTCCTTCTTGATCTCGACCTCGCCTCCATACGCCTCTTACGCAGCTCTGGGGAATCTGGCGTACACCTAGTATTAACAGTTACCGATGACAAGATGCCAATCTGCGTTTGCATCTTTTTGAAGGCCTGCAGGTGTATCATCTCCTCGGAGCTGGGGTGAGCTATCTTTTCATAGAACCTCACCTGGGCGTCCACCCAGGATATCAGCTTAGCGGTGTCCAGGTTGCGGGATTCGACCTGCTGGAAGCGCATGGAGATGTTATCCGAGAAGAATACCGTGTCATCGCTGCGCAGCTCCCCGCTGAGCTTACCGGGCTTCTCGTGGTGGCTGATACGCAGGATATAGGGCAGTTCTCCCTTCTCCTCCTGCTGCACCTCTATCTGGCCCCTGATCTCTAGCATCTTCTGCCGTAGCTCTTCCAGCTCCTTCTGGTCTCTGCTGCGGCAGGCAGACTTGGCGATATACGCCGTGACATATCCATACATCTTGCGGCCAGGGTCCTGCGCCGCCTCGTCGGCCTTGGCCTGCATCTCCGCGTCACTTTGGATGCCAGAAAGAAGGCTCCTAAGATGCCGGCTTGGTTTTTCAGCCAAAGATACCACCTCCGTGGAAAAGATAAAATAGAAAAAATTACGTTATTTTATAATCCAGATACGGCGGAGCGTATAAGTTGCGATGCCTCTTCCGGCGGCGCGCCTCGCTCCATCAGGATTTTGGCCAGCTCCGTGACCGCAGCGCGGTCCACATCTCCGAACCGACATCTCCACAGCCTCACGAGATCATTCAGAGTGTAATACCTCGCCCCAGAAGAGGAGCGCCGCGGCTGGGGGAAGGTCCCTTTGGCCTCCCCCCGCCTAACGGTATCTGCATGTACGCCGAGAAAGCTAGCGGCTTCTGTAACCGTGAAGATGTACACTTACCAACACCTTATCTTTTCTGGGCCCGCCTCAGGACTGATTCCTCAGATATGCGCCACACATTGTCCGCTTTGTAGGCGTCCAGCTCCCCATCCCGGCACAGCTCCTTCACACGGCTGTCCCCAATACCTAGTATCTGGCAGGCTTCCGATGTGCCTAAGTAGCGACCGCGGGAGGACGCTGAATCTCCGGAGTGCGTGGCCAGTTGGTCCTCGCTTAGAAGGACGTCTCTAGGCTTGTTGCCCTCAGGCCGATCCACAACCCCCATCTGTTCCATAATATCCACCAAGCGCGAAGCGCGGGCATAGCCTATGCGCAGCTTTCTCTGCAGCAGGGAAGCTGAGGCACTACCCATCCTGACTACCATGGGTATGGCCTCCTGCAAGAGGTCGTCATCGCTTCTGCCTTCGCTGTCCGGGGGATGTGAGGTATGTCCAAATGCATGGGAGTCGTAGGTTTCCTCTTCCTCCTCCGGTTCGGAGATCGAAGACTCACCGTCCGCGGTGAGGATGAGATCCATAACCAACGCACCTATATGCAGAAGGAGCCCATCCTTGTCGATACCTTCCTTAACATAGTCCGCTATATCCGCTAGGCGGGCTATTATCTCTCTCTGCTCCATGCTCAACTCCTATCAATCCAGGAGGTCGTCAAAGGCTCCCCCGCTGGAGCTCGGTGGTCTCCTCGGCCGGTGTGGCTTCTTCTCGGTCTCTTTCTCCTTAGCTTGCTCAGGAACTTCTTTTTCCCCTTGCTCGTGGTTTGTCGCCTTCTCTGCTGCAGGCTTCTGGTCATGTCCACCTGCGGTTTCTTCTCCTGCAGAATCATCTCCCGCCTCCTCCGCTACATTGCAGTCTAAATCCCTCTCCAGGATATCGGCTATGGCTTCTTCTACCATTTGCTTATGGTCGCCCATGCGGAGAGAAAGCCAGAACATCGTGGAAGGATCCAGAAGGGCATCCACCAAGGCCTTACGCTTATTCAGTGGGTCTAGAGCCTCATGGAGCTTGTTCATCTGCTTGCTTATCTCCTCTATGTGCTTAACCCTGTTGATCTCCCTGTCGCTGCTGCGTAGGGATAGGGTGGACTCGAGAAGCTTATGCTCGAGCAGATTAAGCTGGCTTATGGTGGACTCTGTCTGTACCTGAAGCTCCTTAGCCAGACCACGCAGCTTGCTGAGGTCTATCTTCAGATTGATGTTTTCTCGGCTATATTCTTTATCCATCAGTACCACCCTTCCTTTATGGCTTTCTCGCAGGGTCCATAGGCACAATAGCTACATGGCCGGATCGCCTTCCTGGGGGCTTCTTCCCCTTCGTTTCTCCAGGCCACCAGCATCATCCTCCACTCCGGACATCCACCGTTCGCACAACAACATCTTATCATTTCCGAGCGACACCTACGGCACACGTTGGAGCGGTTGGTGTACACCGGCTCGTTCTCCCTTACGTTCCAGGAATTAGGGTAGCCTCTGGGCTTCTGGCTCGCTGTCTGCTTAAACGACATGACTATCCTCCTGCTTCCGCCTCTTCCTCCTCCTCGGTAAAAATATACTCATTATCGTATTTTTCTTCTTCCTCATAGATGATATCCAGAGCCTCCCGGACCGCCTTAAGAGCGGTCTCGGCACTCTGGGGACCATCGAAGCGGAATAGGCCTGAATGCTCCAGGGTGGCAAGGCCTGATTCCTTCAGGCGCTGCAGCATATCTTTGAGGTGTCCTACCTCTTCCGCTGGGATCTCCGTGTCACCGGCCTCGACGTGGTTGACTATAGTGTCCTCCCACTCACTCTGGACCTCCAGTACAGCGGAGAGAACATGCTCGTAACGGCTGATAATCTCATCTGAGAGGATATAACACCTTCTGGCGGTCTCGTATATAACGGCGAAGGAGGCCAGCTCCGCTATACCCTCTACCAGAGCCCTGTACCGTAGATAGGAAGGCATATCATCCAAGTAGGCTGTACGACCTACCTTGGAGGTCACCATAGATGACATGACGTCCAGCATCTCCCTGGTTACCTCAGATATCATGCGGCCCAGAGAAATAGCGGCAGGGTTTATCATGAAGCCCACGTTACACCCCAGACCACATTTGACCTGCTCTGCATACTCCAGAGCCCGCCAGGCCGGCCGGGTGGTGAGAAGAAAGGTAAAGGGATCATCTGGAGGGATGGAGTTTATCTCTTCCTCCACCAACTTAGCGACAAAGGCGTTCATACCTTTGACGTAGGGCCTGAGGAAGGGACAGACTATAGCCAGGTCTTCCTCCCACTTATCCATCTCCGCGGGGGAATCATGCCTGTTTATAGCTCGGACCACGTCCATGCATCCATTCTCCTTATATTCCGGGTGTATGCAGCTGCAACTGGAGAGGTCCTCGGTATATACCAGCTTGTCGGTGGTGAGAAGGTGAGAGAACATCTTCAGGATAAAGTATGGGTTCTCGCTCTGGGCCTTAGTCATATCCAGGCCCAAGCTCGGGCTACAACTGAAATGACCTGCTTTAACCCCCAGCACCTCGCCATCTAGGGGTTCACGCCGCAGTTCCTCTACCTTTATCGCTGTCACTATCTGCAGTAGGTTCTGGAATATCTCGTTGACCAGCTTCCCAAGGTCGCTGTAGAAATCGGTGTCTCCTTCCGGCGTGCCGGCGACTCTCTCTCCTAGAAGCTTGGCTATGCGGGCCAGGCGACTAAACTCCTTGCGATGTTTCTCAAGGGCCTCCAGATTGATGCGCTCACTTTCCTTAGGGGCCGCAGAGATTATGGCGGTGAATACCTCACCCTCTGACTCGTCACCGCTGATAAAGGAAGCCCTGGTGCCACCAGTCTCCGTGTCCTCGGCGAAGCGGGCGCAGCACCTGCGCACCTGCTGTTGGATAACACCTATTATGTCTTTAGGCTCCATACCAGCGCAGCTATCGAGATACGCTTCCTCTGTAGACTTCTTATCCATTCCTATCCCACCTCTCCTGGGTCAAAGGGCTCTTCGGTCAGTGTGGAGGCCTTCTCGCAACGCAGGCATAGATTGCCTTCCGTACCACGGGAGTTGGTATATCTCAGCTCAGTGAACCACTCCAAAGGATACCACTTGCTGCACATGGGGCAGACATGAAAGCGATAATCATTTGAATCCAGCCAGGCGTTTATGCGTGCCACCGTACTCTCTTCCTGGGGGAGCAGGGAAGAAAACTCGCGTAGAAAAAGGTACAAGGTGTAACACTTAGAGGCCAGATAGGCAGTGCGATCAGCTTCTCCTGTACCCACACCTGGACCGTAGTACATATCCCTGTTGTGGTCTTCGTCCAGCAGGTTCACGAGTTCAGAGAACATTCTCTCCGCCGCCTCGATGACGACCTTTTGGACGTCTAGATCCTCATAAAACAGACTGTGCAGTGGGTTGTCCATCTTATCTGTCCTTTCTATATTCCCAGTCCCTTAGCGCTATAGCGCCTTCCTATGGCTATATTATCTGGTGGACTTCCGTCCTCTATAAGTCTAATCTCCTGTGGGACAGGATAATAACCTGCACAAGGATGGAAGTAGGTTATCCTCATTGTCCTGCCCTCTTTGAGCCAGCAGAGGAGTGCTGACCTCTCCTCTGGCCTTAGGGAGAGATCTCCGTTAAGACACCACCTTACGGCGATATAGCCCCTTGGATTATCCATCCCCTCCAGGGAGCAGCTCTTGGCCAGCGCGACCGCCTTTGCTTTATACCGAGGGTGGATTAAGGTAACTATATGGGTAAGGTCATCCTTCTGCCTCTCCCTGAGTTCGTATTTCTCTCCATAGGCCCCGTCACAGAGCACCGTAAACATCATATCTGGGTCCCAGTAATTATCAGACTCAGAGTAGTACCGCCAGGCCTCAAAACACTTCTCTATATCCGGCCTTATGACCTTTATTGTGCGTCTACCCATACATAATCACCTCCAACCTGGTTTATCCTCTTGAAAAGGATAAATTAAAGGTGGGATTTATTAAACAGAATTAACAGAGTTATTCCTTGCGGCGGGGGCGCCTTATCTCCCCGCGGTTAATGGCGTCAAAACATTCCTTACAGAGCATATCCAGGATGTTGGCGCCTGCGTAACTGGAGATATTCCCGCACTTGATGCACAAGAAGGTATAACCAGCTACGCATCTCTCGCATGTGGAGCAATGCTTTAGGTAGACGGTTTCATTCCCTGGGTACAGCGGACAATGCTTGGCGATAACGTCTTCCCTCATGCGGGTGAAGTCGTATTCCTTACGCCATCCACGGTGGTGGTTAAGCCACGCCGAAGGAGTATCAAGGCGCTCTTCCAGTTCATAAGGGTCGGCTAAGAGGTCAGTCATTTTATAACTCCCTATCTGTGTAACGCGTAAACGCATCCCTCACTTTCAGGAGTTCTTTTGCCAGCCTTAGATTTGCGAGTTCTTCGCCTCCGGAGGGTGTGTTTATCTCCCGGAACAGATCATCTACTGCGTCTACCAGCCGCATTAGGAGCATCCGTTCGTCAGAGACTTCTTCCAGGTCTGCTTCCACTATGTCTTCATCGGGGGCCTCTCCTGGTGGTCTGTCCTCTGCCTTCTCGTGGTCACCCTGGTCATCCCCGTAGGGGTAACATTCGCTGGCCACAATATCCTTGGCGTCCAGGACAGGCTTTGCCGCGGCGTCCGCTACCCAACATGCCAGCTCATAGCGATTCTCGGGGTCATGAACATATAAGGGGGTAGCGGTGCAGAAGCCCCAAGGTTTCCTCTCCTCATTGTAGTACACCTCGCAAAGCTGGCAGAAATGCTCCTCCCCCTCTAAGGCAAGGGGGCTGTCGTTTTTAATCCGCACAAAGCGGTGATTCCAAGTCATTTTACTTCCTTCCCCTCCCGCAAGCGGGTGTTCTCTGCGAGATGTTCTATCCGCTGGTTATGAAGCTGTGCGATATAATCCTTGTCATCCTCCCGCTCCTCCTCCAGCTCCTTTATACGCTCGTTGGCTGCGGTGAGCTGGTGTTGGAGGGATTCAACCCATTCTTTCCATTCCCTTTCGGTTCTCACCTACTCCACCTCCCCTTCACAATAAGGGCAAAACGTTGTAGTCATAATACGTCCACACCTTTCGCAATGGGTGCGAGTTAAGTGGGCTATTCTGTTTTCCAGCTCCTTTATGCGCTCGTTGGCTGCCTTGAGTTGGGTGCGGAGGGCAGCTACCTTGTCCCGCCGTTGATAAACTACTTCAGCGGGATAAGTGAATGTTCCTTCTTCCCCCTCTAATTTGGTACGCTTCCCTCTTTTTATGGCGTGGTACTGCTCAACGTGCGAAACAATATCGTCAGCGAATTGATAGTTAACCCTCCTTACCGACTCCGCATAAGCCATAGCTGCCACCCTTGCGTGGGGGTCTTTGTCTAAACGCAGAACGAAGTATTCTGCTTCAGGGTCAACGGGTGAGCCGTCAACCTTTTCGATATGGTATTTGTACTCCCAGCCGCCCTTTTTATAACTTCCCACCTACTCCACCTCCGTTAATCCCCCATACCTGCGAGCTTCTTTTTATGCATCCTTCCCCTCCAATGTCTGACGGGCGATGTCTCGCATTTCTCTGGTATCAGTCCAGACAGGCTCCCAACTTGCTATCCTCTCCAACCCCTCTCGCAAGCGGGTTATCTCGTCGCCCATCGCCTTGCATAGTTCTTTGTAGTACACCAGCTCGTCAGCTACGGTATAGCCCTCGGGAGAGATAACTCCCTCCAACTCCTTTATCCTCTCCTGCATCGTTTGGTACTGGTCTTTCATGGCTAGTCGTAGACGCTCGTTCTCTGCCTGTGCTGCGGTGAGTTGGGAGCGCAGATGGTCTATATTCGCTTGGCTATAGGTCTTTTCTTTTTCCTTTCTAAACCTCATCACTCCACCTCCTCAAGAGCTTGGTGGTAGGCTTTTACGCCATCTTCAAGGTCATCTATTGGTTCAAGACCACCAACCTCTCCAGCAAACCAATCCTCGTTATACATATCAACAACGGCAGCAGCCAACCGCACCACTTCTCCCGCTGCCTCCTTTATGCGTTCGAGCCTTGCCTCTGCTGCTGCGAGTTGGGAGCGGAGTAAAGCGATAGTACAACTGCCGCAAGTGTAACCATCAACATCGACACGGTTCATTCCACAAATCTTGCAGGTAAAATATTCGCCCATCATCCACCTCCCTAATACAACTTCGACCCGATCCAAACCGTTAAAACCATTACCGCAATAGCAGCTATTGGGGATATGCCAAGAAGAACGGCACCCAACGTGCCGAACAGTAGATAACCATAGATTGCCAGGATGCAGCATAAGCAGAGGGGTATCATTTTTCTTCCCCCTCCTGCCATCCCAATGACTTGCTAATCTCGGTGTGCTTCGCGCCTCCAACTTCTTTGCGCCTCTTACCCATCTCCGCCGCATAGTATTCTCCTACTGCCCCCTGAAAAAAGGGGTCACCCACGGGTGCAAACCTCCAATGGCTGAAGAGCTGTTCGTAGCTGGCGTTATCAATCCATTCCCGCATCTGCTGTTCGTTCATATACCCCCACTCTCCATTTCATCAACAAGCGCACGTATCGCGTCATATCTAGTATCACCGAACCCCGCCGTACCCTCTTGCAGGTTTTCTCCTAGAAGCGCACACCATAGGTCACCGTCTAACGACAGACGTATGTACAAGTCCTCATAAGCGTCCATTATGCATCCTTCCCCTCCAATGTTTGACGGGCGATGCGCTGGCAATTATCCCCGGTTAAGAAGTTGTTAGCTATCCTCTCCAACCCCGCTACTAGCGTCAGTTGCCGCTCCTCAAGAGCTGCAACATCCTCCCGCAAGCGGGCATTTTCTTCTTTTAACTGCACTTTTTCTACTGCTGATTCTGTATGCACTTGCTCCACATATTTAGCAGCCCGTATCTGTTGCTGGACATATTCTTCCAGCTCCTTTATGCGTTTCTGTTGGCTCTGTATTCTGTCATTTAAGAACTTCTCCGCATTGAGAAATTGTATAGTAAAATCATCCCTATCCTTCTCCAACTCTTTTATACGCTCGTTGGCTGCGGAGAGCTGGGTGCGGAGATGTTCACACACCGTAGGATGTTTGCAGAGATATCCTTTCTCCATCCCCGCGTTTACATAGTCGGGGTCTTGTGGTTCCCAATCCACCTACTCCACCTCCCCTTATTACTCACGTGTGAGAATTAACGATAAAAAGAAACCTGCAAACCCACCTCCGCAGAAAAGCAGCACGACATAATACCACTCCACCTACTCCTCCTTCCCGTGTTGTTGACGATAGGCTTCCAACTTTTCCTGTGCTTCTTGCCATTTTCTAATCCCACCATCCTGCAATGTGTCATTAAAGCCTTGTTCGCAAGCCCCTATCACTTCCCTTGCTGCCTTGAGTTGGGCAGCCAGCTGGTTGTTTAGTTCAATAGTGATCGCTGCCGCTTCTGGAGTGACCTCTACTGTATGGATTTCTAGCTGCTTCTCCAGCTCTTTCACTCTTGCCTCTGCTTGCTCTCTTAACTTAAATTGCCGTTGGGCCTCATTCTCTACGAGCTGCTCATCAAATTCCTTACGTTCGCAGATGTGGTCGAGCAGCTCCTTAATCCTCTCTTCCCTGGAAGAGAGTTGGGCTTCTAAATCGCTCACTCTTACCTCTGCTGCGGAGAGTTGAGAGCGGAGGGAAATGGCTTCCTTCGCCCAGGCATCGCAGTTAGCGATTGTTTCTTTAAGCAACTGGTCTTTGTTCATCACTCTGCCCCTTTCTCCTTGGGGGAGTTCCATTCCCTAAGCCACTTGGTCAGAGCCCAGTGGAGCTGGCATACGGAGTCCTCATGAAGCAGGATTTCTTGACTCGTGGCTCTACCACGCAGGATACGCCATATCTCCTTCAGACGGTATTTCCAGCGGATCCTGCTCCAGCGCTCGTCGAGGATAATCCAGATAGTGGGCTCCTTATAGTCAAGCTCACGTTCGACTATGATACCGTGGTCTCCCCCGATACAGTCACACTCCAGATAAAGGTCACCGTTACAGTAGATATGATGCATTATCCCAAGCTTACCTCTCCCTTGCCCAACTCAAGCACATAGTGCTGTGGCAGGTTAATCGTCACTTTTGGGGCCCCGTCAAAGAACGTTGCCAATATCATCCCCAGGCTCGTACAAACAGTCATCACCGGCTCATAT
>Ga0272441_10012859_pt1 | contig 12140 bp, 10 predicted proteins | sample SSMProp6N_FD_193582 | JGI IMG/M metagenome (GOLD analysis project Ga0272441, IMG submission 193582) | Marine sediment archaeal communities from Little Sippewissett salt marsh, Falmouth, MA, United States - SSM-Prop-6N | ecosystem: Environmental > Aquatic > Marine > Wetlands > Sediment ...
CTAATTTCATTTTTAAAAATTTGCAGGTCTTTATTTTTATCATGTGCCAGTTTTACTTCGAGTTCATTAAATTCATTTTTTGAAGTTTCATAATATTTTTCATTTTTTGCTAATTCAATCAATTTTTCTAATTGTTCTTCACTTTTGGTTTGGTAATCAAAATCTTTATCATGCAAAAAATCTATAAAATTTGAATATATACTATCAGTAATAGTAATATCTTTTATAATTTTAGGAGATGTGTTATTATTCACATACAATGTAGCAAAGTCAAAAATAAGATTTTTAGTGAATAAACTAACTGCAATTTTACTATATGTGGAGATGTCCATAGCAATATCAGGTATTATACCACCTCCATCGTAAACTTTACGTCCATTTTTTGTAGTAAATTCAGAAATTAATGAATCGGGGATGTGACCAACACTGCCGTCTTCATTTCGGTGCGAATAATCAAGTGCCTGTATACACCGGCCACTTGGAATATAATATTTTGCAGTGGTTACTTTAAGTTGTGTGTTATAGCTTAATGGCCTGGTGGTTTGTACCAAACCTTTTCCGAATGTTCTTTGCCCAATAATTATTGCCCGGTCGAGATCTTGTAATGCACCTGTTACAATTTCTGAAGCTGATGCAGAAATTCGGCTAACAAGCACTGCTATTGGTATTGTTGTATCAACAGGTTGATTTTCTGTTTTATATATGTAATCCCATTGTTTTACTTTACCTTTTGTACTTACTATTTCCTGCCCTTTATCCACAAATAAATTAGCAACATTAACAGCTTCGATAAGTAATCCGCCAGGATTATCTCGTAAATCTAAGATTATGGAAGTTGCATGTTGATTTTTTATTAAATCGACAAGTGCAATTTTTGTTTCTTCACCTGCTCCTTTTGTAAAACCTGAAAGCCTTATATAACCAATATTATCTTTAATAATACCATAATATGGAACATTACTTATTTTTATCTCCTCTCTAATTATAGTTATTTTTTCAGTTTTTCCGGAATATGCCTTTTTAACCAGGATTTTACATTCCGAATCTGGTAGTCCTTTTAATAATTCACTAACGTCTCTTAAATCTTTATCTTTAATTGAATATCCATCTATTTTAAGAATTTTATCTCCTGCTTTTAAACCTGCTTTATCAGCTGGAAAACCTTCGTATGGTTCAGAAACTATTATGTAATCGTCGCTTTTTCGTATTAGAGCTCCAATTCCACCATATTTACCAGTTGTTTGAAATTTAAAATCATCGAGATTTTTTTCGGGTATATAAGTTGTATAAGGATCAAGCGAATTAAGCATACCCTCAATGCTTTTATTTATTAATATTTCAGGATCAGTTTCATCAACATAATAAAGGCTTACTTCTCTAAATAAATTAAAAAAAATATCAAGGTTTTTTGATACTTTAAAATCGTAAGTATTATTAAATCCAAGAAAAACAAACGAACCTAAAATAAGAGTTATTGTAGCTGTGATAATTACTTTTTTTCTTTTTAGATTCATATTAAACTTCACAATAATATATTTTTAAAAATTTGTAATTCAATAATTTATAATTAAGTTTTTCAATAATAATATATTTTATACAAAGATACTATATATAAGTATGATATTATGAGTGAACTACTAAATTAACTTATTTTAACAGCGATACAGTTGCACAAAATTACAAGTGTTATTTTTTGGTTTTAATATATTTCAAGATCGAAAAAATTTCGAAAAAAGTATATATTATATATAAAATTAAAAATATTATTAGAAAAGTAACGGCGTTTTCTTTATTAAGAATAATGTAAGTTATTATTATACCTAAATATAGAATTAATTTAGCTCCTGTAAATGATATAAACCTCTGAATAAATTTATTAACCTTTTTTTTATTCGAATTAATAAGGAGAACATGAAAAGTTATTGTTACTATTAAAAACAAAGTAACTAAAGCCGCTAAGTTTAAAATATTAAATTCTGGTGTAATTTTATTTAATATTGCTAATCCTATAAAAAATAGAGCAAGAGAAATAAGGAGTAAAAAAAGTATAAATTTTGATACTTGATTATTCATTATTTTATTTATAGTAAATCTTTTATAGCAATATAAATGGCAAGAACAACAGAGACAACACTTAATACAACAGTAAAAATCGGGAAATTAAAATTTAACCAATAATCAAATTTTATTCCGCCAAAAACTCCAATAAAAATAATAGCCATCATCTGAAAAGCTATTGAAGAATATTTGGCATAATTACTTAGAGCTTTTTTCTGTTTGTTCAGATTTTTGCTCTGATTTTTGTTCAGGTTTGATTTCATTATTGCCTGTTGACATATCACATTTGCCTGTAAATGTTGCGCCAGGTTCAATTGCGAGTTTATCAGTTACGATGTCTCCATTAATGGAACAAGTTCTTTTTAATGCTAATAGTTCTTCAACAACTATTTTACCAATCAACTGGCCTTCAATATCAGAATTTTTACATTTTATTTCTCCTTTTATTTTACCTGTTTCGCCTACAACAATTTTTCCTGCAGTATTAAGATTACCTTCTAACGAGCCATCAATTCTGATATCACCATTAGTTTTAATATTTCCTTTTATATCAGTTCCGTACGAAATTCTATTTACATTATTCGGCTCAATTTCTGGTAGTTTTCCCATAATAATATGTTTTGTTAATTACCTGACAAATTTATATAAAATTTTTGTTTCTTTTTTTGGAATTATTTTAAATAAAAAAATTATTATTTCGGATCATAGCCCCATTTAACATATATCGAACCCCAGGTAAATCCTCCGCCAAATGCTGCAAGTATTAATTTGTCTCCTTTTTTTAATTGTTTTTCCCATTCCCATAGGCAGAGTGGTATAGTAGCAGCAGTTGTATTTCCATATTTTTCAATGTTAATCATTACTTTTTCGGGTGGCAGGTGCATTCTTCTTGCCGTGGCGTCTATAATTCGCAGGTTTGCCTGGTGAGGTACAAGCCAGGCAATATCTTCGGAAGTTAAATTATTTTTTTTCATTACCTCAACTGCAACATCAGCCATACTTTTAACAGCCGCTTTAAATACAGGCTGGCCATCCTGGTATAAATAATGTTCATTATTATCAATGGTTTCGTGTGAAGCCGGATATTGCGAACCGCCAGCTTTTAGATATAAATAATGACGGCCAACTCCATCGGACCCAAAAATATGATCTTTAATACCAACATCTTCAGTTGTTGGCTCAAGTAGTGTGGCAGTACCAGCATCACCAAATAAAACACAGGTTGTCCTGTCTGTGTAATCTGTCATACACGACATTTTATCAGCAGCTATAACTACCACTTTTTTATAATCGCCTGATTCAACAAATTTCGAAGCTGTTACTAAAGCATAAATATAACCAGAACATGCTGCGTTTAAGTCATAGCTAAAAGCATTTTTTATGCCAACCATATCGCTAACTATATTGGCAGTTGCAGGAAAATGCATATCTCCGGATATTGTTGCACAAATAACAAAGTCGACTTCGTCTGGTGATGTGTTGGTTTTTTTCAATAATTTTTTTACAGCTTCTGCAGCCATATATGATGTTCCAACACCTTTGCCTTTTAATATTCTTCTTTCTTTTATTCCAACTCTTGACATAATCCATTCGTCGGAAGTGTCTACAATAGTACTAAGTTCGTGGTTATCTAAAATATAATCAGGTAAATAGGCTTCAATACCTGTAATTTTTGCTTTTATATTTCCCATTAGTTAAATGCTTCTTTAAATTTTTCTGATAAATTAGTTTCTATTTCCTTTTTTGTTTGAAGTATCATGTTTTTTATTGCTTCTGATCCTGAAATACCATGACCAATGGTTACGATTTGATTGATGCCTAATATTGGTATTCCTCCATAATGCTCAAAATTAAGCCGGTTAATAAATTCATCGTTAACGTTTCTTGTTTTTAGAATTTTATAAAAAGCTTCGGCTTCTTTTAAAATTACATTACCTACAAATCCGTCACATACAATTACATCTATTTCATCGTTAAATATATCATTGCCTTCAACATTACCAATAAAGTTAAAATCTTTATTGTCTTTCATTAAGTCGTATGTATTTTTAGTAAGAAGATTACCTTTTCCTTCTTCAGATCCAACATTCAGCAAACCAATTTTTGGGTTATCAACATTATAAATATATTTACAGTATATTGAACCCAATATTCCATATTGAAATAGTACATCAGGACGACAGTCTGGATTAATTCCAACATCGATAATTATAGTCTGCCCGCCTTTTAAATTTGGTAATGTTGTTGCAATACCAGGCCGTATTACTCCTGGAATTGATTTAACAACATGCATAGCTCCAACCATCATGGCACCAGTATTACCGGCACTGGTAAATCCATCTATTTCTCCTGATTTTAAATATTTATAACCAGTTACTATACTTGAGTTTGATTTAGTACTAAATGATTTTGCCGGATTCTCTCCCATCTCAATTACATCAGGGCAGTGAACAATTTTAAATATTTCCGGATTAACATTTTCTTTTTCGAGTAAAGGAATGATATTGCTTTTATCTCCAAATAAATAAATTTCGCACGAGTTATTAAGTATTTCTTTGGCTAAAATTGCACCAAAAATTGTTTTTTCAGGGGCATAATCACCGCCCATTATATCAATTCCTACTTTCATTAAGAAGTTTCGAAAAAAGGTTTCGATTTAAATAGCCACTTCTTTTTCAATTGCTTGTTTACCCCTGTAATAGCCACATTCAGGACAAACCCTGTGATATTGCGCTGTTGCACCACAATTTGAACAGGTATATAAAGTAGGAGCTGAAGCTTTATAATGCGTTCTTCTTTTATCTCTTCTTTGTTTTGAAGTTTTTCTTTTTGGATGTGCCATTTTAATTTTTATTTATTTTATTTTTTAATTTTTTAAGTTCTTCCCATCGAGGATCAATTTCATCTGAATTTTCTTTCCTCAGTTTTTTTAATTTTCCAATCATTTCAATATTACAATCACTATTCCCATTTTCATCAACCGGATGAATTTTTTTAAGTGGGATATTGAAATTAATAAATTCGTAAATATATTGTGCAATATTTATTTGATGTTTATTTTCAGAAATATAAATTATTTCATCTTCATCATTTTCATCTTCACTAAATTTTATGAATAACTGGTTTGATGAGTTAATATTTAATTTAAAATCTTCAAGGCAACGGTCGCAGGTTGTATTAATATAACCATTGATAATGAAATCAAGGCTTATAATGTTTATTTGTTTATTTAATAATACCTGTAAATTAAGGTTGCCTTTTTTTATTTCTGAATTTTCAAATTCATCAAAGAACGTATCATCTATTTTAAAATGATATGAATGCTGTCCCTCTTTTAAACCTTTTAATGGGATAACATATTGATTAAGATTATTCAAACCCCTTAAAAATTCAACGTGCAAAAGTAAAAATTAATATTAGAATATAAAAAGAAAATAAACAGGATAATTTATTTTTTTAATATAATCCGTATGGTTGTTCCTGAATTTAATTCTGATTCGCTTACAAATATTTTTCCTTGATGATAGGCCTCAACAATTCGTTTTGTAAGCGAAAGGCCTAATCCCCATCCGCGTGCTTTGGTTGTATATCCAGGCCTGAAAATGGTTTTATATTTTGTTTTTGAAATTCCTTTTCCGCTGTCTTTAATATCAATTTGAACTGTTTTATCATTTTCAGCTACTACCATATTAATATTGCCTTCTCCTTTCATTGCATCAATGGCATTTTTATAAATATTTTCAATTACCCATTCAAATAATGATCTGTTTAAAGGAACCATTAATTTCTCATCAATATTATAATTTTGAATAAAGTTAATGCTTTCTGAGGCTCTTGATTTTAAATATTTTATGCAATTATTTAAAACCTCGTATATATTTTCGGGTTGTAAAACCGGAATTGACCCAATTTTTGAAAAGCGTTCAGTAATTTTTTCGAGCCTGCCAACATCATTTTGGAATTCGGCAATGGTGTTTTTATCTTTTATTTGAGGTTTTAATATTTCGACCCAGGCTATTAATGAAGAAATAGGAGTACCAAGCTGATGCGCAGTTTCTTTTGCCATGCCAACCCACACCTGGTTTTGTTCAGCCTTTCGCGTTGAATTAAATGCCAGGTAAGCTATAAAAATAAATAAAATGATAACGCCCATTTGAATATAAGGGTAATATATTAACTGAGTAAGAAGAATAGAGTTTTTATAATAAAAATAATTTTTTACGTTATCGCCTAACTCAATAATTATTGGTTCATTTTCGTTTTTCATTTTTTCTAACTGTTTTACCAGATAGTTTTTACTTTTATTATTTGTATTTATATTTCTCCATGAAATAATTGAATCATTGCTATTAGTTAATATAACCGGAACTGTTGTATTGTTTTCAATTACTTTAAAAATAAATGAGATATCCTGGTTTGATTCAATATTAATTTGGGTTAATGCTTTGGTGCCTTCGGCAAGCAATTCAATTTTTTTTCTTTCTTCTTCAGCAAGTTTTTTAACCAACCTGTTTGTATAAATTATAGTGGCAACGCCTATTATAATAGCAATGACAAAAAGTGCCAGTTTCCATTTTTGTTTTCGTGCGTATATGCTATTGTTTTCCATAATATATTTTATAAAGTATCATCAAATTCTTCCCAGATAATATTAAATTCAGGTTTTTGATCATTTTCCTGTTTTATTTTACTGTTTTCTTTTGAATTTTCATCTTCTGTCCATTCAATTTCAAACGAATCATTTTTCTTTTTAGTGTCTTTTGTTTTAGCATCTTGATCGGATTTTTTAAATTCTTCATCAATAATTGATTTTACTTCCTGTTTTTCATTAGCTAAACTTGATTTAAGTGATTCAGTAGCTTTTTTTAAATTGAATTTATATTGCGGATCATCAATTGATCCATATAAAAGCAGGTGTATTTTCATTCTTCCTTTTTCAGAAAAAACCCCTCGATTATTAGCATAGTTTTTATTTCTGGCTTTTTTCGATAAAAACTCAGATAATAGCAACTCAACATTGTAATTAAATGTGTTATTAAAATGATGTACTCCAGCTAATTTAATGTTATATGCTGATGAATATATTTCCATTTCAGGAAAGCTTATTTCCTGGTTTTTTATATATACTATGTTTTTCAGGTTTGAAAATTCAATTTCTTTAAGCTCTTCAATATCAATATAATCGGATAGCTTATATGCTGGTTTAAAATTTATTAATTTTCCGTTTTTTATTTCAATATCAGCATAACAATTTATTTTATCTTTTAATATTTCAAGTTTATTTGAAAATTCAGTTGATATTATTATGTTTCCTGAAAGCGTACCTGATATTTCCTTATTAGTTAAAGTATTTTGTCCAAAATTATTAAAAGACTTAAACATGTTTTTTATATCGATATTATTAACCTGGGTTCTTGATTTTAGGAAATAATTATTGAATGAATTTTGCGCAATAACAATATTGCCTTTATATTTTCCTTTTTCAGTATTAAAAGTTAAATCAGGTATTTTAATATATTTTGGTATATATGTGGCATTTCCATTTACATTAAAGGCACGAAATTTATTATATATTAATGTATCAATATTAATAGCAGATATAAATTGAATGTTTAATGGGAAATTAGTTTCATTTTTTACAGTATCAAACGGAATAAACAGTCCCGAATATTTTGTATTATTCAGGTTAAGTTTGTTTGAGTATAAGTTACCTTTGAATTTATAATCTCTTTTTTTTAAGAAAAAGTCAGTTAATGAGTTTTCTAAAATTCCATTAATTAGCAAGAAATTATTATTTAATTTGCCAGATATAGCTTTGAAATATATGTTCTTACCAAAAATAATTTCGCCATTTAAATTATTAATTGAATTTTTTAATATATCAATTTTTGAATTATGTATTAATATATTGCCATTTATCTGAAGTTTTTCATTATTTATTATTTTAAATTTTTTAATATTTTCGATATAAAAACTTGTATTAAGATTTGCCTCTATTAATCCTTTTGTTCCTTTAATAGTATCGTTATTAATTAATTCGGCAAGTGTGGTAATTGGAATTTTAGCATTGGTTTTTATGTTAACCTCAGGGGCAATAAAATTATTAATTTTTGCATTACCATTAAAACTAATATCGTTTAAGTTACCCGAAATTTTATTTATAGATAAATAAGATGAAGTTGATTTATGAAATGCTCCGTTTGAGAACAGTCCTTCAATATTAAGATTATATAGCCTAAAATTTGATTCGGCATGTTTTAGCATTCCATTATTTATATTTATAAAAGTTTTAATATCAGGATTTTCGTATTGATTTGAATTTCCTTTTATGTAACAGTTAATAGATAAATTACCATTTGCTTCATAGTATTTAAAGTTTTTACTTAAAGTTTCGGGTAATTGCTTAATAAATGAATTTAAATTTATATTAGAACCTTTTATTGCCAAATTGTATTTATGGCTTTTATCAGCAGTTATAATTTTTCCATACGAATTGAGGTCAATTCCATTAAAGTCTATTGAGGATTTATTGATATTAATTTCATTTCCATTATAAGATAAATTAACATCAATTAATATATTTTTATTATTAAAATAAGCAACATTGTCAAAAGCAAAATAATGTGTTTTTAGTTCTGATTTAACTTCAGCATAAATGTTATTTGCATTTAATAATCCCGATGTTTTGCCTTTTTTAATAAAAAATAAAATACTGCTTTTTTTTAGTGAATTATGAAAAGAAAATTCAATATTAGATATGTTTATTTTATTAAGCCTAAGATCGAAGTTTTTGCCTTTTTTAGTTGTTTTTAGGTATTTCAATGAGTTAGTGCCGTCAAAATAAGTATTAATTTGAATATATCCTTTATTAATTAACAGTGACTTAATTACATATTTTTTTTTCAGGAAATCATGTAAACCAAACTCAAGATAAACTTCATCGAATTGGCAAATAGTATCAGCTGAATATTTAATAGGCTCAACCACATAAAAATGGTTAATAATAATTGCAACATATGGAAAGCTTTTTATATTGCTTATTGATAGCGATTTAAATGATATATTTCCGTTAAAAGAATTGTTTAATTCGGTTTTTAAGATTTTTTGTATGTCATCTGATCGCTGATTTAGGAGTATACCTACTGTAGCAGTTAAAATTATGATTAACAGAAATAATATCGCCAAATATTTTAATAATTTCATATAATAATAGAATCAAAAAATTACGGATATATTTGCAACGATAAAAATAGCGTATAATTTTAAATCATAGCTAATTAATAAGAAGGAAGTGCATTAATTTTTTTATTGTACGCAGCCTTAAGTTTTTCAATAAAATCAATAGAATTATTTTTACCATAAATTCTTACAATATCAATTATACCTGAATTGCGAAAAATATATCCTAATGCAGCATCGAAATTTGCATTTTCAATGTTGTTTTTAATCGAAAATGTAACATTTTGAAAATCTTTCCAGCCTATTTTTTTTTCGATTTGAATATAATTCATGTCTTGCTCATTAATATCTTCGTATATTCCTTTTGATATTTCTTTAAGTTTAAAAGTTTTATGGATTTTAATAATAGCACAATCAATAACTGGTTTGCTTTTTAAAAATTTAATTCCCTCCTTTTCAAATCCTTCCTGTATGGTAGATATATTTTCAAATCGTTTTAACCCCATTAATCTTACACTATAATAATTATCGTTAAATATTTTTAATCCTCCATAAACTGCATTAAAATTTATATTTATTAATAATTTTACTTTTTCTGCTGTACGCAATATTTCTTCAAATGTATATTCTTCTTTAGTAATTAAAAAAATTGACATTGGAGGTTTATCAGTGGGTAAATTTGCACCATGATAACCCGGATATGGTTCGGCAGCTTCAAGAACTAAAGTATTTGGTATAATGTTATGTTCAACAGTATTTACATTTTCAACTTTTGAAATAAAACCAATAGTTTCGATTATTGTATTTTCCATGTTAATTAATAATGTGATGTTAAAATATTATACAAATTGTAAAGTATTTAGTTTAATTGTATTAATAAATGTAAATATTTATGCAGATACTTCGGGCTGAGCCGAAGTGGAGAACCATTTTATTAATGTTCTTTTAACAACATCTACCTTAGCAGGTTTATATATTATTTCATTCATACCAACTGACATAGCTTTCTTTTTATCATCTTCAGTAGTATCCGCAGTCATGGCAACTATCGGAATTTTAATACCTTTTTTTCTAATTTCAGAAGTAGCTTCAATACCGTTTTTTACAGGCATTAACAGGTCCATAAAAATTACATCATATCCATTTTTTAAAACCATATTAATTGCCTCTTCTCCATTTTTAGCAATATCAATTTCAAAACCTAATTTTTTAAATATATTCTGAGCTACTTTTTGGTTAATAATATTATCTTCAGCAACCAAAATGGATATATCTTTTTTAAGTTTATCAATTCCTTCAAGTTGACCTTCTTCAATTTTAATGTTTGGGAAATTATCCTGGATAATATCAAATAACTCTGATAGTTCGAATGGCTTAACAAGGTAATAATCAATGCCTAATCGTTTACTTTTTACAAAATTTCCGATTTTATCATTTGAACTAAGCATGATAATTAAAAATTTATCAGACATTCCATTATCGAACATTTTACGGGCAACAAAAAATCCGTCAAATTCGTATGTGTTTGTAATAAAAATTATTTTGTAGCCATCTTCTCTTGAAGGTGGATTACGGCGAATTAGTTCCAGGGTATCATCTTTGTATGGTGTAATTTGCGAAGATATTCCAAAATTTCGTGTTGCTTTTAGTAAGGTTTCAATTATTGAATTATCGTCACCTATTATTAATGTTTTTATCTCTGTAAAATTGCTAACCCTTGTATAATCAAATTCTTTATCTAATTTTTCGTTAGAGAAACATTCAATTGTAAAACCAAATTTTGCTCCAGGATATTTTGGGCTGGTAGATATAGATGAAGGACTTTCGACCCATATTTCGCCATTCATTAATTCAACTAATTGTTTGGCTATAGTAGTTCCAAGACCTGTACCTCCATATTTTCTGGAAGTAGATCCTTCTGCCTGGTTAAAAGAACCAAATATGGTATCAATTTTTTCTTTTGGAATTCCAATACCGGTATCTTCAACAGTAAACAGTAGGGTTAAGTCTCCCAAGCTTTCTTTAATAAATTCAATCGTAATTACGATTTCACCAATTTCAGTAAACTTAATGGCATTACTTAACAGATTTGATAGTACTTGCCTTAATCTAAAAGGATCACCAATTATATTATCTGGTACTTTAGGTGAAATATTAAAACGGATATCAATTTTCTTTTCTTCTGCCTTACTCCTGAATAATGTAAGTGTTAGGTTTAACTCATCTTGTAATTTAAATGGTACTTCCTCAAGGAGCATTTTACCGGCTTCAATTTTAGAAAAGTCAAGTATATCATTTATTATGGAGAGTAATAAATCGGCTGACTTAATAATAATTCTGGCTGATTCTTTCTGTTCTTCGGTTAAATCCTGGTTAACAAGCACTTCTGCCATTCCAATAATACCATTCATTGGAGTTCTTATTTCGTGGCTCATTTTTGCTAAAAACTCAGATTTTGAATTATTGGCAGCAATTTCAAGTTTTCTGGCTTTCTCAATAGGGGTTATGTCAATAAATGCTTCAAGATTTAAACTAATTTCATTTACTGATAATGGAACAGCTTTTTTGTACAACACTACTTCTTCTCCGGTGATATCGTAATAAACATATTTATTTTCGTCAAAATTGTAATCTCTGGTATCTTTATGTATGTGGTTTTTTGCATTTACCAGTTTATTAGATATATTTTTTCCTATTACTTCAACCTGGCTTTCCATGTGTAACATATCAATAGCCGATTTATTCGCCATTGAAACCTTTTGGTCATTATCAGTTACTAAAACTCCAATAGGCAGTTTTTCTATTATCTGGTTTAATTTTTCTTTTAATGTGGAGATTTCAGTAATACTTGCTTCCTTTTTTTCAATGGTTCGGTAGTAAATTATAAATAATGCAATTACCAG
>Ga0272441_10012860_pt1 | contig 12140 bp, 7 predicted proteins | sample SSMProp6N_FD_193582 | JGI IMG/M metagenome (GOLD analysis project Ga0272441, IMG submission 193582) | Marine sediment archaeal communities from Little Sippewissett salt marsh, Falmouth, MA, United States - SSM-Prop-6N | ecosystem: Environmental > Aquatic > Marine > Wetlands > Sediment ...
AAGCTAAGGTAGAAAAACTTGATCTTCCTGTAAATATGACTCCCCTGGAAATTGCAGCCCATATAGAAGAGTATCTTTTTCCAGCTGTCATTAAAGATTATCCTACAGCAAATCCTATATTCGGAGGCGAAGTTGAAGAAAGCAGAGAAGCAGGTAATAATTTTTTATTTGCTGTTATTCTTACACTTCTTCTAATCTATATTATTCTTGCACTTGCTTTTAATTCCATTTTAAAACCCTTTATAATTCTTATAGCGATTCCATTCGGTGTAGTTGGAATTATTCTGGCTTTACAAGCGCATGGAATGCTTATTTATGGTTTTTTTGCAATAATTGGAGCTCTTGGGCTGGCTGGTGTAGTAGTTAATGACTCAATTGTTCTTATCACAAAACTTGAAAAAGAATATGACAATCCGGAATATGGTGCAACACCAAGGGAAAAAGTTGCCAATATTTCCAAAACCAGACTTAGAGCAGTTCTTCTAACAACCCTTACAACTGTTGCAGGTCTTATGCCCACTGCCTATGGTGTTTTCGGTTATGATTCCATGCTGGCTGAAATGATGCTTACAATGTCCTGGGGACTGATATTTGGTACTATTATTACACTTATTCTTATTCCTTCTATATACTGCACCATGAAGGAAGTGAAATTATTGTTTACAAAGAGGCGGAGCGGTTAATGAAATATGTTTATATTCTAATAATTTATATTTTAATAATATCAGCTTCACTTTCTGCACAAACATCTGATAATCAGCTCATGCTTAAAGACTTCCTTATTCAGACATGTAAGAATTCTCACTTTGAGTATATACTTATAGATGAATTATTTCTTGAATATGATGAAATACTCGCCTCCCAGCTTATGGAAATATTGCTTAACATTCGCTCCAGCTATTCACTTGTAATTGGTGAAGACTTAAAACTTCCAGAAGGATCAATTTCATTATCAGCAATATTTCCAGAAACAGGAACTTCCCTGGAAGCAGGCTACAGTCAAGGGACTTCATTCCAAACAGACAATCAAACAGGTGCTTTTTCTCTGCGATTTGAACAGGCAATTTTAGGAGGCGGTTTCGGTAAAACAGCAAAACTAAAGAACATAGCTGCAGCTCATCAAAAGACCATTGCAAAGTACAAGATTGTTGAGGCTTATGAAACTTATCTTTCATCAATCATATTAATATATATAGAATGGCTTTCTGCATATCAGAATAAATTATATGCAGAAAGTGCCTACAGGGACAGCGTCGCAATTCTGGATCTTGTTAAAAAAAAGCTCCAGTACAATATAGCTCTACCTGTTGAACTTAATAAAAGTGAACTTCAGGTTTTAAGCAAAGAGGAGCAGCTTGAAGGCGCCCAGCAGAGCTATAAATCTATATTTAATGAAATACAGTATTTGTCCGGAATTGATGTTAAAGGAAAAAATCTGATACCATCAAATTCCAGTCTGCCAGAGGCCATCAGTATAAACCGGGATGATATATTAAAACAATTTAAAACAAAAAGCAGAACAGCCCGGACTATGAACCTTCTTACAGAAATACTTAATATCGATCTACAAATTGCCAGGGATACACTTAAACCTAAAATAAATATATATGCTGATTATTCATTGGATAACATATGGAGTAGCCTGGAGAATTCCTTTGAATTTGGAATTACAGTAGATCTTTCTTTTTTAAACACAAAAAATAAAACCTCTCTGCGTTCAAAAGAAGTAGAGATCCGGAAAGAATCAGTAAAAAACAACAATGATTACTCAGACATTTATGAAGATGTGGTATCACTTTTGGATCAGTTTGAATATAACAAAAGACTCTTAAGTATAACAGAAAAGAAAAAAGAAGCAGCCGAACTTATATTGAAAGAGGAACAAAAGGAATATGACAAGAGCAGGGCCGAACTGAATGATATACTAACTGCGCAGAACAGCCTTGACAATATTGAAAAAGCCAGAATATTACTTGTCATGCAGCAGGTAAAACTTACAGTGGAGTGGCTTGAGTATAATGATATACTGGTAGATGATAATTATTCTCAGGCAATTATTAAATACTAGTTAATGGGTAAACTGTCTATAATACCAACATAGTACTGGGCTATAAGCAGTGCATCAACGATATTCACAGAACCATCTTGGTTACAGTCACCTGTATCAAGCGGTGCAGTAAATGCAACAGGATTCAGTCCTACATAATATTGTGATACAATAAGTGCATCTATAATATCTACAACACCACTTAAATTTACATCACCTGTTAACACGGAGGGCGTAGGCTCTGGTGTCCCAGTGTCAGGTTCATATCCAAATATGAGACTGCCATTTCTATACAGTGTTATCTTTGTATATTCGGTGAACTCTGTAATAGTCGGGTCAAAAGAATAATCATCAGATTGGTCATAATTTGACCAGTCGCTTTTATTATATCTCAGCTGTATTTCACCTGTCTGACCACCCGGAGCAATTTCTCCTGCTCCCTGCATGAATCCTATCTGAAGATAACCATCATAAAACTCTCCCGTAATATTACCATTTCCCATAGCCACATAATCTGTGTGAAACTCCTGTTCAACCTGTCCTTCGTTTGTATAAAAATACCTTAAAGTTAATTCATCTAGTGGTACAATAGATTCACCAATATTTAAAATATTAACATGAGGTTTTATTTCCTGGGCAATATCGTTTATTTCCTGACATCTGTACTGTAATCTGATATCACCGTCTGATCCTCCAGGAGATGGTGTTGGAGTTGGAACAGGCGTGGGCGTTACATTGCCAGCTATAAATGTAAACCAGTTGAGATTCATTAAATAACCACTGGTTCCGGTGAAAACAAGATAGAGATCGCTTATATCTCTAATTCCGGTTATTTGTGTTGAAAAAGTACTATATGCCTGCCAGCCTCCTGTAGAAGTAACTTCTATAGTACCGATTAAAAGACCTGTAGAGCTATCCAACCGTACTTCTATATTTCCACCATCGGTACCGCTCGCTGCCCTAGCCTCGAAACCAACAGCACCACTTGCAAAATCAACTTTATAATAAACTACGTAATCACCATTTTCAATATATGCAACTGCCCTGCCACCTTCACCGCATTGTTCAGTCAGGATTCCGGACTGTTCATTATAGGTTTCAGCTTCTATCTGGTTAAAGGCACTCCTCGATTCCGGGGGTGGTTCTGGTGTTGGTAATGGCGGGGGTACTGCTGTAGCTTGATAACCAGATGCGTTCATCAAGACTGTGGTGACTGATTGTCCGGGCAGGTTTACGGAATTACCGGATCCAAGACTGCCGATATCAGTAAACTTGTCATTTCCTCCGGTCCTGTATATTTCGGAACTTTCAATAGTAAAACCGTTGATATTTAAAGACACTGTTGTATCTGATCCTTCATTTATCATCACAACAGTTAATTGGTCACCATTCGCAGATTTAAAAGCTGAGATTTTTATACTACTGGCATCAATAGATGCAGCAATCCTTTGATGGCCGGGATCGATGAATTTGGAATACTGTTTTACATAATAATAATAGTCAGTGATAGTATATCCTCCCGGTGTTCCCCATGAATCAGAGGATTGAGGATTTTCTAAAATTACCATACATTTTCCATTTGTATTTTCCCAGACCAATTCCCAAAAAATATATGCCACGGCATTGCCTTCCACAATACAATTATGAATTAATTGTGCTGTATTAAAAGCACTTCCCCCGTCATACTCGGTCTGGAAGATTGGTTTGTCAGGGAATGATGATGCAACACCCTGCAAAGCACTGTTGAAACTGTCTGGATTATTGGGATCTCCGCCGTTATACAGGTGATGGGCTATTCCATATACCTGGTTAAGATTCATGTTAGCAGCATAGTTCTGTACCAGGTTGCTGACAATTCCGGTTGTCTCCGCTCCGAGTAATAGTGGGGTGTTAGAGAGGGATTGAATTCTGTTATACACTGCATCAAGGGCTATACCATACCCTGGGTAATTGCTGTCTTCTATCTCTTCAAAAACACAGGATTCCCAGTCTGCCGTATAATCGGGTTCATTCTGGATACTGATATATTTGGGGACAATTCCTACATCTGCATATGCTACAAGTGAATCGTACCAGTAATCAGCAAAAAGGTCATAAACAAATGAACCCCCTTGACTCAGTAATGTTCCTCCCCGGCCTTCAGTGTTGTTGTTACTCTTGATATCAGCCGGGGGTGACCATGAAGAGATATAAACAATAATCGGGTATCCGAGTGAATACTCAGCCATCTGGACAATTTCCGCATTCCCTTCATCAAAAGGGGTTTTATAGCGGTAGGTATTTCTAATCCTTAAGATATCCAGTCCAACATCCCTGAAAACGATATTATAGAGTTCCAGTTCATTGGGATGTTCTGTAAGCCAGTTATTATACCAGGCAATAGCAGCACCAAATCCTTCCATGGTTTGATATGTTGTGTTTGCATTTATCGTTGCAGTTTGGGCTATAAGGTGCGGGATGGAAGTAATACTTACCATCAGGATAATACATATCCATAAAATAATATTTTTTTTCTTTGTTTTTAGCATAATATACTCCTTATATTAGGTTTTACCCATTTCCATTTATAAGACAATAGACTAATTTCTGTTACTAAAATGAAATGGGTAAAACCAAAAAATTGGAAATAGCAAAAATTAAATAATTTTTGCTATAATACTCCTTCTGTCTTTCTTAATTATTCAGATTTCAGCAACAGCCTGCTGCCAGTAACAATAAAGTGATTGTTACTAAATAAAATATACTAAAAAATAAAGGCTGTCTAAAAAATATATATTCATCTTTTAGGCTTTTTAGACAGCCCCTTTTTTAAATGTTAATAAATATTATTACAGACAAAAACCTTCAATAAGTCCTACATAATATTGTGCTATAAGAAGAGCATCTACAATGTTTATATTACCATCACAACTAGTATCTGCAGCATCTGGATTAAAGTTTTGTACTTCAAGTCCTACATAGTATTGAGCGACAAGTAATGCATCTACAATATTAATATTACCATCTGTATTTACATCACCACGTGTAAATGGTTCAGGTGTTGGAGTATCAACAGGTGTTGGAGTCGGAGTTGGTGTTACTATCGTGCCAGCAGGTTCTCCGACTATGATACCACGGCCGTTTGTACCAATATAAACACGTCCTGGATTTCGCGGGTCTCCGGTTATTGTTTTTCCAGTCCATGCCCACTGGTGAGCATCATCATTAATCCTGATCCATGATGCACCAGCATCATCCGAACGGAATATTCCTCTTTTACCGTCAACTTGGGCGGAAGTGTATACAGCCGGGTAAGAACCGCTGATTGTTGCCCCGAAACCGACAACATCTGCTTCTTCAACATTTGTTACCTGGGTCACAGTGTTCCCGCCATCGGTTGAACGCCATAATCCATCTTCACCTGCTCCAAGCCATACATGGCCTTCTTCACCCGGGACACCTCTTAATTTACCCGCACTTCCAATACCTGATGCAGTTGAACTGAAATTGGCACCACCATCAGTACTTACATAAAATGTTCCACCTGAAAAACCATAAAATGTAGTAGGATTCACACGGTCAGAGGCGACAAATGCTTCATTGGGAATCCCATTCGATTGTGTCCAGTTCGAACCATTTGTTGAACTATAATGGACAGCTGTTCCTATCGGACTCCAGACCACATTGGTTCCTGTTGATCCAACTGCAACGATACCACCCTCTGTAATTCCTTCTGGTTCATTCCAATTCATAGTCCAGGAAGCGCCTCCATTTGTTGATGAACCTGAGTTTTTCTGTACAACATAATTAAGTTCTTCACCACCATTACCAACCCTGTAGACAAAACTTGGATTAAGTTCTGCAAAGTCTATCCCGGTAGTCGCGATTTGTGGTTCAGTGAAAAAAGCGGAAGGAACTGAGTCTATATCTGTATGTGCAAAACCATAAATATCACCAAGGCCGCTAATAAGTTCTGGTCCCGAAGGTGGACTGATTAAAGCGAGTACAGATGTTTCTTCCAGTCCTTCACACATGACAGAAATATTGATAGAACCGCCTGAATCCCAGCTTGTGAGATTTGTTGTTCCGAAAATTGTAGCACCAGTACCATATATCATCTCATTTGAGTTAAATGGATTAATCTCAAGTGACTCGGTCATCCAGCCAAGTTTTGGAAGTACTTCAGCATCACCCGGGTTACCGCCCCATTCCAGCCATGGAGCATCATTAATACTCATATTGTAATTCAAATTTCTTGTAGGATAAGATACCCATTCCCATATTGCTGTCCATGTGACACCGGAATCAGTACTTCGCCAGATCATTGTATCTGGCCACCAGGAACTGTACCCGGTTACCATAAGGGTGGTGGGAGTCTGCCTGTCAATTGAAAGTCCGCTGTATCCAAAGTAGTTATCTCCTTCGCCAGCTACACCATTGTTTTCAACCGGGCTGATACACAACCAAGTATCAGTTGTAGTGTCAAGTCTCCAGACATCACCCATTGTACCGTCATAAGGGCCGCCATTATTGGAGTAAGCAACATAAAGGAAATTGTTTACTGTATCCAGTTTCCCTTTATGTGGACATGCAAGGCTGGTTGGTTGTCCCGGGACCAGTGCCCAGCTTGAACCACCATTTGTTGTCCTGTAAACACAGGTGCCATCATTGTCTGCAACACCAACATAAATGGTCTGGGTTGTGCTCCCTGGAGAACCAGTATCTTCATCAAAAGTTACCCAGTAGATCCCCTGATAGGAATCAAGATAATCCAATTCATCAGCGGGATCATCAATGTAATCTCCTGGATTTGGGAAACTGGTTACTTCTGACCATGATACACCATAATCAGTACTTCTCCAGAGCCCGTGGGCCTGTGATTGATCACCAGGTGCTCCAAAGTAGATAATACTGTTATTGTTTGGATCTACTGCGAGTCGTTCTCCACATCCACGACTAGGCATATTACCACCGATTTTAAAAGGCATGTCTGTGATCTGCCAGGTTTCACCATAATCAGATGAACGGGCGATAGCACCGTTCCTGGAATCCCAACTATTTGTGTACGAACCACAAGCTGCATAAACACGATTTGTATCAACAGGGTCTGCTGCTAAACTTAAAATACCTGTCAGGTTCCAGTTATCCCAGCCTACCCAATCAAAAAGCGGAACCCAACGACCTGTGCTTCTATTCATACGGTAGGCTCCTCCAATGTCAGTTCGGGCATATACCAGACCAGACTCACCCCTTGAGTAAATAATCCCTGGTACAAATCCTCCACCAACTATCTCTACATTTCCCCAGTCATAGGCTTGAGTAGTATAGCCTTGAGAAAATAGATCAATAGTAGATATACATAAGACCATAAATACAACTACAAAAATTACCAAATTTCTTTTTTTATTTTTCAATTACCTTACCTCCATGTTCTTATATAATAATAATTTTATTTGTTAACAATTTTCTTTGGTATAGCCACGATATATTCACATAGCACGCATTTTAACTTAATGCTATATTATCTATTTCTCCTTCATCTCCATATTTTTAAATATATATCTATCCAGGTATTTGCATTATCTGATACCTGACATTTGTATTTTGTCATTATTGAATGGGTTTTTTTAAGCATTAAATGATAATCCTATAGCCAAAAAGGTAAAGAAAAAGAGTAATTTTTTCATTTTGTTTCCTTGCATTTAAATTAAAAAATACAATATTATCTATCTTTTTATTCTTTTTATTCTTTTTATTCTTATTATACTTAATTACTATTTCCTGTTCTGATCTATTATATCATAACTTTATGAGAAAAATCAAGAAAAATAGTAAATATAGTATTGTGCTATAAGAAGAGCATCTACAATATTAATATTACCATTTGAGTTTACATCCCCTATGGTAACATTTGGAGTGGGAGTAGGTGTTTCAGTTGGTTCAGGGGATGGGGTAGGTGTAGGGGCCAGTGTTGGAAGGGGGTCCCTTCAACAGGTGGATACACCAGGTTAGGGTAGTAGTTGTTTTTAAAATTTGTAAGTGCAGAACCAAGACCGGAATCAAGGCTGCCGTTTGAATCAACACCATTAGAGGTCCAGGGCATTAAACCCTGGAGGACATTGGATTTCCAAACCAGTCTGTTACCCAGTCATAAAAATGGGGAGATAAACATCAATATATGCACCAGAATTATTATACTGGGCCCGAAGCATGGCATCAGAAAACCGGTTGCCTTCATTTCCAGGATACACATCCGTCTGCCACTTCATACTTACTCCGATAGTAGCAAGAACATCACTGTTATTATGGACAGCGGCAACAATCCTGGCACAAAAATACTGTAGTGTACTCCACGGCAGGCAAGTATATAAATCTGGTTTTTCTGTGCAAGCTGGAACATATCTGCAAGATTATCCCAGTGGGCCTGGGTTGCACCAGAGACATATCCACTTGAATCAATATTAATTCCAACCTCACCAATGCAGGTAATCCATATCCTGGTAGCGTTTCCACCGGCATTTTTAATTCGGCTGAACTCGTTATCATACCAGCCACTATTGTAGCTTCCCCCGAAATCGTTCCAGTTGTTCCATGGGGTATTTGCCCCATTTATAAAAATAGCATTTCCATTCACTTTCAGGGTAGCATTCTCCACATAAATCCGCTGTGCTAAAGCATTCTCTATAATAAGTGTTACCAGGTACAGAATAAAAAAAGTATGCAGATAGTTTTGTTTTGCATTATAATCTCCAATTAAGTTTTTTTCTATTTTAGTATATTATAGATGGGGGGGAAATCAAATACAAATATTCACTTATACTTTTACTTCAAACTTTTTAGTGAGTATATGCAACCCAAATAAAACCAAGAACAATACAGTGAGACAAAAAGGGAAAACTTCCAGGGAAATACGCCGGCCAAGAATACCCAATAATCCGGTAATAGCTGCTGCTCCCAGACCTGCTGCTGCCATTTGCATGCCAATTGTATTAGTGGCAAAACGTACTCCAACTCGTTTGCTTGTTCCTGATACTAATGCCGGGAATATGGGGGCTATTGCAAAACCAATCAGTGGCATGGCAACCAGATTCATCAAATTAGAGAGATTCCACCATAATAACAGTATGCCTGCTAATGCCACAAGCAGACCAAACAGAACCAGGAGATTTACTCCTACCCGTTTTGCATACAGCCCAGCTGTAAATCGGCCTATAGTAAAAGTAGCCCAATAACTTCCTACCGACAAACCGGCCATGTCAGGACTGACGCCACGTGATGTAACAAGCAGGGTATATATCCAGGTGCCCAGGGAAATTTCAGAACCTGTATATAGGAAAAAAAGCAACAGGCTTAACCATACCCTGTATTGACAGATGGTTTTACTAAGGGGTGTTTTGTATTCTGTCAGATGTTTGGATTTATTGCTCCTATTAGCAGCTTCCTTTTGGATCCAAAGTGGCAGGGTTAGTGCAAAACAAATAGCCATTAATAATTGAAAACCTCCTACAATACGGTAGCCCATTCTCCATGAATTAAGAGTAGTTAATGTAGCGGTCATGATAAGTGGACCAAGGGTCACACCTATCCCGTAACTTGCATGCAGCCACTGCATTAATCCTTCATGAAAATATGCAGCTCCATAGCTGTTAAGTCCGGCATCAATCGCGCCCGCTCCAAGTCCGGATATAAACCCAAGGAGTATAATCATCCACCAGGCTGGAACAAATGTGTAGCCTATAAGCGCTGCACCGGTTATTGTACAACTTCCTGCCAGCAGAGTACCAATACTTATTCGTGTGATCAAAGGACCGCTTAAAAAGCTGGAGATTAAATATCCTATCACAGATACTGCAAGCAAAAGTCCAACTGCATCAAGAGGAATGGAAAAACTCATACGAACAGAAGGCCAGGCCACCCCCAATAATCCATCCGGCATTCCCAGTGCGATGAATGCAATATATGCAAGAATAATGACACCAATTTTAGGTTTGTTTTGTATCTTACCTGATTTATCCATAAATAATGTATCTATTTTTCCAAATATACTATATTCTGTACAGAATCGGCAACTTTGAAATGGGGAATATTATTATTATGGGATTTATGGTAATATTTACATTTTTTTTACAAATCTTTTACTTTTTTGTGACATTTCCTCATCCAATACGTACTATATTATATAGTGAAAGGAATCATCATGATTTTAAGAATCATGATGATCATTTTATAGTACCCGCCTGTAGCGGGTGGATTTTGAAAGGAGATTCACATGAAAAGAACAAATAATAACTTTAAGGTTATATTATTAACACTCACCTTAATGCTTTGTACATTAAGTATTAGCGGTGCAGATGAGCTTGTGCAGATGGCAATTCTTCTGGATACAAGCGGCAGTATGGATGGTTTGATTGACCAGGCAAAAGCACAACTATGGAAGATTGTTAATGAACTTGCACTGGCGAAAAAAAATGGTAAAAGTGTAAGTCTGGAAGTCGGGCTATATGAATATGGTAATGATGGTATTCCAGCTACCGAAGGGCACCTTAGAATGATTGTTAACCTTACTAAAGATCTGGATAAAATTTCTGAAGAATTATTTAAGCTAACTACAAATGGGGGGAGTGAATACTGTGGTCAGGTTATTGATGCTGCAACAGGTACTCTTAACTGGAGTAAAAGTAATAACGATCTTAAAATAATTTACATAGCTGGTAATGAGCCTTTTACACAGGGAAGTTTGGATTATAAGTCTGCATGCAGTAATGCAATAAAAAAAGGAATTATTGTAAATACAATTTTTTGTGGTGATTATAAGGAGGGCATTTCCACTTTCTGGAAGCATGGTGCAGATTTAGCTGATGGAAAATATATCAATATCGATCAGAACCAGAAGACTGTACATATAGATACTCCTTATGATGAAGAAATTGTTAAACTGGGTAATGAGCTTAATAAAACATACTTAGCTTATGGCAGTCTTGGTACAACCAACAAGAGCAGGCAGGAGAAACAGGATTTAAATGCATCAACTATGAGTGAAGAAGCTTTAGTACAAAGATCAATCTCAAAAGCACAGTCCCAGTATGTAAACTCTTCCTGGGATCTTCTTGATGCGGTTGAAAATGGTATGATAAACCTTGAAGAAATGGAAGATGAAGAACTACCTGAAGAACTAAAAGGAAAGAGTGATAAAGAAATAGAAGAGTATATAAAGAATATGCAAAAAGAACGGGAGAAAATTCAGAAAGAAATAAATGAACTGAATGAAAAAAGGCGTAAATATGTAGCCAAGGAAATGGAAAAAATAGCTTCCGAGGATACACTGGATAGTGCAATCATTAAATCTGTCAGGGAACAGGCTACTAAAAAACATTTTGCTTTTGAATAAAGGAGTCCTAAGATGCAAAATATTTTACGGTTCAGACTAACAGGTCTAATTTTTTTACCAGGCCTAATTCTATTACTTATTGCTTCAACCTGCTTTTCAGATGGATTTATTGTAATACCCCGGGTGCCTGTATCTGTTACTTTAAACAATGCATTTCCGCTTGAGGTAAAATATCATCATGTAGATGTAGATATTAATGACCAGCATGCAGTTACATCTATAGACCAGGAGTTTTATAATTCAACTCCGCATACGCTGGAAGGATATTACATTTTTCCAATTCCCAAAAATGCTGTAATAAAAAACTTCAGTATGTATATTCAGGGAAAGGAAATGAAAGCAGAGCTGCTAGATGCTGTAAAAGCAAAAAATATTTACCAAGATATCGTCAGGAATATGAAAGATCCTGCTCTTTTAGAATACAGTAGCCAGGAAATTTATAAACTAAGGATTTTTCCTATAGAACCTCATTCAACAAAGAGGATTAAAATATCTTATTCAGAAATACTTCCAAAAGATAACAATACGCTAAAATACCTTTATCCGCTAAATACAGAGAAATTCTCCTCAAAACCATTAAAGAACGTTTCTATTAAAGTAAATCTTGAATGTGAAGATACTCTTAACAATATCTATTGTATAAGCCATGATGTTGAAATTGTACGTAAAGATAAAAACAGAGCCGTTATTAGTTTTGAAGAAAAGAATACAAAACCGGATACAGAT
>Ga0272441_10012861_pt1 | contig 12138 bp, 11 predicted proteins | sample SSMProp6N_FD_193582 | JGI IMG/M metagenome (GOLD analysis project Ga0272441, IMG submission 193582) | Marine sediment archaeal communities from Little Sippewissett salt marsh, Falmouth, MA, United States - SSM-Prop-6N | ecosystem: Environmental > Aquatic > Marine > Wetlands > Sediment ...
ATGGAAATGGTAGTGTCTTCTTCAATGATAACTGTAGCCGTACCGGTACTTTCAAATACGGTACGATATTTTTCTTCGGATTCGAGTAAGGCTTTTTCAATTTTTTTTCGTTCAATCAATCCTTTGAATATGCCTTTTTCTTTTTCTTCTCTTAAAACCCGTAATTCCTTTATCAGTTCTTTTTTTGTTTTTTTCTCGTCTTCCATCCCACCATGCTCCTATTCTTTTTGACAAAAAGAAAAAAATAGATAGTTATATGACATATCCATTATATAACTTATTACATTATTTGCAATCATCTTATTATAGCGTTTTTTATATTGCCCAATAAAACTCACGCTAATCATTTTTCTTTTTTTAACTTTATTTATACCTATGATTTTATTGATGAATCTAATATGAATCACCTAGCAGTCAGCCATTCTTCTACTTTTCCTATAGATCCTTTTTATTTTGAATGATAGAGTACTTTGCCCATTCAAGGCTTTCTTTAATTGTAAGAAATTTATAGTTGAAATTGAATCGATATAAAAAGAGGATATTGAAAATCAATAAATGGAAGGATTTTTTATATTTTTATACTCTTCCTTTTTTGGGAAGAGTATAAAAATATATTTACTATATTCATATTGTTAAAATTGCTATTTTTTACTGCATAAAATTGAAAAGGCAATACAATTCAATTTCACATCACTCTTATCTGATCTGGAAGGAATAATGACCGGAGCCATAGCACCAATCAAGGTATGTCCTACTTGATAATTCGCATAATAGGTAAAAGCTTTTCCAAGTATATTTCCAGCTGCAATATCGGGAACAATGAGGATATCTGCTTTACCTGCAACAGGAGAACTAATTCCTTTTTTCTTGGCTGCAAATTCCGATATGGCATTATCCAGAGCCAATGGTCCATCAATAATGCAACCCGTAATCTGCCCTCTTTGATTCATTTTGGAAATCACTCCTGCCTTGATTGTTTCCTCCATATCGGGATTTATTGTTTCTACTGCCGCAAGCAAAGCGACTTTAGGAATTTCTATCCCTAATTTATATGCAACTTCTACGGCATTATTAATAATAGCTACTAAAGTCTTAATATCAGGTTTCAGATTTACTCCTCCGTCACTCATCAATACCATCCCGGGATTTTCAGCTCTTCTGTCCTCAAAAACAAAAACATCACTAATAACTCTATTCGTTCTCAAGCCCCATTCTTTATTCAGTACGCCTTTTAGCAGTGTTGCAGTCTTAATCTTTCCCTTGAGAAGCGTTCCGCCCTCTTTGACTTTCTCCACTGATTTTCTTACTTTTTCTGCGTCATCTTTTGCATCGATGATTTCTTTAATAAATTTATCATCCCCAACCTCGACAACAGCTTTTTCTATTTCACTCTTCTTTCCAACTAAAATTGCTTCTCCGATGCCGCATTCATAGCATTCCTTTAATGCTTTCAAAGTCTCAATATCTTCACCGCCTGCAACAACGATTCTTTCTTTTCCTCTTGATTTTAAATTATCAAATAATTCCTTAAAACTGTTAATCACAAATAAATCCTCCTCTCCTCAGATTTGTTATAAAATTACCCGGAATAAAATCAACTCTAAGAATATATTTTTACTTCTTCTATTTTATTTATTACCCTTATTACAGCTTGTGCTAATGCCGTCATTTCTTTTTCGCCGGGATAAATTTTAACTGGTGCTATCCAATCTACTCTATCTTTTATTTTACTTACCAGAGTACCACTATGCGCAATGCCTCCCGTTAGAACGATAGCATCAACCTTTCCCATCAATACAGTGGCCATAGCACCAATTTCTTTGGCAATCTGATAGCACATTGCCTCAAAGATTAATTTTGCATATTGATTTCCTTCTTTTATACTTTTTAAAACTTCACGTAAATCATTGGTACCCAGATAAGAAATAAGGCCACCATGCTTTGTAACCAAACGATATATTTCTTTTTCCGAATATTTTCCGGAGTAACAAAGGTGAATTAAGGCTTTATTGGGAAGAGAGCCTGCTCTTTCAGGAGAAAATGGACCTCCGTCATTGGCATTATTCACATCAACAATTTTCCCCTTCAACAAAGGAGCAATGGAAATCCCTCCGCCCAGATGAGCAACAATAAGACTAACTTTGGAAAAATCTTTTTTTTCTTCCTGGCAATAACGAAAAGCATTAGCACGAATATTGAGTGTATGTAGTAATGATTTCCTTTCTATGCCTTTTAATCCGGATATTCTAGCAACTTCCGAAAATTCATCTACCGATACTGGATCAGCAATATATGAGGATATCTCTAATTTTTCTGCGATTTCATTAGCAATGATTCCTCCCAGGTTTGAAGCATGCTTAATGGGTGAATCTTGCAAATCTTTGATCATTTTATCATTCACCCTATAAGTACCGGCATTTAATGGCTTCAGGATACCACCTCTGCCAATAACCGCTTTAAAAGTTTTTACATCAATACGATGCTTTTTTAAAGTCTCTAAAACCAAGCTTTTTCTAAAAGGTGCCTGTTCTGATAGAGATTTAAACTGAGAAAGCTCTTCAACAGAATGGGAAATGGATTCAAGGAAAATCTCATTTTCTTTCTGGTCAAAAAGAGCAATTTTGGTAGAGGTTGAACCAGGATTAATGACTAAAATATTTTGTTTCATATTTTTCTCCTTAATTATCAGTTGATAGTATTTAGTATAAGTCTTTTATTAAGAGAACAAGAATTTTTTATGATATCTTTACTAATGACTTTTTTAATTCACTTATTCCCTGATTTACTTATTTATTGATTCGTTAATTTACGAATAGATATCAAGCTGGTTTAAATGCAATAAGCGAGCGAGGCGCCTATTTAATTTTATAAGATGTTTTTTTGTTAGAGTACATTTCAACTATTGCTATTCCCATACAATAATCCCACAACTATTCTTACATCTTCTGTTTTTTAACCAGCAAACCATCAAACTATCTAACGACAAATCTGAACTCTTACCCGCATCTTTCATCATAACTATCTCAGGTTTTCAATGCCACTTTTTATTCTCATTATACCTTCTTTGATTTCATCCAATGAAGTAGCAAAAGACAGGCGAATATAACCTTTACCACATGGGCCGAAAGCCGTACCCGGAACAGTAACCACATCACAATTTTCCAGCAAATACATGGATAGCTCATCAGCACTTTTTCCGGTTTCGCTGATATCGACAAAAGCATAAAAAGTGCCTTCGGGAGCATGACAATGTAATTTATCAATTTCATTTAAACCCTTAACCAATAAATCCCTTCTTTCATTGTAAGCAGTAAACATTTTTAAAACACACTCCTGGGAACCTTGAATTGCTGCTAACCCGGCTCTCTGGGCAATGGAATTGGCGCAAACCGAGGTATTTTGAAGTAATTTTGCAATTTCTTTAACCAGGTCTACTGATGCAGCAAGATATGCTAATCGCCAACCGGTCATGGCATAACTTTTCGAAAATCCAAATATGGAAATTGTACGCTCCTTCATTCCCGGAAGAGAAGCAATACTTATATGCTCTCTTCCGTCATATAGGATGTCCTCGTAAAGTTCATCACTTATTATAAAAATATCTCTTTCTTGGGCTATCTTAGCAATGGCTGACAATTCGTCTTTATTAAAAGCTGCACCGGTTGGATTACTGGGAGAATTTAAGAGAATGGCTTTGGTTTTAGAGGTAATGCAATCTTTTAACCGGTTTAAATCCGGATGAAAATGATTTTTGCCGTTTAATGGCAGATGAACGGGCACTCCTCCCATAAAATATATCTGAGATTCGTATGTAACAAAACCGGGATCCGGAATAATAATTTCATCTTTTGGATTTAAAAGACTAAAGAAACTAAAGAATAGTGCTTCTGTCCCCCCGGAAGTAACGACCACTTCATCAGATGAAACAGGAATATTATTTTTACGTCTTAACTTACTTGCCAATGCTTCCCTTAATTCCGGAAAACCAAGATTAGGTGTGTAGCGGGTAAATCCTTCATCCAATGCTTTTTTTGCCGCTTCCCTTATGTGGGAAGGAGTAATGAAATCCGGTTCACCAATCCCAAAACTGATTAAACCTTTTTTTTCCTGGGCTAAGTCAAATAATTTTCTAATTCCCGATGGTTTTATCTTTTTAAAATTTACATTAAATTCCAATTCATTTTCTCCTTTTATAATTTTTATAAACAGAAAAGGATATGCTAAAAATTTCAAGCTGATTTAATAAGGTTGTGTTTCCGATAATTTGAGATATTAGCATTTTTTATTTCTAAAAATCCTTTTTCAAATGCTCTTAAATTAATATCCAGACTTTTGGGAGGTAAATTCTCTTTCATAGATTGAATAATCAGTTTTTTGTTAACCGGAAAACCAGGAGTAGCACAGGCAGCTCCAAGCAAAACCATGTTTTCAGAAATTATATTTCCTGCTTCCTTTGCCATTTTTTGAGCATCTATAATAACAAGATGCTCAATCTTTGATTCTAATTCTTCAAACACTGAAGATAGTTCAGGATATTCTGAAATGCCAAGTGACACAGTAAAAGGTACGATAGGAGAACGATTAACAATCACAAAAGAGTTTTTATTTACCTTATTTAAGGCTCTTAGAGCTTCCGATGGTTCGAATGCAATCATTAAATTGGCAGCGCCTTCTTCAATAAGAGGACTATCTGCATTGCCGATTTTAAACTCTGTCACTACCGTTCCTCCTCTTTGAGCCATGCCATGAACTTCGCTCATAACAACATTCAATCCTTTTTTCATCGCAGCTTCTCCAATAATGGTTGAAGCTTTTATTGTCCCCTGTCCCCCTATGCCAATCATCTGGATTTTGTAAATGTTTTTCATTTTTTCACCTCTATTGCTTTTTTTGGACATACTTGTAAACAAACTCCACAACCGTCACATAATAAGGGATTAATATTAACCGATCCGTTTTTTTCAACAAATATCGCCGGACAGGTAAATTGTTTTACACATATCAGGCATTTAATACATTCTTCCTGATTAATGGTATACTTAATATTTATCCCTTTCCTTCGATTTTGTGCATCGGTCAACATGGCACAAGGATGTTTGGTGATGACGACTGCAACTCCTTCACATTTTAATGCTTCTTTAAATACCTTTTCGGTTTCTTTTAAATCAAAAGGATCAACCGTTTTAACAAAATCCGCTCCCGAGCCTCGAGCGATACCTTCGATAGATACTTCAGGTGCCGGATTTCCCATCCCGTCCAAAGGTGTTCCGGGATTAGTTTGTCCGCCGGTCATTCCGGTTATTCTATTATCAAGGATAACTAATAAAAGTTTGTTTTTATTATGAACGGCATTAACCAAACCGGGCATACCTGCATGAAAAAAGGTTGAATCTCCGATAAAAGATATTACTTTTTGGTTAGTGGCTTTTCCAAATCCACAGCCAATACCTAAGCTTGAACCCATTGAAATACAATAATCTGCCATATTATAAGGAGATTCGCTTGCAAGGGCATAGCACCCGATATCACTGGAATAGATGATTTCTTCCTCTTTTAATTTCATTTTTTTTAGTGCTTTCTTTAGGGCAAAATAGGTACCTCTATGAGGACAACCCGGACAAAGAACGGGTGGCCTAACCGGTAAAGGCAGTTCAGTAGACATAACTTCTCTTTGAATTAAAGCCTCATCAACAATTTTTGCGATTCCTTTTGAAATAATATCCGGATTATATTCATAGATTCGAGGAAGTGTTCCGTCTAATTTTCCATATACTTTCTTTTTAAGCTGATGTTTCCCAATAATTGCCAGTATCTCATTTTCCATGACCGGTTCTACTTCTTCTACTACCAAAATATTGTCTACACTTTTGATAAAATTCAAGACCATTTCTTCCGGGAAAGGATGAGTAAAAGCCAACTTCATAATTTTTACCTTCAAATCATTTTCAGATACAACATCCATCAAATAATTATATGCGCCACCGCTGGTGATAATACCCAGTTGCTTTCCGCCCTTGTCTATAATTTTGTTTAGACAAGAATGGTTTGCATCTTCTTTAATTTTGCCTAATTTTTCTATCAATTCTTTGCGCATCTTTACAACAAAGGCAGGTGCTACCATATATTGTTTCGGATTTTTCTGAAAAATTCCTTTTTCTTTTCCTCTGACAACCGGTCCTAAATTCACGACTCCTCGCATATGGGAAATCCTGGTCGTTGTACGCATAAGAACAGGAATTTCATATTTTTCAGACAATTCAAACCCGAATTTCATCAAATCTTTGACTTCCTGAGGATTGGAGGGTTCCAGTAAAGGTATTCCCGCTAAACGGGCCATGATTCTGTTATCCTGTTCATTTTGGGAAGAATACATGGAAGGATCGTCTGCAGACAGAACAATCATTCCTCCTTTCACACCGGTATAAGCTGTACTCATGAATGAATCAGCCGCTACATTCAATCCTACATGTTTCATAAAAACAAAGGACCTTAAGCCACTTGAAGCTGCAGCAGCAGATACCTCTAATGCCACTTTTTCATTAGAAGAAAATTCAAAATATACGCCTGCATCTTTAGCAATTTTATAAAACACATTTCCGATTTCCGAAGACGGTGTACCGGGGTATGTCGAAACCAGGGAAACACCACTTTCCAGGGCACCTCTGACCGCGGCTTCATTCCCCAGCAGGAACAATTTCTCCCCTTTTTTCTCAGTCAAAATTTCTTTTACTTTCAATTTTCTACCTACCTTTTCTATTTAATTTTGTTTTATGTTTAAAGCTATAGAGTCCATAAAGTCTCTGCTCATAACATTAGCCTAATATCAATAAAATGTTATTAACAAGTGAATGGGTGAACGACATTTAAACAAAAGATCTCTCACAATCCTTAAATTTACCTTAATCTATCATTGGTTCACAAGAATCCTTTCCGAAATTGATTCTTTTAACTAGACCATTGACTATCAATGGTAATGATTTCTTTAAAAACATGGGAGAGTGATTTCTTTTGATGTAGAAAGCAGTGCATTGGTTAACTGATCAACTTTTTGTTTATCATACCGTGCTGTTGGAATACTAAAGCTCATTCCGACACTAATATCGCCATGAATATTTTTAATTGGAACGGCCACGCAAAACACGCCGATCATATATTCTTCTTTAATAAAGGCATACCCTTGCTTTTTAATTTTTTTTAATTCTTTTTTTAATTGAGCTTTATCAATGAGTGTAAAGGGTGTGTGTGATTTTAATTCGATTCTTTGCAAATATTGGTCGATATTTTCTTCCGGTTGATATGCTAATAGAACCCTGCCTAATGCTGCGCAATAGACTGGTTGGTGAGAGCCTATTTTTAGATCAAATTTAAGTGTATTCTCCCCTCCATCGCTATAGATGTAAAGAATCTCGTCTCCATCTAATACCGCTAAATTAACCGTTTCGTTAAATTCTTTAGAAAGGGCTTTCATGCAAGGAATTAAATACGAAATACCTATATTATCAGCGAAGGGATATCCCAGTTTGAGGATTTTTACAGTTAAACGATATTTTCGATTAAGCGGATTTTGTTCAATGTATCCAAGATTTTTTAGAGTACCCATTAATCGATGTATTGTTCCCTTGGGCAATGCAGTTTTTTTACACAATTGAGCAATACCCAATTCTAATCCATTTTCCGCTAACGCTTCAAGTACGAAAAATGCATTCTCAACCGAATGAATAGGGTATTTAAATTGTTTGTTTTTATTTAAATTATCATGCAATAGTTTCACTATGCATACCTTTATTCTTTATATTGAAACAAATCATTCATATAATACCACATAATAAATAATATTTCAGCAATAAAAATAATATTTTTATAAATTATTTTTAAAAAATGAACTGTTAGAAGGATTTTCCTAAATGATTGAAAATTTGCAGAAATTGTAAATAATGGGTATGCTATTTCTCGGAAGATACTTCGCCTGCTTTAATCAGGGCATATTTAGTCAGTGGTGGAGCTATTAATTCATTAATAATGACCGATGTGAGAATAGCGCTCAGCATGATATTTCCCATAGCCGATGAATCAAAATACTGTTTGGCTAATAGCGCTAGTCCTACGGTGACTCCCGCTTTGGGCATCAAACCTAATCCTAAATATTTTTTTATAACTGTGCTGGAATTTGAAATCATTGCACCGATTCTAGCACCGATATATTTCCCGCTACATCGGCCAAAGATGATTAAAATACTTAATATGCCGGCTTCTTTAATAACTCCCAAATCAAAGTGCGCTCCGGCCAATGTGAAAAATAGGGCAAAAATGACTTCATCAATATCATCAATGACCTCAAACGCATCTTCATTGGGTTTAATTCTATTGGTCACTACAAAACCCATAATCATGTTGGCTAATATATTTGAAACTTGCAGCATTTTAGCCAGGCCGATACAGAGCATAATAATTCCGCCAATGAGAACCAGTAGTCTTTTCTTGCTATCGGCATAGCGGATAAGATAGACGATAGCAAATCCCAGGACAGTTCCCAATAAAGCAGAACCGCAAATATTTAAAAATGGAACCATGAATGCTTTAAACCAAAAAATGTAATTCAAACTCTCAATGCCGCCGGCAATGATTTGAGCAATATTTAATCCGAGCGCAAAAGCTATAACACAAAGACCATCATCTAATGCAATGACTGCCAACAAGGTGTTCGTCAATGGACCGCTTGCTTTGTATTCACGAACAATGGCTATCGTTGCAGCTGGTGCAGTTGCACAGGAAATAGCACCGATAATAACAGCGGACGGAAGTAAAGAATAAAAATAGTTGGATTGAGAATTCGGTATTTTTAAAAGGAAGGGTGTTAAAAAAGCTACTATAACTGTTACAAATATCCATGCTCCTATTAATTGAGTGGAAGTAATAATTACAATCTGTTTTCCAAACCTTTTTAGCATATCATAGTTAAGGGTACCGCCGACCAGATAACCAATAATTCCCAAGCTGATTTCTACAATAATGTTTAGATTCCCATCAATTAAGCTCCGGGGAATAATTTGAAACAGACTTAAAAACATCCCAATAATAATGTATCCGCTAATGGTAGGTAATTTAATTTTTCGAGCTAAAATTCCGCCAAAAAAACCAATGACTAAAAGTAATCCTACGGCCAACATCAAACTCATCTGTAAGTCTCCATATTTTGCAAAAAACACTAAAAATATTAATTTTACACTGATAATTATTATACAACTATTATATGGAATTACAAATATAATTTTTTATGAATCGGCTATTTCTATATATTTATCTTCATTACCAACCAACTTCTTTTTATTAACCCGTTATTTTCCTTGTATAAAATTACTCTAAAACCTTCTCATTGAGCCAATAGAATAAAAACTTGAAGACTTTATCTTTTTCCGGTTCATTATAAATTACATGATAAAAGCCATCCCAAATTTTTAAAGTACAATTTTTAGTTATCTTATTGGCAAACTCATGGCTTGTTTCAACAGAATTTAATTTATCATCTCCTCCAGGCATTAAGAGAAATGGAATAGGTAATTCCGAAGCGTGCTCCAATACCCCTTCACCCCTTCCATATATTTCCATAAACATCCTGACAGAGATGTGATAATGAACCAACAGATTTTCTTTGTAGTATAAGTTTTTGTTTCTTCAAAGTTTTCATGAGATAAAACAGGACTATATGGAGCGGGAGATTTGACGTGTCCGTGTAAATCAAACGCAAATATTATTTACCCTGCTTTTGTTAAATTTTTCTGCTACATGGGTATGGTATTCGCTGTGCTCTCCAAAGCCATGGACAAAAAACAACTGCCTTTAGGTTTTTTACGATTGCCAAATTTGGCCAAACAGTCCCAAGCCGTCAAAAGTATTAAATTTAAATTCAACATGTTTCATTTTCTTACTTTTTTTCCTTTTATTGTCACAAAAGTTATTAATTTTAGTAAATAGGATTTTTTATTTTCAAGGTTATAGTTAAAAATTTTATGAAGAAAAGCGAAAAAAGAACACTTTTATATCATTAGATTAATTTATTTAATAAAACTTTTCTATATAATCTTCAACTTCATCTCTGGTTCCTTTAAAAGGTCCCGGCTTTTCCATTTTAAAAGAAACCAATGCAGTTGCAAAAAGTAAAGCTTTTTCTATTTCTTTATCTTTCCTTTCTGTAATATATGCACTAAAACAAGTATCTCCCCTTCCGGTTCTACCGGAAAGATTTCGCGGTTTTAGGGGACAAGTATAAGCTTTCTTTCCATTATACAGTAGCACTTCTTTGTTGTGAGTAATCATAATCTCTTTAGCTCCCCAACTAAATAAAATTTTCGCGGCTTTTTTTCTTTCGCTTACGCCGGTCATTATTTCAGCCTCCGCTGCATCTGTCTTTAGATAGTCTATGTAGGGAAGATATTCTTTCTTTTCCTTCCAATCTCTAAAGATCATTTCATTATTTTTTCCAACAGCCCGTAAAAAACCCTGAATATCTAAAGCGATTTTTCCTCTATTACCTAAAGTTTTTATCATTTCATTATCAAATTCTCCGGATATAAGACCGGCAAAATGAAATATTCGAGAATCAATGTTATCCGGAATGTCACTTATTTTAAAAGGATCGGCAATAGAGAGTGCAGTACAGGTTCTTCTTTCTCTGTCTTTGGTATGGTAAATATTTCTTATAGAAGTTGTATTTTTTGAATCAAGAGTAATAACATTCTCCTTAGGGATAGAAAATATTTCCAACCGTTCTTTATCCCTAAAAGACAATTTAGTTAATATGCCGGTTTTATGACCAATAGCATACGAGCTACAGGATGAATAAACAACTGCTCCCCCGGTTTCATTGACCGTTTTTCCCTGAAAAACATTTTTATCTTTAGAAATATGTCACATTATAAAAGTATCGTATTTTTTCATTTTTCCGTTTTTCCTTTCCGTATAATCTATTATACCCTTTTAGATTTTTCTTTTAAATTATTAAAACATTTTTTTATTGTTTATTCTATTTTTTTATTTGCTCCAACCAAATGCATCATTTTATTCGCTAAATAATATATTTAGTCTTTTATTGAACTCAACAACTACAAATGATATACTTTTTTGATAGTTAGACAAATAACAATCTATTTTAAAAGATAAAATGGAGAGCTAAATGATACATAAAAAAGATATTTACGATATTGCTTTTCTTGGACATTATACCAAAGACACCATTGTATCTTCTGTCGGTACCAGAGTAGTAGATGGAGGTGCTTTTAATTATGGCTCCAATGTAGCGGCAAGAATGGGATTAAAAGTTGCCGCCATTACACGTTTGGCAAAGGAAGATTTCAGAGTAGTTGAAAGACTTAAAAAATTAGAGGTGGATGTATTTGCGCACATCTCCCCAAAATCTACCTGTCTCCGATTAGAATATCCCACCAATAATCTAGATGAACGCACCATTTTTGTGGAAAGTACTGCCGGTAGTTTTACTCCTAAAGAGATAAAAAATATTCAAGCCCGTGCTTTTGTGGTAGGTGCATCCATGCGTGATGAAGTAACACTTCCAGTTATTAAAGAATTATTAAAAAAAGATACTGTTTTATCTGCTGATGTTCAAAGCTTTATTCGGGTAAATGATCATGGTAAATTGGTTCCGAGTGAATGGCCGGAAAGAAATGATATATTGGCCAGTTTGGATATTTTAAAAACCGATGCGGTAGAAGCAGGGCTTTTATTTGATGAATGCGACCTCTATACGGCAGCTAAAAAAATGAACGATTTAGGCCCTAAAGAAATAATCATCACCCACCGCGATGGTCTGTTAGTCTTTGCTGACGGTAAATTTTACGAAGAAAATTTTTTTCCTAGAGCAATTATCGGAAGAAGCGGGAGAGGGGATACCTGTATTGCCTCTTATGCAGCCAAGCGATTAAATGCTTCCCCTCGAGAAGCAACAACCTGGGCAGCGGCAGTCACCAGTTTAAAGATGGAAGCGGAAGGACCTTTCCAACGAACGATTGAAGAAGTGAATCAGCTTATTCAAAAGAAATATAAATCTTAAATCAAAAATGGAAAATATTTTTTAAAATATAAACAGCCATCGATTTTCGACTTCAATATAAAATCAATGGCTAT
>Ga0272441_10012862_pt1 | contig 12138 bp, 11 predicted proteins | sample SSMProp6N_FD_193582 | JGI IMG/M metagenome (GOLD analysis project Ga0272441, IMG submission 193582) | Marine sediment archaeal communities from Little Sippewissett salt marsh, Falmouth, MA, United States - SSM-Prop-6N | ecosystem: Environmental > Aquatic > Marine > Wetlands > Sediment ...
TCGGTCACCGGCGGGTAGCGGTCGTACCACTGGGGAAGATCCAGCTCGGCCACGAGGATCGGCTCGTCCAGTCCGAAGCGCCGGGCGGTGTCCGCGGCGAGGACGCCGAAGCGGCCGATCTCCTTGTCGCCGGCGCTGGCCTTCGCGCCGGGCGAGAGCCACCGCGTCTCCGTATCCGCCACGACCTGAAGCGGAACATCATGGCCGAGGAGCGTCTCGGTGAGGCGCTGGATGGCGCCGCGCATCGGGCGCAGGCCGTCGTGTTCGCTTTCGACGTCCATGAGCAGGCCGAGCTTAACGACTTCCTCGTGGCCGTCCGGCGTGCCCCAGAACGTCGCCGCGGACTCGAACAGCCGCAGGTGATGCACGCCGTTGTCCTGGTTGAAGCGACGCACGCGCAGGAGACTTGGGAGCACAGATGGCTGAAGCACCGGCGCGGCCTTGGCCCGGTCGTCGGCGACCCGCAGGGGGTGGCCGCCGGGTGGCAGGAACGGCTCGGCGGCCTCCTCGCTGACCAGCGAATGCGTGGTCGTCTCGACGAAGCCCATCCCGATGAGTTGATCGGCGATCGCCTGCTTGGCCAGCTCCGTCGCCTGAGGCGGGGCGACCCGAACCTGGATCGTGTCGGTGACGGGGATGTTGTCGTGGCCGAACATCCGGCCCACCTCTTCGATCAGATCGATCTCGCGCTCGATGTCCAGGCGATGCACGGGCGAGGTGCAGTCGATGTGATCGCCGTCCAGCGCCGGCTCGAACCCGAGGCGGGTCAGCGAATCGATCATCTGCTCGACACTGACCGGCACGCCGAGGATCTTCCGGCAGCGCTCGATGCGCATCGACACGCTCCGGCGCGGGGGGATCGGCGCGCCGGCGGACAGGACGCCCTCGCACAACTCGCCGCCCGCCAGTTCGAGGATCAGCTCGGCCAGCCGCTCGGCGGCTTGATCAACCTGGCCCGGATGCACGCCGCGCTCAAAGCGGTAGCTCGCATCGCTGGCGATGCCCAGCCGCCGGCTCGTGTTGCGGATGGAGACGGGATCGAAGGTCGCCGCCTCCAGCAGAAGATCGGTGGTGGATTCGGTGACGGCGGTGAGGGCGCCGCCCTTGACGCCGCCGATCGCCACCGCCCGCTCGGCATCGGCGATGACCAGGTCCTCGCCGCTGAGCAGCACCTCCGATTCACCTTCGCCGATCGGCAGGAACGGCTCGTCCCAGTGGGCCATGCGCACGATGATCTCCGGCCCCTTGAGCCTGGCGATGTCGAAGATGTGCGTGGGCTGGCCCAACTCGAAGAGGACGAAGTTCGTCGCATCGACGACGTTGTTGCGCGGGATGTCGCCCCGCGCGCGGAGCCGGTCGGCCAGCCACGCCGGCGAGGGGGCGACCTTCACGCCGCGAATCACCCGCCCCGTGTAGAGCGGGCAGCCTTCGTGCACGTGGTTTGTGAGGGAGACGATCTGCCCGGCCGGGGGGCCGGTGACGGGCGGCGCCGGCTGCGGGGCCTTGAGCGTGCGACCGGAGATGGCGGCGATCTCCCGCGCCAGGCCGACGTGGCAGACGCAGTCGCCTCGATTGGAGGTCATTTCGAAGTCCTGGCGGATATCGGGGCCGTCGGAAACCTCCACTTCCTCGCGACCCTCCAGCGGGAAGCCGGCGCGCGTGAGCAGTTCCGCCTGCTCGTCGGCCGTGGCGGGCGGATCCAGGTAATCGTTGATCCATCGAACGCTGGTGAGCATGGAAGGGAGGGTATCGCGGCGAGGCCGACGGAACAAACGGGAAGAGACGGAGAGACGGAGAGACGGAGAGACGGAGGGCAGGGCAGGCGTGAGTCCGGCTCGGAAGGCCGGAGCTGATGATGTGGCTCCCGGCCGGGCCTTTGCCGTCATCGCCCGCCGGCCTTACACTGGCCCCATGCGAATCGTGCCTGTGGCGCTGATGGTTGCGGCCGTGTTGATGGCACTTCTGCCGGGCTGCGCCGCCCCACCGTCCGCTTCGGGCGATCCGCTGGCCGCCGCGCCGGAGGATTTCGCTCTCGAGGTAATCCTGCGCTGCGACAAGGAGATGCACCCGGCGCCCCCGGCGCCCCCGGCGCCCCCGGCGCCTCAGGTGCATCAGCGCCCCGGCCGGTTCATCTTCCTGCCCGACGGCTCGCTGCACTACGCCGCCTCCGATCGGCCGGATGGCCTGATTCTGGAGAGGACGCGCACGCTCAGCCGCCGGCAGGTGGCGGAGTTGTGGTCGCTGGCGCACCAGCTCGGGCTGGCCGATCCCGACGCGGGGCACGAGCCGATCAACCTGGATCTGATTCAGCCGCCGCCGGGGGGCATGGTCTATCTCATCGCCGTCACCGGCCATGATCGGCGGTGGGTATTCATCGATGCCGCCGCCGCGGGCGAGAAGCCCGATCCCGCCTCCGTGGCCATCGTCCGCCACCTGGCCGAGCTGGCGTGGGTGAGCGATGAACCGGAGGGGCGGGTCATGATCATCCCACGCCGTTACGATCTCGGGCCGGACCCGTACGCAAGGTATCGCCGGCCGTGAGCCGTCTGGCGTCCATTCTCATCGGTGCTGTCTGCGCCGGGCTTCTCGCGGCGATGCCTGCCGGCTGCGCGACGACGACCGCGGCCGCGGCCGCCGGGGGCGATGTGACCGGCGGGCTGACGGTGGAGATGTACGTGGCACAGGAAGGCGAGTCGTATGCCCGTTACCGCGTGGAAAATGATGGCGTGCTCCGGTTCGCCGGCGGGCGGGAGGCCCAGGATCGCAAGTTCACCTGGTCCGGGCCCATGACGGGGCAGGAGATCGCCGATCTGAGGGCGCTGATCGCCGAGCACGGCTGGTTGGACTCGGACCCGCCCTCGACCGGGCTGCCGGAGGGGCTGACCTGCGAGATACGGCTGCGGCAGGCGGGCCGGCGCCGGTCGTTCACCGTCCGCGGGGACAATGCGGAGGTGGCGGCGGTTCGCAAGTTACTTGCAACCGCGGCCCGCCGGCGGAACGAAGAGTTTTTGCGCCGGCTGCCGATTCCGGGCGAGCGGAAGTAAGCTTCACCGTCGCCGCGATGACCTTCCGGCGGAGAAAAAGGAACCCAGCCATGGAACGCAAGAGCGACCGAGGTTTCTCACTCATCGGCATCCTCGTCGCGATGGTGTGCATCATCGCCCTCGCCGCGATCGGGCTGACGGCCCTGAACAAGGCCGTCACCGGCGAAGGCTCGGCGCAGGAGGGGACCGTGCGCAGCGTGGAGGACAAGATGAACCTCCACGAAATCTACCGACTGCTGGTGGCCTATTCCATGGACAACGACGGCCGCTTCCTCACGCCGAGTGTTTTCGCCGGCACGGGCGACCGGACGCTGGACACCACGGCGAATCTCTACTCGGCCATGGTGATGCACTACGGCGTCCGGCCGGAAATGCTCATCTCCGGCAACGAGTACAACGGCTATGTGGAGGAGGATATGGATTACAACTCGCTGCTCTACGACCCGAGCGCCGGCGTGTACTGGGATCCGACCTTCGAGGCGGATCTCGAGCAAGGCTCCAACGTGTCGTTCGCGCACGTGCCGCTGTTCGGAAAGCGATTCGAGAAGCACTGGCAAAGCGCGATGAGCAGCAGTTTTCCCATCCTCGGCAATCGCGGTCCGAAGGATGGCATCCCCGATCCGAACTCGTGGACCTACGGCCGCAACGGCGTATGGGGCGGGCACATCGTCTTCGGCGATGGACACATCGAATTCACGAACGCGTTCACCCCCGGAAGTGTCTTCTTTGAACGCGACAGGGCGCGCATCGCCGACAATATCTTCGCCGTCGAGGACGGCATGGACGGGGCGGATGCAATCCTCTCGTTCACGAAGAAGATGACCCGGGACGGGCCGGAGCTGCAGTTCGACTGAGCGGGAGGGAGGGGACAGGTGGCCGTCGAACGGGTTCAATACGGCGGACGGTGCGTTTTGGCTGTTCGCGGCGCTGACAGACGCATTGGTGTTAGGCTGTATCGGGGCGGGCCGACGGGAGCACGGCCATGTACAGGACGCATCCTCATCGTGCCAAGCGGGGCGCAACGCTTCTTGAACTGATCCTCGTGATCCTCTGTTCCGCTGTCCTTGTCGCGCTCATTCTGCGCGTCCTCATGCTGATTGAGAGGCCACGCGGCGCTCCTCTCCTCAAAGACGGTACACAGATCAAGCAGGTTCATGAGGCGTGGATCGTTTTTGCGCGCGAGTTCGATGGGCGCTTGCCGACGCCGTCCCTCGTCGTCAACGCAGGTCAAGACGCGGCAGTGAATACCACCGCCAACATCCACTCGATGTGCATTATGCAGAATTACTACTCGCCGGAGCTCTGCGTGAGTCCGCGCGAGCCGAACGCAAATGTGATGGTGTGTGATGACTATGACTGGGAGGCGTACGATCCGGCCGCGGGCGTCTTCTGGGATCCGGACTTCCGGGCCGACCTCGATGATGTATCGCACGTGTCCTACGCGAGCATGCCGCTCTTCGGCCGGCGGTACGAAGAACAGTGGATGGAGTTGTACGACCATCGCTTCGCGATGATCGGCACACGCGGTCCGAAGGATGGCATCCCTGATCCTGATTCGATCACGTGTGAGTTCTTCGGCCCCCGGAATGAATGGGTGGGAAACGTGTGCTTCAACGACAATCACGTCGACGTTCTGGACAGCTTCACACCCAGACAGGCGGTCTATGTTGATGCGGCGGGCGTCGAGCATGCCGACAACATCTTCCGCTTCGATGACGGCCTCGTCGGCGGCGATGCCATCCTCACCATTGTCAAGGAGATGACCCCCACCGGCCCGATCATCCAGCACGATTGAGGACACCACTATGCGAGCAGCGCATCGGCAAACAGGCGTGTCGAAGATCGAAGTGATCATCGCGATCATCGCCATCGCGGTCGTCATCGTCATCCTGATCGTCGTTCTCCGCGGTCCACGAATCACCGCACAGCAGCGATACAACGCCATGCAACTCCAGCAGATTCACCAGGCGATGCTGATCTTTGCCAACGAGTTCGATGATCTCCTTCCTGTCCCCGGGTTGATCGATCGGCTGCCCTTCGACCCCGACGGCGACGGTCCTTTACCCGCGCAGGATGTGCCCGGCCAAGGCGAGGAGGATGTTTCGGCCAACACGACGGCGAATCTCTTCTCTCTTCTCATCGCGCAGGAGTATTTCAACGCTGATTTGCCCATCTCGCCGTGGGAGCGCAATCCGAATGTGGTTGAGTACGACGACTACGACTACGATGCCTACGATCCGGACTCGGACAGCTACTGGGATCCCGAGTTCGTCGCGGATCTCGAAACGAAATCGAACGTCTCCTACGGCCACCTGCCGATCTGGGGTGAACCCGCGCGGAAACACTGGCGCCAAACGGCCCGCAGCGGACCTCCGGTGCTGGGCAATCGCGGCCCGGCGGATGGCCTCGCGTCGATCGATTCGCTCTCATGCCAGCCCGATGGCCGCTGGCTGGGCGCGATGACGCCGGGCGTAGACGATGCGCTGCGGGCGCTGTCAATCCCCGCCGGCGCCCCCATCCGCTGGAAGGACCTCGCAACCGGCGACAACCCGTTCAGTTACGATGCGGGGCTTGCAGAGCCGGATGTGGTGATCGCGATCACGAAGGAGATCACCAAGGACGGCCCGGTCCTGCAACACGATTGACGGTGTTGGATTGCCGGGGGCCCCGCGGCTTGCCGCTTCGCGCTCGCCCCCGCCCACCACCCACTCGCGGCTCACCACGGCCGCGCCTAGACTGACCGTCTATGAGCGGCGAACACGACACCGACACCCCCGGGACCCCCGACACCCCCGGGACTCCGGACCTCATCATCGGCATTGACCTCGGCACGACGAACTCGCTCGTGGCGCTGTGCGATGAGCGTGGCCCGCGCATCCTGCCCGATGCTCAGGGCCGCGCCCTCCTGCCGTCCGTCGTGCGCCTCGACCCGCAGGGCGAAGCGCCCATCGTCGGCCACGACGCCCGCGCGCACGCCGTCGAGTATCCCACCGAGACGGTCTTCTCGATCAAGCGGCTCATGGGCCGCGGGTATGACGATGTCGCCGACGACCTGCGGCATCTTCCTTACAAGGTCGTCTCCGGTGAGCACGACACGGCCCGGGTGAAGGTCGGCGACCAGGTCTACACCCCCCAGGAGCTCAGCGCGATGATCCTCCACGCGCTGAAGGAGCAGGCGGAGGCGGCGCTGAACATGCCGGTCCGCAAGGCGGTGGTGACCGTGCCGGCGTATTTCGATGATGCCCAGCGGCAGGCGACGCGCGATGCCGGCCGAATCGCCGGCCTCGAGGTCGTGCGCATCGTCAACGAGCCGACCGCGGCGGCGCTGGCCTACGGCATCGGCCAGGGCAAGGGCGCGAAACCCGAGACGATCGCGGTCTTCGATCTCGGCGGCGGCACCTTCGACATCTCGATTCTGCAAGTAACCCCGGCCGCCCCCGGAAGTGCGGACGGGGGCGAAGAAGACGGTCATCGCACCACTGATTCCTTCTTCCAGGTCCTTTCCACCGCCGGCGACACCCATCTGGGCGGCGATGATGTCGACCGCATGATCATCGATCTCGTCCTCGAAGAGATCCGCCAGCAGCACGGCCGGACGCTCACGTTCCCGCCTTCCACGCAGCAGGCGCTGCGCACGTTCGCCGAGGCGACGAAGATCCGGCTCTCTGCGCAGGACAGTGCGCAGCTTCAGATCGATCTCGGCGATGGGCGCCTCTATGACCGAACCCTGACGCGCGCCGAGCTGGAGGAGATGATGCGGCCGTGGGTGGAGCGCACGACGACCGCCTGCCGGCAGGCGATGCGCGATGCGAAGCTGACGGCCGAGCAGATCGATCGCGTGGTGATGGTGGGGGGTTCGACGCGCATTCCGCTCGTGCGGCGGGTGGTCGGCGAGCAGTTCCGGTGCGAGCCGTACGTGGCGCTCGATCCGGACCGGGTCGTGGCGCTGGGGGCGGCGGTGCAGGCGTCGATCCTCGCCGGCACGAACCGCGACATGCTCCTGCTGGACGTCATTCCCCTGAGTTTGGGGATTGAGACGATGGGCGGGGCGGTGGCCAAGCTCATCATGCGAAATACCACCGTGCCCACCCGGGCCACGGAGATGTTCTCCACCTCGGTGGACGGCCAGACGAACGTGAAGATCCACATCCTGCAGGGCGAGCGTGAGCTTGTCGCCGATTGCCGGAGCCTGGGCGAGTTCGAGCTGCGCGGCGTGCCGCCCATGCCCGCGGGCATCCCCCAGATTGAGGTCGAGTTCCTCGTCGATGCCAACGGGATCCTGAACGTGTCGGCGGTCGAGCGGCGCTCGGGCAAGCGGGCGGCGATCCAGATCATGCCCCGTTACGGCCTGACGCGTGCGGAGGTGGATGAGATCGAGCAGGCATCCTACGAGCACGCCCTGGAGGATATGCACGCTCATCGCGTGATCGACCTGGCCGTCAACGCACGGCTGGACATCAAGTGGATCCGCGAGGCGATGGAGCGCGTGGGGGATAGCCTGGACAGCGAGTACCGGACGCATCTGGAGGAGAAGATCGCGCAGCTTCAGCAGTTCATCGACGGGTCGCGGGCCAGCGCTGCCGGCGTGGATGCCGATGCGTTCTACGCGGCGAAGGACGCGTTGGACAGGGAGTCGGTGCGGCTGCACGAGATCGCCATCGCCCAGAGCCTGCGGGAGGAGGGGGTCGAGGCGGGATCAGGCGAGGGCGGCTGATCGCGGGGCGGGGCGGGCGCGAAGCCGCAAGCGGTCCCCCGGATGCAGGCACCGGATCGGGGCATCTGTGGGACTACTCTGAGGAGGAGTGGGCTGGGTGGGATTCGAACCCACGTCGGACCGATTATGAGTCGGTGGCTCTGGACCGCTAAGCTACCAGCCCGGTCGCTTGGCATCGTATGCCGGGACCGGCTGCCGTCAATGGCCCATCCCTCGGTGGCCGTCGCCGAAGGCGGAGATGGGGCGCCCCGATGGTCCATCCCCGGCCGGTTGTGCCCGGCGGCCGATCCTGCCCGGGCGATATCAATGACGATCGCGTGGTGAACACGTCCGATCTGCTGATCCTGCTCGGCGAATGGGGCCAACCGGACAGCCCGGCGGATGTCGACGGGGATGGGGATGTCGATACGTCCGATCTGCTGATGCTCCTTGCCGCTTGGGGGGCGTGTCCATGACACGGAAAGCGCCGGGGAAAGGCGGGGAGCGGCAGAGGCGAATCGGAGATCGCTTCCCATCGCGCAACGGAAGGCAGAGGGAAGGAAGGAGAAGGATGAAAAAAGAAAGGGCATTCGCATTACTCGCCGTTGTCAGAATCATCGCCTCAACGGCGTGGGCGGATTCGACGCTCTCCCTTACGACCACGCATGGCGCCGATCCGCTTCAATGCGGCGATCTTTTCGAGGTAACGCTGTCGATGTCCGATCTCGGCGACCACGAGGTCGCCGGCTTCGTCGCGTTCATTGCTTTTGACAAGACCGAGGTCAGCTTCGTCGAAGGGGCTTATACCGACTGGCCGTTCGGTCTGCACCTTATTGACCCGATAGTGGCCAACGGCGAAGTCATCGCGCTGGCGGCACGAATCGATGAGGATGCCGGCCAGACGCCGACATCGCAGGATGCCGATCTCGCCAGCCTGACCTTCGCTTCCGTCTCCGGCAGTTGTGTGAAGGCGATCGGGTTTGACGACTCGTCCCCGGGCACGGAACTGACCGATGAGCACGGCGATCCCGTCACCCCGCTGGTGCTGCTCGACCTGCCGGCGCTGCCCACGCCGCGGCTGTCGCTGGACATCGACTATGGGCAGATTCCCGTCGAGCCCGGCGACTTCGTTCTCGTCACGCTGTCGATGGCCTTTTGCGACGGGAGCGAGGTGGTCGGCTATCAGCGGCCTGGGTCACCTGGCCGTCGGCGATCTGAACGGCGACGGCTGGCTGGATGAGATCGATATGGTCCTCTTCATTCACGGACTGCATCCATGAGCCATGAAGCGCTCGCATGATTGCGCCAGCGCGCCTTGGTTCTCCTTCATATGAGAGTGGGGCCTGCGGTCGAACCGGACCGCAGGCCCTTTTTCGGCTCAGGAGCGCGCCGGCGCGCAGGCCCGGCCTGGCCGGCGGAGGGCGATCATCCCCGGGCCGGCGAGCCGAGTTTTCCAGTTGGAGGCGATGTCGTCCGCGGGCGGTCCCACGCCGGCGGGATGGGCCGGAAGCGGTCGTCGGCCGAAAAGACGGGGTGTGAGCGGGGCGTGGCGAACGGTCCTCGCCCCGGCCGCGGCGGGGTTCTCCGCGCCCGCATCGTCGCCCCGGGTGAGCTGCCGGCGAACGCCGGGCCATCAGTTCTCTGCGCTTCTCAAGACGACCGAAAAGCGGGCGTCCGATATGATGGAAGCATCACGGCCCCGATAGCTCAGGCGGACAGAGCAGCGGTCTTCTAAACCGCAGGTCGCAGGTTCGAATCCTGCTCGGGGCGTTGGCGGAATCGCTGTTTTTGACACCGTGAAGTAGGTTTTTACGTCGTCTGATGCCCTCGCCACCCTCGCGGAACGGGCCTGCGCGCCCTGTTTGCGCCCTGAATTGCGCCCCGAACTCGGACTGGAACGTGGATCGGGGCGGGGAGGGATCATCGACGATGACTCACGAGTCCCGGCAACTCAGAGGATCAGCCGTCGGGGTGTGGGTGAAGGGAAGCAGGCACAGCGCGGAGGGGCACGGTCGGCGCCAGGGGTGAGGCCAGGGCGTTGCTGCGCAGGCGCAGGGGAACGAGCAGGCTGACGAGGACAAGCGCCGCGTTGAGGAAGAGGGCGAGATGGAGGGATCTCAGGTGTGTGTGCATGGCCTGGCTCCTGGAGGGACTGAGCGCACGGGGAGTCGAGAAGAGGTGAAGAGGTCTTCTCTCACTTGGCTCCAGTAGGCCGCGTGAACCGGGCCAGGGCGACTATGTTCCATGTTCGGAACATGGAACATACTTGGCGCGGGGGATTGCCGTGACACAGTGGGTTGCGTTCAAAGGACGGTGACGGCGTGCACGCTGGCGTGCATGCCATGTCCGCAACATCTCTGTCGATCGGAGGTTAGGTCATGAACCGGTCCAGCAGCTTCATCCTGACGAGGTGCATCGCTCTCCTTCTGGTCACGTTCGTGCAGTGGCCGTCCTCGGCGCGTGCCGACCAGATTCTGGAGATCCACAGCGATTCTCTCACGACATACCGCGCTGTGTCGTAATGTAGAGCCAGGTCCAAACCGCTCGAATGGAGTGGCGGAAACAGAAGAGTAGCACGAGTTTCACAGGAATGGGATCGATGCGGAAGCTCCGAAAGGTACGGTCGACGGACAGCGGCGGATGCTCTGAGGGCCGATGAGAGAGATCGCCAGCGTTGAGTCAGCAACGCGGACCGCACGCTCTTTGAGAAGTGAATCCCGGCCCGACTTCGGCAGCTATGCCGCCTCGCGGGTGTAGTGCTTGAGCAGGCCTCCCAGTTCCTGCCGGCACGTGATCCGGCCAAGGGGTTCGCCAGACAGATCCGGCAGTGAAACCGGTATCCCGGTGAACGTCAGAGTGCGATTGCCCTTGGACTGATGCGGTCGATGCTCGTTGTAGAAGCGGGTATAGGACTGCACGATGTAGTCCATGTGCTTCAGGCTGAAGCAGAGGAGCCAATCGAGGCACTCCCGCTTGAGATGGCCGATCCACGACTCGGAAAACGCGTTGGCGTTCGGCGCTCGCGCGGGCGTCTTGACAACTGTTGCACTGGCGGACTCGATCATCGCATCGAAGCCCTCGGAGAACTTCCCATCTCGATCCCGGATCAGATGGGTGAGTTCAACGTCGTGATCATCCAGCCACATGAGGACGTTCCTGGCCTGCTGCTTCACCCAGGCGTCGTCAGGGTGATGTGTCGCAGGCGATGTCCACACTTTTCGGCTGTTCAAGTGGAGGAACACCAGGCAGTAGGCCGTTCGCCGGCCCCAGATCGATCGGATTTCTTTGCAGAAGAAGTCGCAGGCCACCATCGTGTTGAGATGCACCGCGATGAAGTTCTGCCAGGTTGAATTCCTGCGGTTTCCTGCCTTGTCACCATCCGGCTCCGGCTGGATGCCATGGGCACGCAGGATCCTGATGACGGATGATGGGCTGACAAGGATGCGAAGCTTGAGGAGCTCTCCGGCGATCCGCCGGCAGCCCCACTGGGCATTCTGCTGAGCGAGGCGAACGATGAGCCCCCGTATTCCCGCCGAGATCGTGCGGGGGCGTCCGACGCGGCCGACGGCTCTGCCTTCTCTGGATTCTCGAAGCCAGCGACGGTAGGTCTTGAACCCTACAATGCTAACGAGGTGCTGGACCTGGTGGTTGAATTCCGCACCGATGGCGAGTAATCGCGCCCGTTCGTTCGGAGTTGGAATGACGCGTTTCCCCGGCACGCGAGCCCGGAGTATCCGGATCTCTTCCATTTGGAATCGCATCTGAGCGTCACGACGAGCGGAGAACCCCTCGAGAACGATGCTGACGAGCGAGAACAGCCAGTTGGGCATGGTGAATCAGGGAGGCGCAAGTTCAGTGATGGCAAGGGTCCAACAATATGGAACACCGCCGAGGGTAGTCGGATTGGCCGCGAATCAACCCAGCGGACAGAATGCTCACCGCCGGCGTCAGGCCAGCCGGCTGGCCATTGGGCAGACCTCGTCACAGCCCGAACGGGCGGGCGTGTTTCAGCGCCCTGAATTGCGCCCCCAATCGGTTGGATCGAGCGTGGCGCGCCCTAATCGGTGCCCTGAGCACCGGGCAAAAAAGCGGGGTAGTAGTGGGGTAGCAGCGGGCAATTGGTGGGAAAGGCCAATAATAACGGCGTTCAGGGCAGCGCCGGAGGGGTGTACCTGCGGTCTTCTAAACCGCAGGTCGAGGTCAGCTCACCACATCATCTCTGCCGATGTCAAGCCCAGCTCGCCACGTTCTGGTCCCCCAGATTCCAAGTGTCCTTTGGTGGAGTGCAGACCACCTCGTCGGATGGAGTTTTCGGGATAGATAGGCTCTGAATCACGCTGATGATCCGCGCCGATGCTGAAAGCGGCGCCGGCATGGCGCCGAGCCTCGGCCGCAGGCCGG
>Ga0272441_10012863_pt1 | contig 12138 bp, 11 predicted proteins | sample SSMProp6N_FD_193582 | JGI IMG/M metagenome (GOLD analysis project Ga0272441, IMG submission 193582) | Marine sediment archaeal communities from Little Sippewissett salt marsh, Falmouth, MA, United States - SSM-Prop-6N | ecosystem: Environmental > Aquatic > Marine > Wetlands > Sediment ...
CCCCCAAGCCTCAATCAGCATGGGACTGGCAACGAGAAAAGTTGATGACAAATGATACGCATTAATTTACTCCCATTTCGAGCCGCAAGAAAAAAAGAGAATATCAGGCGACAAGTTTCCGTATTCCTGTTGTCACTTGTCTTTGTTGTGATTGTCGCCGCCTGGTTCAACTATTTGTTGTCCGGCAAGATAGAATCGTTGAACCGGCAGGTTGCAGAAACCAAGGCACAGGTTGAAAAGTACAACAAAATCAACCAGGAGATAACGGAAATAAAGAAAAAGTTGGCTATTCTGAACCAAAAAATTGAAGTCATCAAATCTTTGGATCTTACCAGAAAAGCACCGGTTGAACTGCTCGCTGACATGTCAACGCTGGTAATAGAAAAACGGATGTGGCTTACCGGTTTAGAAGAAAAATCCGGAAATGTTAAGGTGATCGGAATCGCTCTGGACAACCCGACGATTGCGGAGTTCATGACCAGAATCGAAACGTCCTTAACATATGTAGATGTCAAACTTCTGTCCATCAACCAGGATACCTCCGTCAAGGGATTAAATCTGAAGAATTTTGAAATCAAGTTTCGCAAGGCTCCCCTTAAAGAACAACCTAAATAGGTATTGAGGAAATGAAGAAGGGCACAGCGGTTTCAATAGAAAAATCCAATGCGGTAATTAATAAGCTTGAGCAGCTTTCCAAAGTCCAACGGATCGCTATCTGGGCAGGTGTGTTGATATTGCTTATCGGCGCTTTTGTCTACTTTTCCTATCTGCCAAAATTTAAAAAAATCGACCAACTCAAGGCCAATTTAACAAAAATTGAAAAAGAATTGGAAATTGCCAAAAGAAACGCAAGGCAATTGAATGAATTCAGGAAAAAAATGCAGGATGCTGAAGAACAGTTCAAAATCGTAATGCGGGCATTACCTGAAAATGAAGAAATTCCAACCCTGCTCACCGGTATTTCAAAAGCCGGAACAGACTCAGGACTCAATTTTATTCTGTTCCAACCCAAACCAGATGAAAAAAAGGATTTTTACGCCGAAATTCCTGTGGTCATGACAGTTACCGGCGATTATCATGGGGTCGCAACATTTTTTGAGAGTGTTGCCGGCTTGAACAGAATCGTAAACATCAGAAATATCGACATGAAGCCAGACAAGGAAAGCACCAATCTGACGACCAAGTGTACGGCGGTGACATATAAATTTATTGAAGCGTCCGATGCACAACCGAAGACATCTGGAAAGTCGAAAAAGAAGAAGCGGTAAAACCATGCGAATTCAATTCAAAAAAGTTGTCAATAGGTTAACCCTGGTTCTACTGGTTTCGTGTTTTCTTTGGAACTGCGGTGATCAAAAAGAACCACCCAAAGCGCCGGTCGTCAGCAAAAAGATTTCGGCGCCAAGCACGCCTGATCCCTCAAAAAAAATTGAGGATACGCAAACGGACACCTCCGCGAAAACGCCCGTTTCGACAGCGGTTGCAGAAAAAGAAGAAGAAAGCATGGCAAAACGAATTTACGACCCCAAGGAACGCCTAAACCCCTTTACACCTTTATATAGAGATGAAGACAAAGAAACCGCGCCTGATCAAACGGACAAAAGCAAAAGAAAAAAACGAGTACCGAAAACGCCCTTAGAAAAAATAAGCCTCAACCAGCTTAAGTTAGTCGCCATCATTCGAACTTCATCTGGAAATAGGGCACTTGTAGAAGATAACACCGGCAAAGGGTTTATCATTAAAAAGGGAACTTACATTGGTCTGAATTCAGGAATCGTGACGCAAATAAACGCCAGTAGCGTGATTGTCGAAGAAGAAATAGAAAACCTCATGGGGGAGCTAATTCTTCAAAATACCGAAATAAAACTTCAGAAACCAGCTGGAGAGTGATATGCACAACTTCAGGATCAAATTCTCAAAGAGATTGACACTTGTTTCTTGCCTTGGGTTGGTTGTTGCCTTCCTTATAGCGGGATGCGCAACCCAGACTGCTGATCGACAAACAAGTGCACCCGGCCTTGATCCTTCGCAATCCATGGAAATCACGTCTATTGGATTATCTGAAGAACCGGACTCGATGAACGTTGTGATCAACGGGATCGAACCGTTGACATACACCTCAGTGAAACAGCCGCTTCCTTTGGGTGTGGTTCTTTATTTTCCAAACACCCGTTTAAACGTTTCCCAAACCGATGTAACATCCACTGGCGACCCTGTCACTTCAATTCATGCAGGCCAAATCGAGGCTAAAAACAATACCACGCGCATTGAAATTCTGCTGGCCTCGGATGTTCCCTACAACGTCGTGCAAGACGGCAATTCACTCAGAATCCAGTTTCCTAAAAATACCTCCGGATCAACCAGCGACAGCAGCGAATCGACAACGGACTCAAGCGTTGACCAGCAACCGACAATGACCGAAGAAGCGCCGGCCGTTCAGGTTGCTCCCTATACCTCTGTCGAACCGTCAGGCGCTTTTCAAGGCACGGGCGCCAGGATTGGCAAAGAAGACTTGGTATGGGTGAATCGTATCGATTTTCTTGGAGAAAAAGATGGACGATCGACACTGTCTATCGAAACAACATCTCCTGTCGACTACGATATCCAAAAAGTATCTGATAAACTTCTTGAATTGCGCCTGATGAAGGCAAACATTGCTGAATTCAGGCAACGGCCGATGATAACAACACGCTTTGAAAGCGCTGTTAACCGGATTATGCCCATCCAGTTGCCATCCATGAAGGATTTCTCATTGTTCTCCATCGAACTCCGGGAACCCGTGCCTTATTACACGGAGCAGACCGGGGGACTGCTGTTGGTTCACTTTGAGGCATCCTCTGTTCCCCCGGCACCGGCTGATGAGACCAATCTGCCTGCCTGGAAGAAGGCGCTTGAGGAAACCATCGGGCCTGCCGATGTTGCTTCAACTTACCCCAATGCAATACAGACCGCCGGCGATAGCCAGACCGCTGCGGGGACCAAACCAGCTGAAACAACAGTCGACAAGTCGTTAGTTCCTCTCGCTGAGGAGGCTTTTGACGCCAACGAGGCCATGGTTTTAAAGAAAAATATCAAACAGTACACGGGTGAAAAAATCGCGCTGGATTTCTTCCAGACCGATATCAAAAATGTCTTCCGGATCCTTCGGGAAGTCAGCGGCAAAAACTTTGCCATCGACGAGGATGTCACCGGAAAAGTTACCCTGACCCTTGACAAACCGGTTCCGTGGGATCAGGTGATGGATCTGGTGCTGAGAATGAACCAACTTGGCATGATCGTGGAGGGCGATATCGTCCGGATTGCCACCCTGGCCACCCTTAAACAGGAAAACGATCTTCGTAAGGCACAAATCGCCTCCCTACAAAAAGAAAAAGAACAGATCAAAGCGCTTGAGCCGTTGGAAACGCGATACATTCCGGTCAGCTACTCCGATGCAATGACAGAAGTCCTGCCCCATATCGAGACGATTGTAACCAAAGATCGCGGGACTGTTTCAGTCGATGTCAAAAACAATCAGATCATCATCACGGACACTGCCGATAAAATTGCAAATGCACTGGAAATTACAAAACAGATCGACAAGGTAACCTCCCAGGTAATCATTGAAGCCCGCGTGGTTGAAGTCAGCGAGAATTATTCCAAGGAACTGGGGTTTCAGTGGAATCTAAGTGTGGGTCCGGTGACGGTCAACAACGGCGGGTCCATCTATAATACGTCCGTAGCCATGAACTATCCGGCGGCAAGTGCCAATGGTTTTGCACTGAATTTTGCAAAAATCGCCGGCACCCCATTCACCCTTGATGCCACGCTGACAGCCCTTGAAGCCAATGGAAATGGTAAAATCCTGTCCGCACCGAAAATTGCGACCCTGAACAACAAAAAGGCCAGGATCAAACAGGGACAGGAAATTGGATACTTGGAACGCGATTCAGCAGGCGGCTCTTCCGTGAAATTCAAAGACGTCGATCTCTTACTTGAAGTCACGCCTCACGTCACACCAGACAACCGGATTTCCATGGATATCGTTATCCAGAAAAATGATGTCACCGATTTCATAGACGGGGTCCCCATCATTTCCACCAACGAGGCGCAAACGCAGCTGCTTGTCAATGACGGGGATACGATTGTCATCGGGGGGATCATCAAATCATCAACAACCAATAAAAAAGAAGCCTTTCCCGGGCTCCACCAAATCCCGGTATTGGGCTGGCTGTTCCAGAGTAATCTGGAGGAGGCGGACAGCAACGAGTTGCTTATCTTTATGAACCCGAAAATCGTTCAATTGGAACAGCGTTAGTCAATCACTAAGGCCGAGTTTCGACGAAACTTGACATCTCTTATTCAAACCAGCGACCACATTTTCCAAAAAATGATGGTCGCTTGTTTATTGGGCGAAGGTATAAACCGGGTTGTTTTCTTTATTTTCAAAAAAAGGTTTAGGAAATAAAAAAAAAGTCGATAAACAATATGGGTTATCAACTTTTTGTATCACTAACTTGAAAGTGGGGACGTGATGATTTATCGGCCTGGTTTAATCAAATATCTCGGAATCAGCTTCGCAGTTGTTTTTTTCCTTTTCGGATGCAGTTCCGGTGGCGGCGACACCGATGCTGGCGGGGGGGGTGGCGGCACGACTGGAAGCGGCAGCACCGTCATCCCTGCGCAGGGAACGGTGGCGCCTCCCGGCACGCTGGGACCGCTGGTTGATATTGGCGACCTGGTGAATGATGGGGAAAACTGGTATGAGACGCGGGTTATGGGCCTCGGTGAAAATGACAACGTGGTGGGGCAGACAACGGTAGCTGGCGGTCCAGTCAAAGGAGCCTATTTATGGGATGAGAATAACGTTCCTCCCATGACCTTTTTGGGCATCCATGGGCAAGGTGGGCTTGCTGGTGTAATTGCATACAATAATGGAGAGTTGGTGGCCGACCCTACCAAAGAAGTGAATCCTTTTAGGTACAGTGAGGCAGTGGCCGTCGGCCCGAACGGAGAAGTGATCTGCAACTCCACAACCGGCACCGACTGGCCCGATGAAAAGGAGAAACGCGCCTTCTATTGGAATGGCGTTACCCAGATCGATCTTCCTCCTGACGAATCCGATGCCGACCCCGCCAAGTGGGGTCAGTTTTCAGAAGCATTCGATATCAATTCAGATATTATAACTTTCAGTGCAGAATATCTGGAAAAGGGTGGCGATATTCTTGCATTTGGATATGCAATAAATAACGTTTCACGACCCGCTTTCCCTGACTACGCTGCCGGTGACATTTTTGGTCTGGCCCAAATTATCGGTGCCGGAATTGTGGAACCGGTGGATATCAACAACAACAATGAAGCCATTACCAACTCGGTCGATACAACCGTTGTTTTCGATGATCTTATTTCCGCCGGTATTGCTGATTTGGGTGCGCTTGCCGAATTAACTGGTTTGGCAGGAGGGCAAGCAACCGTGGGGGCCGCCATCAATGATCATCCTGGTACCGGCTATGTGGCCGGGACAACGGGTAACAAGGCTTTTTTCTGGAACGGTGGTTCGATGGTGTCTTGCGGCGACCTTGGCGGCGGCACCAGTGAAGCCACAGACCTAAACGACCCAATCAACCCGAATATCAAAGCCCAGGTGGTAGGTAACTCCACCACGGCCAGCGGCGACACCCACGCCTTTGTCTGGCAACTCAACGCCAGCGGCCATGGGGTAATGACCGACCTGGGTACTTTAGGCGGAGCCAACAGTTGGGCCGTGGACATTAACAACAATGGCCTGATCGTGGGCCGTGCCGAAACCGGTGCAACATACACCGAAGGTGGCTTGACCTACAACGTGGTCCACGCCTGCGCCTGGTATAACAATGTTATCTACGATTTGGGGATACACAGCAATTTTTACGCCTATGATCTCGCGAATCCTTTCCCCTTCAGCGAGGCCATCGCAGTGAATGAAAACAACCGAATTGCCGGCAACTCCTATAGTCCCAATGAGCACTATCGCGGATTCGTTCTGGATGCGGTGCTTCCCTAAACACGTGGCCGATTTTTTTATAGAAGGATATCCATACCCCGCGCTAAACCGCGGGGTATCTTTTTTTGAACAGCCAAAAGAACCGAAACTGCATACCACGAGGACCAAGCCATGCGCGCCGCCTATTATGAGACCTTCGAAGGCCCTGTTACCATCAGAACCTTACCCGACCCGAACCCGCCGGAAGACGGCGTGGTGATCAAGGTCGAAGCCACGGGCCTGTGTTTGAGCGACTGGCATGGCTGGAAGGGGCACGACCCGGACATCCGCCTGCCCCATGTTCCCGGCCATGAACTGGCCGGTGTGGTCCAGGCCACCGGAAAAGGGGTCGACCACTGGAAACCCGGCGACCGCGTCACCCTGCCGTTTGTCTGCGGCTGCGGGGGCTGCCCCCAGTGCCTGTCGGGCAACCACCAGGTCTGTGACCATCAGTTTCAGCCGGGATTCACCGACTGGGGGTCTTTTGCCGAGTATGTGGCCGTCCGGTATGCGGACGTCAACCTGGTGCGCCTGCCAGCGTCCATGGATTTCGTCACCGCGGCCAGCCTGGGCTGCCGGTTCGTCACCGCCTTTCGCGCCATTGCCGCCCAGGGCCGGGTCGGTGCCGGGCAGTGGGTGGCCATTTTCGGATGCGGCGGGGTCGGCCTGTCCGCCATCATGATCGCCAACGCCCTGGGCGCCCAGGTGGTAGCTGTTGACATCACCGATGAAAAATTGGAATTCGCCCGATCCGTGGGTGCAGCGGAGACGGTCAACGTCCGGTCCGTGGAAAATGTGGTGGATGCGGTTCGCCAATGCTCCGACGGCGGCGCCCATATTTCCATGGATGCGCTTGGCAGCCCCCGGACCTGTTTCGATTCCATTGCCAGCCTGAGAAAACGCGGAAAACATATCCAGGTGGGCATTCTCAACACCGAGCATCGCCACCCGGCGGTCCCCATGGACCTGGTGGTTGCCCATGAATTGGAAATTCTGGGCAGCCACGGCATCCAGGCCTTCGAATACGGAAGGCTGCTGGATATGATTGCCGCCGGGCAACTGCACCCGGAAAAGCTTATCGGACGGAGGGTCAGTCTGGAGGAGGGAATTGCTCAATTGACCGTCATGGATCGATTCGATCAGATAGGCGTGACGGTTATCAATCAATTTTGACGGCTCCGTAAAAAGTCCGATATCTGCGTTACGCTTCATCCCTCGTCACTGCGGAGTACGGTCAAGTACGCCTCATTCCTCGGGTTTCGCAAGCCTTGATCTCGGCCCTTTTACGAAGCCGTGTCGATAGCATCTCGATTAAAAAGAGATGGCGGTCACACCGGTTTTGATTTTATCGGTGTGGCCGCTTGTTTGGTTGTCACCAACGCTAACCGCCGTAGATCACCGCCAGAATCGTCGCCTTGCCCGCAGCGGCGGCAATCAGATGGGGGGTGGTGGACAGGTAGTAGGCGCTGTCCCCTTCAGTCAGATCGAAATGATCGTCCCCGATGTCTAATGAGACGCTGCCGTCGAGCACGTAGATGAACTCTTCACCGTCGTGGACGGAGCGTTCCGTGTCCGGCGCCTCTTCCAGCTGAACAATCAGGGATTCCATGTGCCGGCCCTTGACTTCCGGAGCCAGGCTCCGGTAGGTGTAAGCTTGTTGCTTTCCCTTGAGCGAGGTCGAGCGGGAAACGATTTTCTGCTCCCCTTTGCGGGTGATGGAATAGAGCTTCTCTCCCACACCGGACACCAGCCGGCCAAAGGCGCTGTCCAGGGCCTTGGAGAGTTTGATGGCCGTTCCCAGCTGAGGCTGAACCTCGCAGCGTTCGATGCTGGACAACAGCTCTACGTCAAAGCCGGTCAGGTGGGACAGCTCGTCCAGAGAAAGACCCTTGGCTTGTCGGATGGCCTTGATCCGTTGGCCGATATCCTCCTGGCCGCCTTCCGGCAGGCTGCAGGTGCCCTGCTGAATTCGTCCGGTCAGGTCTTCGAAATAGTCCACGTTGATGTGGGGTTTTTTTTGGCCTGTTTCCATGGCAATGCTCCTGGTTGAATAAATCATCCCGGTTTTCCGGTTGGGGTCGGTATAGGGTGCAGTGGCTTGCCTGCCTATCATGCCTCGGTTTCAACGGCGGGTCAAGACAGCGATCAGGGGCGATAGCGCTCCGGCAGCACCGCCTTTTCCGCCCATTCAGCGGGCAGCTTCTGGCCGGCCGATTCTCCCATTTTCTCCTTGAGCTTTTTTAACCCCGGTCGGGCGAACTTGGGATGGCCCTCCTTGAGGGTGCGCCCGTTGATCACCGCCTCACTCCTCAGGCGATGGCCCACGGTACGCTCCAACTGACGTCCCAGCCACAAGATGCGGTCGACATTGTAGCCGTGTTCAATGCCCATCTCATCGATCTGCACCAGCATGTCTTCGAGGCAGGTCAACCCCACATAACGGGGATCTTCGTAGTAGTATTCACCGGTGCCCGGGACCGGGCAGTCGTCCAGGAAATTGGCCGGCTGTCCGCCAAGACCGCCCAGGGTTCCCTCGAAGTGGCAGATGCCTGCCTGAAGGGCCGCCAGCACCGAGGCCGAGGCCACCCGTTTGGTTTCGTGGAAGTGGGCGATGTGCACCGAGGTATCGGGAATTTCGTCGAGAATCATGGAAAAATAACGGTACACATTCGCTGCCGAGGCACTGCCGTCGTGGTCGGCATGCTCGATGTCTGTGGCGCCGATTTCCAGCCAGCGTTTGGTGAACTCCACCGCGTCTTTCAATTCGGTGGCGCCGGCAATGGGACTGCCCCAGATGGTGCTGACGGTGCCGCACATCTGAAGACCGGCGTCCCGGCACTTGCGGATGGCACTTTCGCACTCTTTCCAGTATTCGGGCAGGGTCAGGCCGGAGTTGGCAAAATGGTGTTCCTCTTCGGTGGAGACCATCATCAGGCAGCGATCCGGCCCGACGCCTTTTTTGGCCAGTTCGATGGCCCGATCCACACCCGGCTCACGAATGGTCACGGCGGTGATGGTGATGTCGTCCGGATTGATGCCTTTCTTTTTGCAGCGGCCACGGAAGCGGTCGCTGCGCAGGTGCGCCAGAATCTGTTCCGCGTCACTGAACTGGGGCATCAGGTAGGGGTTGCCCAGGTTGGTCACCTCGATGTTGCGGCAACCGGCAAAAATCATCTCCTCGGCATAAAAGATCTTGGCCCGGGTGGAGATGAACTTTTCCAAATGCTGAAAGCCGTCGCGCACGGTGATGTCGCCGAGGGTGATCTTTTTGGGCATTCTCGGAAACACTTTCCAATAATCATATTCGGTCATGCTGCCTCCTTTTTGTCTTCCTATGAATGGATGGGCCACCCAAACACCTGCCCACATGGGTACGTTCATCAGTATCCGGTCAAAACCCCTTGTACACCGGTTTTCGCTTCTCTTTAAACGCGGCCAGTCCCTCCAGCCGGTCTTGGGTGGGAATGCAGACCCAATACGCGTTGGATTCGATGGCCAGTCCCGTAGACAGATCCGTTTCCATGCCGTAGTTGATGGCATATTTGGCCTGTTCGATGGCCACGGGACCGGTTTCACAGATCTCGGCCGCCATCTGCCGGCAGGTGTCGATAAGATCTTCAGGTGCGCAGACCTGGTTCACCAGACCGATCTGTGCGGCCTCGGCCGCACCGATGCGTTTGCCGGTAAAGATCAGTTCTTTGGCCTTGCCCTTGCCGACAAGACGAGGCAGACGCTGGGTGCCACCGGCACCGGGAATGATGGCCAGCCGGGTTTCGGTGAGTCCCATGCTGGCGGTTTCCGAGGCGATGCGGATGTCCGATGCCAGGGCCAGTTCGGTTCCGCCACCCAACGCCACGCCATTGACCGCCGCGATCACCGGCTTGTTGAGCTGTTCAATGGCCGTGAACAGGTTGCGGATGGTAAAAATATACTCCTTGACCTGAATGGGCGACAGGGTGGCCCGCTCCTTGAGGTCCGCACCGGAGCAAAACGCCCGATCGCCTGCCCCGGTGATAATGATCACACGAACATCGGGGTCAAACCGGATGTCGGCGATTTTTGCCGCCAGTGCATGCAGCAGTGCAAAATTGAAAGAATTCATCACCTCGGGTCGGTTCAAGGTGATGACGGTCACCCCGTCTTGGTGCTCAGTAAGCAGAATCATGTCGTTCATGCAGCCCTCCATAAAAGGACAATTCGGGTGAAAAGATCAGCAGCCGATGTAACGGGAAATGACGATGCGCTGGACTTCCGAAGTGCCTTCACCGATGTCCAATAGTTTCTGATCACGGTAAAAGCGCTCTACATCGTACTCTTTCATCAGTCCGTATCCACCGTGAATCTGCACGGCATGGTTGGCCACCCGCCCCATGAGTTCCGAGCAGTAGAGTTTGGCCATGGCGGCCTCTTTCTCGAACGGGCGCTTGTGATCCCGCAGCCAGCAGGCCTTGTAAAGCAGGTTGCGCCCGCATTCGATTTCCATGGCACTGTCCGCCAGCTTAAAGGCCACGGCCTGGAACTTGGAAATGGGCTGGCCGAACTGTTCGCGCTTCTGGGCATATTTCAAGGCCGCATCATAGGCGCCCTGGGCACCCCCCAGGCCCATGGCGGCGATGGAGAGTCGGCCGCCATCCAGGGTCTTGAGCATCTGGTGAAACCCGTCACCTTGCTGGCCCAGGATGTTTGCCGCCGGCACCCGGACATCGTCGAAATAGAGTTCCGCCGTGTTGGAGGAACGCCACATCATCTTCTTTTTCATGGCCACGGCCTTGAATCCACGGGTACCGCTCTCCACGATAAAGCAGGTGTATTCCGGTTTGCCGTTGGGGCGGATACCGGTGATGGCCTGGACCGTCACCCCCAGCGTCATGTCACTGGCCGCGTTGGTGATGAAAATTTTAGAGCCGTTGATGACCCACTCGTTGCCGTCGCGCACCGCCGTGGTCTTGGACCCGCCGGCGTCTGATCCGGCCGTGGGTTCGGTAAGCCCGAAACCCCACAACGCCTCTCCGTTGCACAGTTTGGGCAGGTATTTCTGTTTTTGTTCTTCGTTGCCAAAGTAGTAGAGCGGGCCGATACCCAAAGAGTTCCCCGCCGCAATGGTAGCCGCCTGGGAGCCGTCCACCCGGGCAATCTCCTCCACGGCGATGATGTAGGAGATATAGTCCATGGCCTGGCCCTCGTACGCCTCAGCGACAAACATGCCGAACAGGCCGATCTCGCCCATCTTTCGCGTGAGATCGGAAGAAAACGCCTCCGCTTCGTCGAGTTCCAGGGCCACCGGCGCGATCTCACTCTGAGCGAACTTTCGGACCTCCTTGCGAATCATTTCCTGTTCTCTGGTCAAATCAAAATCCACGACGACCTCCTTTCCGCATTAGCGGGGGCTGCTTTACCACACCGTGTCGATGTGGCATCGGCCTCTTTTCGGTACCGGTGAAGATATCCGTTTCAGCGGCCGGCAGGGCGTTCGAAGCGACCCTGCTTCAATCCGCTGATAATAAAATTTTCATAGATGTCGGCGATCTCATCCACCGCCAACCGCCCGCTGGGATTGTACCAGGTAGCGCCGGCCGTACACAGGGTCAAAATCGCATAGGAAAGGATCTTGACGTCTACATCGGCAAACACCCCTTCATTCGTGCCCTGGCGAATGAGATCCTGAAAAATCGATTCGTATTCGTCCCGTTTTTTGACGATGGCGCGATAATGCTCGGCGGTCAGCCCCCGCAGTTCTGCGTTGGCAATGAAGTTTTCCCTTTGCCGTTCCAGATGAAAGCACACATGGCTGCGCACCGCCGCCCGCATCCGCTGTTCAATTCCCTGCGCAGCCGCCAGCCCCTGCTTCAAGGCGCTCGTCAGATCGTCCATGGTGGACGTTAATATATGAAACAGCAGATCCTCTTTGCTGGCGTAGTGATAATAGATGCTGGCCTTTTGGATGCCGCTGCCCCCGGCGATGTCGCTGATGCTGGTGGCAAAATATCCTTTTTTGAAAAAGAGATCGATGCATACGGATTTTATGGTCGTTTTCATGTCGGCCATAAAGGCTGCGTCTCCGAGCGTAACGGGCAATGACCGGCAGGCAGTCAACGGTAAGGAATGAAAAGCAGGCGATTTACCTACCGGTCGTTAGG
>Ga0272441_10012864_pt1 | contig 12138 bp, 8 predicted proteins | sample SSMProp6N_FD_193582 | JGI IMG/M metagenome (GOLD analysis project Ga0272441, IMG submission 193582) | Marine sediment archaeal communities from Little Sippewissett salt marsh, Falmouth, MA, United States - SSM-Prop-6N | ecosystem: Environmental > Aquatic > Marine > Wetlands > Sediment ...
GCTTCTGCTTTCGATAAATGACCCTCTAGAACTTCTCTAATAACATCTTTTTTAAAGGAATCTGAATAAGTTTTGTTACCTTTCATAAGTTTACATTTTGTGTAAACCTATTTTAGGACAAGACATTTATCCCGATTAAACATCTTAACAATTCAACAATTCAACTGTTTATATCCGTATCATCTTCATTCCTAAAGGGGATGCTTCAAGGCAATCACTGGACTTTAAAGAGATAATTTCTTAACTTGTTAATATCAAATCCTAAAAACCAATGATAAAACTAAATCCGGTTATTGCAAACTAAGTCCTGATTATAAAAATATGTTATGAAATGTAAAACATCAGTTAAAAACAGTTTAGTTATTACATGTCTTCTTATCATTTTTCTTAGTATTATCACCACTTGCGAAAAAGAAGAAAGTAATAAACATATTACCGATATAGACGGTAATAAATACTCCACAATTACTATTGGCAGTCAGGTATGGTTGGGCGAGAACCTCAAGACCACCCGGAATAACGATGGTACAGCCATACCCCTTGTGACTGATAATAATACATGGGGAGCTCTGTCAACACCCGCCTACTGCTGGTATGATAATGATGAAGCGAGTCACAAAAATATTTATGGTGCACTCTACAACTGGTACGCTGTCGAAACCGGGAAGCTTTGTCCTGACGGCTGGCATGTACCCACGGATTCAGAATGGAAAAAGCTGGAAATGTACCTGGGCATGAGTCAAAGTGAGGCAGATAATACAGGCTTTAGAGGAACCGGTGAAGGAGGCAAATTAAAAGAAGCCGGTACTACTCATTGGAGCGACCCTAATGAAGGGGCAACCAATGAAAGCGGTTTTACCGCGATTCCGGGGGGCTTACGTAAAGAAACCGGAGCATTTGACCGCTATGGCTACCTCGGTGCCTGGTGGAGTGCTACAGAGAACGATGCCAGCAGTGCCTGGTACCGACGCTTGAATTACAGTTCCAGTTATATGGACCGGGCTAACTTCGATAAGCGGAATGGTTTTTCTGTTCGTTGCGTCAGGGATTAATTTATTTGGTTTATAGCATGAGTTTATATATAAATCAGCAGGTTCACCTCTCAAAAGCAAAGCTCATATAGGCCAGTTGATAGCGTGAAGCTGCATTTACTTTTATCCACCCATATTTATAATCATACCCGCTCTTCCTTCTTATTGCTATATATTTAATCTCTTCATCTACATCATACCAACAACTATTCGAAAAATAAGATCCTGTACATGTTATTGTACTGTCTCTCCACATTGAAATGGGGAAGTTTTGTATTTTCCTCCAGTCCCAATACGAAATCGCATCAATTCTGGTATTATAACTTATTGTATCCACCCAGCTTATCCGAGCATACATACCTGGACCAATAGGTAGATCTTCTTTCTTAAATACAACTTCAAAATAATTTCCGAGTTTTATCTCATAGTGTGAATTATAGAAATCTAATCCTGACTTACCTGAATCCAGCTTCTCCTTTTTAACTTTTTCTTCAATAAAAAAATCGTATTCACCATCTGTATCAATGTCAACTGAATCATACCCGTAATAGCAATTATTTGATGTATCAAGCTTCAGGGCAACCTGTAGAGCCGGTTCAAATTCCTGGTAGACAAAGCCTGTATCATACATCCCGGCATAAACCGGCACTCTTTCCCTGGCAGGATAATTATCCTCCTCACACTGACATGTAAAAACCACTAGTATTATGCTTATTATTAACCTGATATAAGTCTTCGTGATACACATGTTTGTTTCTAAGAATAGCAAGTTATTATAGATATTAAAATAAGTCAAGGATTATTCAGGTTATTTGGACATTGTAGTCGGGGATTACTCGCTCACAATGCTTGCTCGTGATCCCCTGGTGGGGAAGCTTCATATCAATAAAAATATGCCTGTGACTTTTCGCAGGGGATTACTCGCTCACAATGCTTGCTCGTGATCCCCTGGTGGGGAAGCTTCATATCAATCACTGATAAATAATTACATCATTTTTCTTTAAAGGCCTTGTGCTTATGAGAGCGAGCTCTCAACGCAAAAAGGCCTTTAAAGAAAAAACCCGTGTGAACACGGGTTTTATCAGTGATTGCTCTGGCGGAGAGAGGGGGATTCGAACCCCCGGTACCCTTTTTAGAGTACGCTGGTTTAGCAAACCAGTGGTTTAAGCCACTCACCCACCTCTCCAGGTATACTTACAGCAGCTTATTTTGGCGCAACAAAAATATGAAAAGTATGCTATTCAACAAAGAATTTATTATTAATAATATTTCATTAAAACTCCTTTAATCATACCATTCTACACCCTGCAGGATGTTATTAACAAACCACCCCGCCCTTTACCCTCAAATGCCTCCCGGCATTTTCAGTTAAGGGCACCCCTCCTTAAATTTATAACAAAATTCAAGGAGGGGAAATGTTTGTCTTAAAACCCATAAATCACAACCAAAATTATTAGCTGTAACTATTGTTATGAGACCCACATAGCTTATATTTATAGGACAAATCCCAAAAAACTAACCTTATGAACAGAAGAAACTTTATAGGTAAAGCAGCCCTTGGAGCAGGAGCCCTGACCATAATACCCTCTCATGTAATGGCCGGTCGTGGACGTATAATGCCTAATGATAAAATTAACCTCGGATACATTGGAGTAGGCAAACAGAGCTACGGATTACTGGGCTCTATTAATGGTTGCCCGGAGACAATAGTGCTTGCAGCATGTGATGTGGACAGTATAAAACTTAATAACTTCAGGAAAGAAGCTGAAAAGGCAAATTCTAAAAAGCTTAATGGAGGCAACCAGCCGGTTGACATATATGAAAACTACAGGGAACTGCTCGAAAGAGATGATATTGATGCAGTAGTTATTGCTACTCCTGATCACTGGCATGCAATGATAGCAGTCGATTCGGCCAAAGCAGGGAAAGATATCTACTGCGAAAAACCTTTGGCACTCACTGTTTCTGAAGGAAGGGCCATGGTATCATCAGCCCGTAAATATAACAGGGTATTCCAGACAGGTAATATGCAGCGCTCCTGGCACAATTTCAGGCATGCCTGCGAAATGGTGAGGAACGGGTATATAGGTGAAATCAAAACAATAAATGTAAGTGTGGGCGATCCGCACAGGGCCTGCGAGCTGCCTCCCGTAGAAACACCTGATAACCTTAACTGGGACCTCTGGGTGGGACCTTCACTTTACAGGAGTTACCATCCCGACCTGGCACCGCCTATTGACGATACACGGTGGGCACTGTGGAGGGAATACCGTGGCTTTGGAGGAGGCTATATAACCGACTGGGGTGCACATATGTTTGATATAGCCCAGTGGGCACTGGGAATGGATGATTCAGGACCTGTCGAATTTATTGCCCCCGGACCACACGCAAAAAGAGGAATGAAGATGATTTATAATAACGGTGTGGAAATGTATCATAAAGACTGGGGTGAGTTCAATGCAGTACAATTCCTGGGATCAGAAGGTAAGATAGAAATAAGCAGGGGATTCTACCGCTCCGACATAAAAGGGTTAACGGAAAAAGAACCGGGGCATGGTGATGTGAGATTGTATAATAGCGATAATCATTACCAGGACTGGATTGATGCAGTTAAGAACAGGACAAAACCTGTATCAGATGTGGAAATAGGTCACCGTACAGCGTCACTCTGCAACATTGTTAATATAGCATATGACCTGGAAAGACCACTTAAATGGTCGCCGGCACATGAAAGATTTATCGATGATGATGGTGCAAATGACCTCTTAAAGCGTCCTTTCAGGGGACAGTGGGACTTTACGAGGTTTTGATTTAAGAGTGAAGATTAACGATTTAAGATTTAAGATTGATTCGAACCACCCCGCCCTCACTCTGTTCGGGCACCCCTCCTTTCCAAAGGAGGGGAAAGCTCTGATACTCAATACTCTAATTTCTCCTCCTCTTCAGAGGAGGAGTACCCTGACCGATAGGTCAGGGGGAGGTGGTGTACTTTTGAGTCAGCCCCAGATTGGGATTATTTACAGTTCATAACTCATTACTCAGGGTCTCTTATTCATCATGCCAATCCGGAGCTTTATCTATAAGTTCTTGCAGATGATTTTTTGTTGCTTTCTGCTCTTCAGTGAGTATTGAATCAGGTAATGGATATTGCTCCAGCACATCCCCAAGAAGAAAATAAAACTTCCCGTCCTGGTATAACTTGTATTCTTTTGTACGTGCAAACTGGTTACGGTATTTATTCACATTGGCACCCCAGCGCGGATCATAATGCATGAATATTGCTTCCTTTTCGATAAAATCCTCTCCCGTAAAAAGCGGCAGAAATGATTTCCCATCCGACACAATATCAGCGTCCACAAGATCAGCAAAGGTAGGCATGAAATCAGAAAAATCAACCAGCCCTTCATATACTGAAGGTTTGTCAATCGCACCGGGCCAGCTTATAACAAGTGGCACCCTGGTGCCTGCATCGGTAGTATTCCCTTTGAAACCCTTTACTGTTCCGTAGTCTGTTTCCGTGACAATACTTCTGTTAGTCCCATTGTCCCCTGTAAATATCAGTATCGTGTTGTCGAAAATTCCATTTTCTTTCAATGAAGTAATTATCCTACCAACAAGTTTGTCAGTATAACTTATCATATCACTGAAGTACTCAGTGTTATGCTGCAGTCTCATCCCTGGATCATTCCATTCTTCTGAATCAGGAGTAGGCACAAACGGATTATGTACCAGTACCATCGGGTAATAGATGAAAAATGAATGGTCTTTCTTCCTGTTTATGAAGTCAATTATAAAGTCAGTAAAAATATCAGGCCCATACTCTTCTATTCCCGGTCTGAGCATTATGCCATTTTTTTCTATAACAGGATCGGCATACCTGCTACCCATATTGCCGGGCACTGTGAGCTGCCAGAGGCAGTACTCATCAAAACCGAAAAGATGCGGACGGCTGTTATCATCATAACCAGGAAGATTATATGACAGTCCGTTAAGCTGCCACTTGCCTGTAATGCAGGTGGCATAACCGGCCTCTTTAAACAAAGAACCAAAAGTAAGTTCATTTTCATCCAGGAATCCGAAATATTCATAATTCCTGTGATTATATTTGCCGGTCATAATCTTTACCCTTGATGGTGTGCATAAAGGCTGGGAGTAACAATTGGTAAACCTTATGCCTGATGAAGCCAGATCATCCAGTACAGGAGTATTGTACGACAGGCTGCCATTGCAGCTTAAACATTCGTAGCCCATATCATCGGCCATTATCAGGATGATATTGGGATTTTCGATGTTCTTTCCCCTACCACATGAAACAAATAACAGTGATGCAACCAGATAAATTAGTGCTCTTCCCATGTTTTACCGGTATATTGTAACCCATATGTAATTAATTCGTCTTATTTTTACAATCAATAATAACCAAATTACTATGAAGAACCTAATATTTGTTTTGCTAAGTCTTGCTATTATAATTGCTTCATGCAAACGAAAAGAAATAGATAAAGACCTGGCTCTTATTGACCAGATTGAAAACAGTCTCCTTCCCGTGGTGGTTATAGAAGGCGACACACTTGAAACTTATAATATCTACGATAGAATGGAATACTACAAAGTCCCCGGTGTAAGTATTGCATTTATTAATGATGGAGAGATTAAGTGGGCAAAAGGTTATGGGTATCTTACGGTTGACAGCATTAAACCTGTAAACGAAAATACACTTTTCCAGGCAGCATCTATCAGCAAACCTGTTGCAGCCATAGCTGCACTTCATCTTGTTGAGGAAGGTAAGCTTGGCCTGGATGATGATGTGAACCAATATCTTAAAGACTGGGGGATTGAAGAAAACGAATACACTGAAAATGAAAAAGTAACACTTCGAAGGATTTTATCTCATTCAGCCGGATTAACCGTTCACGGATTCGGTGGATATGCGGCAGGCGATACTGTTCCAGATATTATACAGGTTCTTAACGGAGAAAAGCCTGCAAATTCTGATCATATTTACCCTGATACTATACCTGGTGCAATCTACAGGTATTCAGGTGGTGGATATACGGTTATGCAGAAAATGCTTTGTGATATTACCGGACTGAGCTTCCCTGAGCTTATGCAAGAGAATGTGTTAACTGAGATTGATATGACTAACAGCACATATCAGCAACCATTACCTAAGGAACTGGAAGATAACGCAGCAGTTGGTCATAAACCGGACGGTAAAATAGTTAAAGGTCGCTGGCATACCTATCCTGAGATGGCTGCTGCCGGGCTCTGGACCACTCCAACAGATCTGCTCAAATATGCTCTTGAGGTCCAGAACTCGCTAAAAGGGGAATCAAATAAGATTATCTCACCCGGAATGACGGAAGAAATGCTTACACCCCAGATGGATTCTCACGGATTGGGACCAGGAGTGAGAGGAGAGGGCGACTCACTCGTGTTCAGTCATGGAGGATCAAACGAGGGATTCAGATGCCAGCTTTTTGCTTTTACGAATCCAGGTCAGGGGGTTGCAATAATGACCAACAGTGATAACGGAGGTCAGCTTGTGTCAGAGATAATGAGATCATTCTCCAGTGTATACGGTTGGGTCATTTATAAGCCTGTAATGAAATCAATAATCAGTTTAGCCAGTGAAGATCTCCTTGATTATGCTGGGGAGTATAGTTTCGACTGGCAGGGACAGGAAATGGTAATTGAAATATTGGCGGCTGATGATCATCTGGCCGGCACACAACTTTGGGATGATTTTAAGTTCACAATGTATCCCGAATCAGAAATACTGTTTTTCAATAAAGATGACGGTGCATCATTCGAATTTATTCGTAACGAATCAGGAGAAATAGCTGAAATAATCATTCAAGAGCAATATAATTTTAAAAAGAAGGAATGATTTATGGTTAATGTTCTCCCAAGCTACGAAGGGCGGAGAAGGCTGAGGCTTCCTTTTAACCAATAAACATATCAACAACCCGATTAAACGATTACACAGTTCAACACTTCAACAACTTCTAAATTTCTAAACACCTCAACAATTAAACATTTTTAAATGACCAAACGCATTCTTACAATAGACAACCAATTTGAAGCACAGAGGATCAAGGACATTCTCGACCGGGAAGGTATTCCTCATATTATCAGGAACTATCACGATTCAGCTTATGACGGTTTATTCACCGGTCAGCAGGGCTGGGGGGCATTGTTAGCAGACGAAAAATATGAAAAAAGGATACTGGAACTGGTTAAAGAAAAATGACAGATCATAATTTCTCTACCCGCCCGAAGTAATTTATTGTTCTTCGTAAAAGGTCAGTATACAAAGTAATATAAAATATCAGGGTTAAAAACCAGATAGCCATCAGGTTAAACCAGTATGTGTCAATGTGTGTATTTCCTATTATTTTACACGGAGCATAAAACTGAGCCCTTCCATAATGCGAGGTAGGCATCATATATACGGGGTCTTCCTTCTGGATAATCTTTTTCCTGGTCTCAATTATACGGTCTATGGTATTGGAATTACGACAGAAGATTTCCAGGTTCTCATTATGATAATCCTTAAGGAGATCATCATGACCATATTTATCCTCAATTGTAACCTTAATGGTATCAGTTAAATCCCGTGCTGCAAGATACTGTGACCTGAAATATTGTTTCAGCACATACAATCGTTCACCAGACAGGCTGGCAACTGCAGTATCAAAATTTTCCCTGTTGTATTTTTCGATTAAATCACTATTGTCTATGCCTGCTTTATTTGACAAAAGTGTTACATATTTTGTCAGTTTATAAAGTTTATTCTCAAAATCAACCCGGAATGTATCTTTACCGATGGCATCAGTGCATTGCTGTGTTTTTATTTCAAGGTTAGGTATAAGTTCTCCAAAATACCAAAAATTCTGGCTATATTTCCTTTCACTGTCATAGATCAGGGTCTCATATTTATTATCTTTGAACTGGTGGACAGCCAGCGCTTCATAAGCCCAGCGCGAGGTCATAATATCTCCTATTACAGGCACATAATCAAAGTTTGTGAAGTACTTGTGAAGTTTATCAAATTTAACTATTACACCGCTGAATAGCAGCTGGGGAATAAGCAAAAACGGTATCAAGACATATACCGTAATGACCCTGTCAAAACCAGAAGATATATTCAGTCCGAGCATGTTGGCGAAACAGCTTGTCGAGAATAGAATTAACCAGTAACTGGCTGTCATTCCTTTTATTTCAAGTATTAAGTTCCCTATTGCCACAAAAGACAGTGTCTGTATAGCAGACAGTATGAATAACAGTAACACTTTCGAGTTAAGATAGCTATGCCTGCTGAGGTTAAGAAAGGATTCCCGTTTAAGTATCTTCCTGTCTTTTATTATTTCTTCCGAACTAACTATCAGGCCCAGGAAAAGAGCAACTATCACACACATAAAAATGTATGCCGGCAGGTTCTCATTATAATAGAAAATGTACTCCCCCGTGCTGTCGTACGAAGTCTTGATATATTTTGTGAAGTATCCCATTATAAGTGCGAGAAGAGGTGCTTCCAGCAGTGTGATAAGCAGATACTGCCTGTTAGACAGTTTTGATAAAAGATCCCTTGTGAAGAACAGGATCATCTGCTTGAATTTATTGGGTATGTTCAAATTGCTTTCCGGGATTCTTTCCTTTGTGGTTACAGGTTTTTGCTTGTCCAATATATGCTGATCAAACAGTTTTGACCATTCCTCCGGGGATACTTTTCGGTTATTGGTAAGTTTTCCATGTTCATTAATAACCTTTGCATCTATTATTTGCAGCATCTGATCTGTATTCACATGGCCGCATGAAGCACATTGATCTTCATCCGGATTGGCATGATTGCTCATTCTTTTAAAATACACTATAGCTTCCATCGGGTTACCATAGAATATTTCATAGCCTCCCTTGTCAAGTATCAGTATCTCATCAAACATCTTGTACAGGTAGGATGATGGCTGATGGATGTTTGCTATGATCAGCTTACCGTTATCAGTCTGCTCTTTAAGCAGGTTCATAACATTTTCTGCATCAACAGATGAAAGGCCGGAAGTTGGTTCGTCAATAAACAGGACAGATGGTTCTCTTATAAGCTCCAGGGCAATATTCAGTCTTTTCCTTTGTCCGCCGCTTATTATCTTTTTAAGTGGGCTTCCCACCTTAAGATGTTTAATATCTTTCAGGTCAAGTTCATCCAGCACCCTGTCCACAACTTTCTCTATCTCGTCGTCATTCAGGTTGTCAAGGCACAGTTTTGCGTTAAAGTACAGGTTTTGATGTACCGTTAAATCTTCAATAAGCAGATCTTCCTGTGGAACCAGGCCTATTATTCCCTTTATTTTTTTTCTCTCTTCCGGATTGTTCAGATTATACCCGTTAAAATATACCTCTCCCCTGTCAGGTTTAAGGTTACCATTAAGAACATTTATCAGGGTTGATTTACCTACTCCGGATCCTCCCATAACGGCCACCAGTGTACCCGACCTGGCATGCATATTGAATTTCTGTATACCGTTCTGTGTATTCTTAAACCAGAAAGATACGTCCCTGGCAGTGACAGATATTGTATCTTTGGCAAAGATCTCCGAGAACATTCCCACAACATCGGTGAAAAATATTGTGTTAATGGTTGGGCTCCTTATTGAAGAGCCATGCTCAAATGAGTAGGTCCGGCCACTTACTATATTCTGGCTGTTAAGGTATATATCGGCATAGCCCGAATAACGAAGGATATATGTTTTGGTACTTTCTATCCTGAGAAAGAACAGCTCACCTGAAAAATGAGGATCGAACTTATGTTTTACATCTCCATACTTATTTTTTTCGAGGTTGTTAACAACAAGTATCTTATCACGCTCGGGTATATCATGAATTGTACCGACGATAAAATTGAAGATATTCTGGTATTCATTATCAGGAATATTGAATGTTTTGGCAACTGATTTAAGAAAATCGGATTCTTTCTTTGAAATCACCTCACCCAGGGAAATAAATTCTATCAGCTGAATTATAACAAAGACTTTCTGGTTATGCTGCAGTTCTTCATTTATTTTTTCACATATATCACATATCTTCTTAGCTGCCAGGTGCTTGCGCTTCTCCTTCTTACTTGTGTCCTGGTAATAGTCAGCCTTATGAAACAGCAGCAGGTATTCTTCGAAAACATCCATATATTTAGCAGCCAGCTCACTGTTAAGCTGCTGCGTCAGGAATGAACGTATCACCTCTTTCTCCCTTTCAGAGACCACGTTTTCCTCATCCACATCAACTATCAATGCAAACAACTGTATCAGGGCATCAAGAATAGCTTCACTCATAACCTTGGTTTTTGCGGTTTAATTACCTGGCTGTTTAATATGCTCAGGCAACAGTTTCAGGTTTAACAAGCATACAAATTACAAAAACATAGCTATTCATCAAAAAATTTGTTTGGAGCAGGGTGGTTTAGACATGATATTCACAACTCATTATGAAAGGTTTAATTTGAATTTTAATCGACAGAAGGTCTAACTTTGTTTATAACTAACCATGAACCAGAATGCCTGATAAACCCAAAAACCCGTTCAGGTTCTTCCAGGAACTAAGGCGCAGGAAGGTTATCCGTACTATTACCGTTTACTGCGCAGCAGCATTTGTTATTATTGAAGTAAGCAACAATATTGTTGATTCCTTAAACTTACCGGGTGAAATATCGAAATGGGTCGTTATAGCTCTTGCGTTAGGGCTTATTATAACAATATTACTTTCATGGATTTTCGATATAACACCCGAAGGGATACAAAAAACAAAACCTGCTGAGGAGGTTCGGCCAGAGAGCAGGCCGGTATCTTCTAACAGATGGAGAATTGCAACTTATGTAAGTATTGTGGTCATTATCACCTTAATAGTATTTAATATTTTTTCCGGCTCTATCAGGGCAGCAAGACTATCCAGGATGGAGAAGTCGATTGCAGTGCTACCATTGCGTTATCTGAGTAATGACTCTTCACAAATACATTTTTGCTCTGGGATGCAGGATGAGATACTTAATGATCTTTCCAGTGTGGAAGCTCTTTCAGTAAGATCAAGGACCTCAACTGAAGCTTATAAAGACTCAGACAAAACCACACCTATTATCGGTAAAGAACTCAATGCTAATTTTCTTGTGGAAGGAAGTGTTGGTTTTGAAAACAATATTATAAAGGTCTGGATACAATTAATTATAGCAGAAAAAGATGAACATTTATTGTCTAATGACTATCAAATAGACGAACTGGATGATATATTCACCGTTCAAAGCAAGATTGCCAGAGATATTGCCGGGCAACTGGAAGTGGTGCTTACTTCTGAAGAGATTAATATTATTGATAAAAAGCCAACTGAGAATATCGAAGCCTACAATGATTATTTGGTTGGTAATTATTTGCTTCATCAGTTGAATGAAGATTCTTTCTGGAAAGCAATCGATCATTACCATAAAGCAATAGAGTTAGATTCAACATTTGCCAGAGCATATAGTAATCTTGCTTTTGCCCATATTCATAGCGGTGGCTGGTTCATTAATTCCCCTTCTGAAGATTACAGGCTACAGGTACAGAGTTATTTATTGAAGGCTCTTGAATTAGATGCTGAATTGGGAGAAGCATATTATATGCTAGGGGATATATACTACTTACATGAATGGAATTGGAAGAAAGCTGATGAAAGTTTTAGTAAAGGCTTTGATATTAGTCCGGACTATATCATTGGCAGAATTGAATATGCAAATTTCTTAACCTGTATGAGACGCTTTGATGAATCCATCCGAATAGGCACAGAAACTATTAAACTGGATCCAAGGAACCATGTAGCCTATAATGAGTTAGCTTTTGCCCTTTTTCATAAGGGAGAATATGATAAGGCTTTTGAGATATTAAACAAATGTCTTGAGCTGGAACCGGGTTTTGATCAAACTTTATGGGGGTATATACAGTTCTATACAAAATTGGGGCAATATAATAAAGCACTTCACTATTGGGAAGAAGTATTAAAGATCAAGAATAACAAACTTAATGAAATAATCACCTATTTAATAGGTGAGGCAGGCCTGTTGATGGGATTGTCAGGTAATCGGGATGAA
>Ga0272441_10012865_pt1 | contig 12137 bp, 11 predicted proteins | sample SSMProp6N_FD_193582 | JGI IMG/M metagenome (GOLD analysis project Ga0272441, IMG submission 193582) | Marine sediment archaeal communities from Little Sippewissett salt marsh, Falmouth, MA, United States - SSM-Prop-6N | ecosystem: Environmental > Aquatic > Marine > Wetlands > Sediment ...
CGCGAGGCCGCTCCCATCCTGTCCGCGTTTTCGAAGATGACTATCTTCGGTGAAGCGGCGCTTGTCGTGTGCACCCAGGAATTTACCGCTCTGACATGGTCGATCGGTATGTTGTCCCTTGGAACTACCCGTACGAGTTCCGCCGCCAGCAGCGCTATGGTATCGACCGAGCTCTTGAGCTTGTCATCCTCCGGCAGAGGATTCTCCGGATAGAGGGCTTCGAGTTCCTCCTCCAGGGAAGCGATCTGCGACTGCACTTTCTTGATACGCTGATCGTTTCCCTCCCAGATAATTGGATCGAAACGGCGGGCGAGCTTCTTCACCGCACGGATGTAGAGGTAACGCGCGCCTTCGCTCCTGCTTCGCATCAGTGCGTCAGCCGAAGCGGATATCTCCTCTATGAAATACCTCGTTCCCAGCATCAGCGTATACGGATTATCGAGCACGCGGTGGCTCTGACACGAGCTGCACCTGCAGCTCCACTCTCCCCTCTCCCTGCAGCTCATGACCCGCGCCAGTTCGAGGGCTGTAGAGAGCTTCCCGGTGTATGCATCACCGTAGAAGAGCACCGCACCTGGCAGCTGATGCAGCGCAATCTCTGTTCCGATTTGTTCGACTATTCTCTTTTGACCTATGATATTTTCAAACACTTTGTTCCTGTAACCTCTGCTCCAAGAATTGGGCCCCTACGGGTATTATCTTCCACAGTATTCCGGCAATGAAACTCTCGTCCAGAAGCGCCTTTACTTCTATCACGTTCTGAAGCTGAAGAATGAAGACGAGAATCGCCAGAACGAGCAGTCCTTCGACCAGCCCGAGGAAAAAACCGAGAGCCTGATCGAGCTTTTCGAGCTGTATTTTTTCAATGATCCTGTGGAGTGTCGATTCAATAATCTTAATGACAAGGTAACCGACCAGAAAAATTATCAGAAATGCCACAATCGGGGTCCAGAAGCTTTCTCCCAGAAATGGTACGAGCACCGGTGTGAATACGGAAGTAAACAGCACCGAAAGTGCCAGTCCGGTCAATACTGCAAGAACCGAGAGGAACTCGGTCACAAAGCCGCGGAACGCACAGCGGAATCCGGCTGCAAGGAGGACCACAATACCGATCACATCAAATACTGCCACATGCTTCTCCTTTCTTTCCTCTGTTCCCGCACCGGCTTTCCGCCCTGGACAGCAGTATCTCCGCAATCCGTTGTGCCGCACGTGTGTCACATAGCTTCAGCGCATTCGCACCCATTTCTTGCCTGAGCTGCGGGTCATCGAGGAGTCTCAGACTGAGCTCCAGCAGCCTGGTGCTGTCGGCTTCTTCTCCCTGAAGAGAATATGCAGCCCCGGCCTGTACGAAGAGCTCCGCGTTCCTCATCTGGTCGCCCCGGGAACTGCCGCTTCCCAGAGGTATCAGAACAGCCGCCTTCCCAGTGGTTCCATTTTCCCAGACAGTACCTGCCCCTGCACGTGAAATCACCAGATCCGCGGCCGCCAGTATATCCGGGAACTCTTCGTTAAAAATCGGGGCCGTGATGTAATTCGGGATGGACGATGGTTCATAGTCGAGCCGACCCATCTGATGTACTACAACGGCATGTTCAAGGAGTTCATCCCTCGATTCACGAATCAAATCGTTGATCTGCCGCGCACCCTGGCTGCCTCCGAGGACCAGTACTATAGGCAGGTCCGATTCGATCCCGAACATTTTTCTGCCGCGGTCTGCAACCCCTCTCAACACTTCACTGCGGACGGGATTGCCGGTCACCTCTACATCTTTCGGACTGCTTTCGAAATAGTCCACCCGGGTCTGCTCGTAGGGAAGCAGCACGGTATCGGCGAATCGGGTAATAATCCGGGTTGCCAATCCGGGATCCCGGTCGGATTCGTGGGTTACGATTGGAATTCTGAGCATCGATGCGGCTATTACAGGGGCGACGGCAACATATCCGCCCTTGCTGAAGAGTATGTCTATCCTGAGTCTCCGCAGCAGCAGGAGTGAAGCAAAGAACCCGGCTGCCAGTCTGAATATATCGATCAGATTCTGCAGTGAGAAATACCGCCGGAGCTTCCCCGAAGGGACTGCATAATAGGGAATATCGAACCGGGAAATGATGTCACGCTCGAGCTGCTTCCCCGAGCCGATCCAGAGAATCTCGAGATCGGACCGGTGCTTCTTCAGCTCTTCGATCACGGCGATTCCGGGAAAAACATGCCCCCCGGTACCGCCGCCAACACATGCAATCCTCATATTTCCGCACACACCTTCTATTGAAACAGACTTTGGAATTAGCATATCATAAGGGTGTCATGAGTTCAATCAAACCTGCATTCCGTAGATTTCATCTACCTTCGTTTCTTCCTCTGCTGCTCTTTCTTGCAGCAGCGCCGTTCCCCCTTCCGGGCTCGCCGGGGCTGGACTGGAACGGCACTCATTTAACAATTCCACAGGACTATATATACAGGGATTCTCCGGCGGTCGACTCCTTCGAGGGACTCGACTCCACAGCACAGGAAATTGAAGGCCGCGTCGAGAAGTGGGAGGAAGGCAGACACAGAATGGCGGTGTTGATTTCCGACTTTCATGCGGTATTTCCCTTTCCCATAGAGCAGATCATTCCCGTTTTCACCGACCACGAGAACGAAGACAAGGTCTATCCCCGGATTGATAACTCCCGCGACCTCTCTCCGGATGCCCCTCGGAACGAACCCCATTTTCAGGAGATCGAGATCAGCTTCAAATTCCTCGGTTTTGGAGATGAGTATCACTACATTCTCTACCGTATACCGGAATGGCACGAGGACGGGAGCTTTCTTATCCGCTGGGCCCTCGTACACTCTATCGATGGAAAATATTTTGAACTGTACGGGTCCTGGTACCTACAGGAGTTCCAACGTGACGGCAGACCTCACACCTACCTCAGGAATTACGTCCAGACAGGTCTGATCGACCCTCCCCCGGCGCTTAAAACCTTCACTAATCTCTTCGCCAAGAACGACGTCCGCAGATTCTTCGAGGCCGTCTACAACGCCGCAGAGGCGATTTTTTAACACAATACTAACCTTATATTAACATAGTACTTACCTTTATTTCATCTTATACAGAAGAACCATTCTCATTGACGGACTGGTATAAAAACGTAATAACTAAAGATGGAGAAACAGATGGCAAACGAGACAGTTCTTATTGTTGATGACGAGGAAGACATTCTGCAGCTCATTCGATATAACCTCGAAAAAGAGGGATACCGGACAATCACCACTACATCAGGAGAGCAGGCCCTCTTCGAGGCGAAACGTAATCTTCCCAGCCTTATCATTCTCGATCTCATGCTGCCCGGGGTCGATGGAATCGAAGTCTGCAAACAGCTGCGCGCCGTCGAAGAGACCAGGCTCATCCCGATCCTGATGGTCACCGCAAAGAGCGAGGAATCCGATATTATCACCGGACTAGAAGTCGGAGCTGACGACTACATTACCAAACCCTTCAGTCCAAAGGTCCTGGTCGCCCGTGTCAGGGCAATTATGCGGCGGAACCGCCGCAACCCCCTCCAAGCCGGCCGCGAGCCCTACATCAAAATTCACGCCATACAGATCGACACGACCAAACACGAAGTCACGGCAGGGACACAGCAGGTATCCCTCAGTGTAACAGAATTTTCCATTCTGGAATTCCTCGCGCGGAATCCGGGATGGGTCTTCTCACGGAACCAGATAATCGGCGCCGTAAAGGGGGAAGATTACCCGGTAACCGAACGATCGGTGGACGTCCAGATCCTCGGTCTCCGTAAGAAACTCGGAGAACAGGGGAAAATGATCGAAACCGTACGCGGAATCGGCTATCGAATGAAGGAAGAAATATAGGAACTTCCCGTCTTGACACTTCATACTCCTGTTAGTAGTCTATAAATGACTGTTGTGGGGTGGCTTCTGCGGAAGCCTGAGATTAAACCCGTAGAACCTGATCTGGTTAATTCCAGCGGAGGGAGCAGAACAGACCAGGCAATCGTCCCCTCAGACAGAATCCAACGACTCTAAGGAGCGCTTTATGAAAAAAGCTCTAGTAATTACTGCAGTGCTTGCTGCGGTTGTGGTGTTGGCTGTCGTCATCATTACTTCCAACTCGAAATCGTCCATGGAGAACGCCGGAGAACCACAACGTGCGGAACCAGCTAAAGTAGTGGTATACGCCTACGACTCTTTCGTCTCCGAATGGGGCCCGGGGCCCGTAGTCGCCGAAGCCTTTGAAGAGGAGTACGGTATTCCCGTCGAACTCGTCTCAGCCGGCGATGGCGCTCAGGTACTGCAGAAGGCCGTCCTGGAAAAGGGGAATCCCCGGGCGGACGTTCTCGTCGGTATAGACAACAACCTGCTGAGCATTGCCAGGAGCCATGATGTTCTGGAGCCGTACCGGTCTCCGGAGAGTGACAGGATCGATCCGGACCTCATCTTCGATGAGGATTTCTATGTCACTCCCTACGACTACGGTTACTTCTCCATCATCTACGATACCGAGAAAATTGCGGAACCTCCGAAGACTCTGAAAGATCTGACCGATCCCCGGTTCAAGGACCAGCTCATTCTGATGGACCCGCGGACTTCGACTCCCGGACTGGGCTTCCTCATGTGGACCGTCTATCAGTACGATGAGGATTTCACCTGCTACTGGGACAATCTCGAGAGTTCGATCCTCACCATTACCGAAGGCTGGGACTCCGGATACGGACTGTTCACCAGCGGCGAAGCGCCCCTGGTACTCAGCTACACCACCAGTCCCGCCTACCACGTCGAGTACGAGGATTCGACCAGGTATCAGGCGGCCATCTTCGAAGACGGCCATTACATGCAGATCGAAGGTATGGGAGTCGTCAAAGGGGCGCCCCATGCTGACGCCGCCAGGAAATTCATCGACTTCGCACTCAGCGACACCTTCCAATCGGTGATACCTCTGACCAACTGGATGTATCCGGTCGTACCCGGTACTGATCTCCCGGCATCGTTCGAATACGCTCCGGAACCGGAGGAGAGCTTCTATTTCCCGAGCTCAGAAGTGCTCGAAAACCGGGAAGCATGGATCGACCAATGGTCTCTGATCGTAACCAACTGACATGAGACAACGTCAGCGCAGGTGGGAAAGGCCTCATCCGGCCTTTCTCGCCGTTTTCGTACTGCTGCTGGTTCTCTTTTACATCCCGATCAGCGGTGTGCTCGTCAGAGGATTCTTTCCGGACTCCCGCTTCGATCCGGGACTCTTCTTCGATACTATCACCTCGACGTACAGCCTCAGAATTATCGGTTTCACCTTTTTCCAGGCGATCCTCAGCACCCTCTTCTCCCTGTTACTGGGCATTCCGGGGGCCTTTCTTCTCTCGGTGTACTCATTCCCGGGGAAACGTCTCGTCCGCGCGCTGTCAGGGGTTCCTTTCGTACTGCCTCCCATCCTGGTGGTCCTCGGCTTCGTTATCTTTTTCGGCAACAGCGGTCTGCTGAACACCATGCTGATGGGGATACTCGACCTGTCACGGCCGCCGCTGAGGATCCTCTATTCGCTCAAGGCCATTATTCTGGCACACGGATTTTACAACTTTCCTATTGCTCTTCGTCTGGTATCGTCGCTGTGGCAGCAGCTGCCGCCTTCGCAGGAGTGGGCAGCGCAAACCCTCGGAGCACGGAAATTCCGGCTCTTCCTCACTATAACCCTGCCGCAGCTGATGCCGGCCGTTCTTGCAGCCAGCGCGCTCATATTCATGTTCTGCTTCACCAGCTTCGCCGTCATTCTGGTTCTCGGCGGAGGGCCGGAGTTTACCACCATAGAAGTGGAGATCTACAGACTGGCCAAAACCTCCCTCGATATACCTGCCGCGGGGGCACTGTCGACCGCCGCGCTGACTATCACTCTCGGTCTGATGTTCCTCTACATAAAACTGCAGAACCGGCTCGCCTTCCAGCAGGAGCTTACCGTAGAAAAGATCAGGGCAAGGACCTTCAACCGGCCTGGGAAAAAAGGCCTCGCAGCGATCTTCGTATACCTTGCTGCAATGTTTCTGATCGTAGCCGGGCCAATTCTTGGCGTCCTTGTCCGCTCCCTTCAGAAGCCCGTCAGCCGGGCCGGAGAGATCCTCTTCACCTTCGAGTGGTACCGCCGGATATTCGTCGACACCGGAGGGCAGTTCAGCCGGATAGCATTTCCAGCAGTCCGGAACAGCCTCCTGATCGGCGCCGCGGCAGCAGCTGTCGCGCTGGTCATCGGGACCGCGGTCAGTTACGTTACGGTCCGCTACCGGTTCAGGATGAGCTCGCTGATCGACACGCTCTCCATGGCCCCTATGTCCGTCTCCTCGGTTATCCTGGGACTCGGGTATTTCCTGCTCCTGCGTTCACTGCCCAATCTGCGCAGCGGTGCTATCATTATGATAGTTGCGGCCCATTCGATCATCGCCTACCCCTTCGTTGTGCGGACCGTCAGTTCAGTGCTGAAAAAACTCTCCCCCAACCTGCTCTATGCCGCCATGCTGCTGGGTGCGCCGCCGCGGCGGGTATTCCGCACGGTCGAACTGCCCGTTCTTCTGCCCTCTCTCGCCGCGGCGGCGGTGTTCGCCTTTGCAATCTCTCTGGGTGAGATCAACGCCACGCTGCTCTTTTCCTCATCCACCACCACCATTCCCCTGGCGATCTACCGGATGATCGGTTCATACAATTTTTTCGGTGCATGTGCCCTGGGCACTTTCCTGATTATCGTCTGTACGTGTGTTTTCGCACTCTTCGATTACGCAGGCGGATCAGATTACTGAGGAGTTATAAAATGGAATTGAAAACAGCCGGCCTCAAACGGAGCTTCTCCGATTTCACCTTCGAAGCCGATATTCATGCCCTCGAAGGAGAGTTCGTCTGCCTGCTCGGTCCTTCCGGCTGCGGCAAGACCACCGCTCTTCAGCTCATTGCCGGTATTCTTGCCCCTGACCGTGGGGAGATCTATCTTGGCGACCGGGCTATCACGGACCTTCCGCCGTGGGAACGCGGAATCGGTCTGGTATTTCAGGATTACGCCCTTTTCCCCCATATGACCGTTCACGAGAACATCGCCTACGGCTTGAAGCAGCAGGGGGCCACAGCTCAGAAGATACGGGACCGGGTCGATGAACTTCTCTCTCTCGTCAGGCTTCCGGGATATCAGCACCGGAAGCCCCACCAGCTCTCAGGAGGGGAAAAACAGAGAGTCGCTCTGGCCAGGGCAGCCGCCCCATCACCGTCGCTGCTCCTCCTCGATGAGCCCCTGTCAGCCCTCGACGCCCGGCTGAGAATTCAGCTCCGCCGGGAAATCCGCGAAATCCAGAGAAGGATCGGACTGACGACTCTCTACGTCACCCACGATCAGGAGGAGGCTCTCAGTTTGAGCGACCGGATCATCATGCTGCGAAACGGCCGGGTCGAGCAAACCGGCACTCCCCAGGACCTCTACAACAGTCCACGCAACTCCCAGGTAGCACAATTCATCGGCAACTCCAACCTCCTTCCCGCAGAAAAAGAGAAGACGGAAGGGAAGTTTTTCTTCTTCCGCCCCGAGGACACAACCTGCAGCATACAGGCTTCAGACCGCGCCGATCTGTTCTCGGTACAGCTTACGGTCCGTTCAATCGAGTACGTCGGTTCACACTACATAGTTGAAGGAGTAGACAACGGCACGACCCTGAGGGCCCATCTCGGTGAAGAGAAGCTTGCAGGTATACCGGGGCATTTGCCCGGGACCAAATGCTGGTTCAACGTGCCCAGGGGAAAAATGAAGGTCCTGCCGGAATAGATATCAGTCCGCCGCCCTTTGTCTACAGGAGCCTGGTCAAAACGACCTGAATGCTTCCGATGGCGAAGCCGAGAACCGCCCCGAAGAAGACGATCCATCTCAGATGGGTTCTGATCACTATCAGGATCAGTTCCTCCACCTTCTCAATATCAAGACTGTTGATCTTGTCTACCACCAGTGTGTTTACATCCACGCTGTCGAGTATTTCGGGCACCTGTGCATCGATGACCCCCAGAACGAGACGGTGCAGCGCCGTATCGATCCTCGTCTTGTGCTGGTCCTCGAGCTTCAGAATATCGGCAATCGATCTGCGGCCTTCGTCGGCGAGCGCGGCGAAGAGCTGTTTGAAAAAATTGAGGGTCGTACGGCTCCCGGTTTCCGCCTTGCGAATCAGCTGCACGATCCATACCGCGATTACCCCGCACACCTCTTCTTCACCGCTTCCCGTGGCCGATGCAAGCACATCGCCGAGACGTGTGTCCCCGTACTTGTCGATGGTCCTGAGTACGAGGTCGTGCCCCCAGCTTCTCAGCTGCTGACTCTCCAGAAGATTGAACAGCGAATCGACTCCCTTCCGGATATCATCCGGCAGAGACTCGCCCCACACATCCGCGATATCGGCAATTGAATGAGTGCTGAGTCTCTGCAGCCAGCTCTTCAGGGTATCAAGGATTTTCGTCCTGGTGGTCTCATCAGCAATGGCCTGTTCGAGCTGGGTCAGTACATCGTCAACAATCTCTTCCATCTGCTTCTCGAGGTTCCGGTCATACTGTCCGGCCACCAGGAAGAGACGCTGCAGGCTGCTCATCCTGGATATCAGTCTGCGTAGCACCGTCCGGCCCCTCCGCTCCAGAGTGTCGTGGATATGGGGAGTTCGCAGAAAAGTGAGCAGTTCCCTTGCAAGAGCAGGATACAGCCGATTGAGGGCCGCAATAATGCCGTCTATGCTCTGAGGAGTGAGAAACCTGTCCAGTCCCGTCCGGTTCTGTATAGCCTCAACGGTCAACTCTTCCGCGATTCTTCCGACCGGGTCCCGCAAGCCGCCGAGATGAACGTTGCCGCTCAGGAAAGTGAACAGCTTCGAACCGTCGCCGCCTGCGAGGGCTCTCAACTCGAGCTGCATGAAGGTTCGCAATGCAATTCCAAGCGACCGGTCCAGGCCGTTGAAGAAAGCCTCCGAGCGGAAGAAGGCCGACAGAACATCCTGGACAAGTTCAGTGTCCGCTGGGGCTTCCCCCGCCGGTATTGATATCGACCGCTCCTCTGATACGCGGCGGCGATTGAATCTCTCCGGAAGCTCTTTCAGCGGTGTGTAGATAACAGTCGAAGTCAGTTCCCGTATTCGCGTATCGAGGGTTGTACGGAAGGCGGGTGTGCCAATCTGACGGCGGATTGCATCTTCGGTAATGAGTTCCCGGGAGACCATAACTCCGATGCTTTCCGCAAGCTTCGCCCGCTGCCGGGGGATTATACCCGGGGTGAAGGGAACTCGAAACGGGCCGAGGCGGTAGGCCCGCAGCGGTCTGAAGAGCATCTTGATGGCAATGTCGTTGGTGATATATCCGATCAGTGCACCGATGACCGGCGGCAGCGCCCATGACAGCAGTTCGATATACTGCGACAGATCCGGCATCCCTAATTCTCCCGTCTGCTGCGGGCCGTCCGGCGCGCTTCCGCCTCCGACTCGAACATCTCGAGATAGGCACCGAAGACCCATCCCTGCAGTCCGTCGTAAGCCACCTGGTACCAGTAATCTGTCCTGTTTTCGATCATCTCCGATTTTTCATTGCGGCTGATGATCTCGAGAACATTATTCTGCCAGAGTGTAGTGACCGGCTGGCTCTCGACAGTCGGCCTCTCCCGTAACCGCAGGTGTGTTGAAGCAACTACCGCCCAGCGGGACCGCGCTGACAGTACCGGTGTCGGAGGCAGTTCAACCGTTATAGCTTGTTGAGTATCCCTTTCACAACCAACTGAAGCGAGCATTAGCAATAGTACTGTTAAAATAAAGAAAAATCTTTTCATCCTGCTTGCACAATTCCTCAAGACCTATCAGCATAGGAGTATGTCTGGGAGAACTATAGCATTTATTATCGTGTTTGTCACAATGCTTTTGGCTGTGTCATTAGAAGCACCCGCGCATTCACTATCGTTCTCCCTGAGCCCCGAGATGGCGGTGAAAAAATCCAGCATCGCCACCACGAAGGCCCAGGTCGGCTTCACCGCGGGGATCGACTACACCTATGTTTTTCCCAACGATTACTTCCTGGACCTGCGGGGCGGATTCCGCACTTTTCTCCCTTCAAGCGGCGGCAGCGACTGGATTCAATACCGCGGATTTACCGCCTGGGGATGGGCGCTGGGCGGCGGATACCGTTTTCCGGAGGTCCGGCTATTCAGCGAGATACAGGCGGTCCCTTTGGTCACCCTGAGAGGGTATGGTAATTTTGCCAAATATCGGAACACCGAGATCCATTACTTCTACCCCGGCTTCGAAGTCGAGCCGGCAGTGGAGGCCTTCAATTTCGCAGGGGGCCGTATGTGCTGGCAGATCGGAATACCTGTCACCTGGAATTTCCAGCGGGACCTCGACCTGTTCCTGACCGTCGGTATTTCCCTCCGCATACTCTTTTCTTTTGACAGCTGAGGTACGAAAATAGAAGTATGGCAGCACTCATCTCTTTCTTCGTGATATTGATTTTCTCGCTTACCATAGTTCGTGTAGCGGCTATCATGCTCGAACTGACCGGCATATCACCCGACATGGCCCAGTTCCAGTCGCGGTCGGCCTTCACCGGATCCGGATTCACCACCCGTGAATCTGAAACAATCGTCAATCACCCCGTCCGCCGAAAAATCATTTCGAGCCTGATGCTGATCGGAAATATCGGATTCGTAACCTTCGTCTCCTCCCTCGTGCTTTCCTTCCTGACCATAAGCAGCACCGAGAAAGCCTATCTGACCTTCGGAATTCTCTTCGGCGGCCTGCTGCTGCTGTTCCTGATCTCAAGATCAAAGCTGCTGAACAGAATCCTGCACCGACTCATCGAAAGGCTTCTGAAACGCTGGAGCAGAATATATGTGTACGACTACGAAAGCCTGCTCAACCTGGCCGGAGAATTCGAAGTCATCACCATTCAGGTAAAACCGGACAGCTGGATGGCCGATGCCACTCTCGCTGAACTCAAGCTCTCCGACGAAGGCGTACTCGTCCTGGCGATCCGCCGAAGCGACGGCTACTTCCTCGGCAGCCCCCGGGGCGAAACGGTGCTGTATGTCAATGACGAAGTGATCGCCTACGGCCGTGAAGGCGCTCTGAAAAACCTCAACGACCGCAGGAAGGGCGGCGAAGGCGACCTGCAGCATCAGCTGGAAGTCGAGCAGCAGATGCGCCGGGAAGGCCGCAGAGTCGAAGTAAAAAAAATGCCGGGCGCTAAGACAACCATCGGATTCTCCGGAACGGTTGCCCGGCTCTTCGGAAAAAAGAAGAAATAGCGGAAGCTTCAATGGCGGCAGGAGGCAGGGCGGCGGGATGTGTAGACGGGATTTGTCGTCAGGATGTGCCGGGTGTGCCACCGGGAATACCGCTTGCGTCAAGCCCGCTGCAAGATTGAATTCAGTACAAAACAAGGGTATATTTAGCTCATGCTGCGAAAAATTGGATGCGGCGCCGCCCTTCTCCTTGTTCTGGCCGGCTGCACTATAAATCCGACCCCGCCTGACCGATATGCCCTTGTGTACGGGGTGAGTGATTATGTATATCAGAACGATCTTATAAATACCAAGAATGATGCAACTGAGGTTGCAAATGCACTAATATCAAAAGGCTACAATGTCTATCTTCGGATTACTGATGATGTGGGAAATAATGATGCGACAAAAGTTCAATTCATGGATGATTTTCAAAACATCGTTCCAACAATAAGAGAAGATGATATTCTTTTAGTCTATTTCTCCGGTCATGGAGGACAAATTGTTCAAGGCGCTGATTCTGATGAGGACCAATTTGCCGATGAATATGATGAAGCCATATTATTTTCTAATGGCATAGATACTGACAGTCCACTGACCGACAACGAACTCCACACCCTCCTATCGCAATCCGGCGTGATAAAAAAAGTCGTCATTATCGATGCCTGCAACTCCGGCGGCTTCATCGGCCAGGAGTACGATTACGATGCCCTGAATCCGGCTTACTCAAGCTCCGATGAATACAACACCGGGATTATCAGCAATACCCTCAGAGCTTTTTTCAGTCCGAAGACCGGAGATATTCCTCCTTCCAGCGCAATTGTCATCTCCGCGGCCGGTGAGCAGGAGGTGTCCTGGGAGAGCGGAGCATACG
>Ga0272441_10012866_pt1 | contig 12136 bp, 9 predicted proteins | sample SSMProp6N_FD_193582 | JGI IMG/M metagenome (GOLD analysis project Ga0272441, IMG submission 193582) | Marine sediment archaeal communities from Little Sippewissett salt marsh, Falmouth, MA, United States - SSM-Prop-6N | ecosystem: Environmental > Aquatic > Marine > Wetlands > Sediment ...
CTCCTCCCGTGTTGCGGGCGACGTGCTCCTGATCCCAGCCAACCGGGAACGTTGGCTTGCGCCGGACAAATAGATTTGGTGACAGCGCGCGAGAGGACCGCCTAGCCCCATCCTCGGCTGCCGCGCCCGCCAGTATAGTCCTCCATCGCGGCCGTGCAACGGGGAAACCGGCGTGCCTGCGAGAACCGGGGGCCGCACTCCCTTGCGCTAGGGGTGGTCGACCCGCTATACTCCCAGCCTGGTGTTGCCGGGGAGTTACCGGCAATTCCCATGTGCGGCGCTCGGGGGGACTCGTGGGGGCGCGTCAATGGAGCTTGAGTTCGGTCTTGTCCTGGCCGGAATCTGCGCCGCCGGACTTGTGCTCTACCTGCCGCTTCGGGTGCGCCATGTGCGCAGGTTGCGAGACGGGGTCGAACGGATTACACCCCTTCCACCGCGAAGGCTTCGTAGTTGGCGTCTTCCGTGCGAACTCCGGCCAGGTACGGCCCCGCTGCGGGCGCCCGTGGGACGCCGTGAAGCTGCCCCGCCTCCGCCCGGTAATCGGTTGATCCGTCTTGCGGCCAGGACTTGACGGAGGAAAGGGAGGAACCTATGGGACTCGATTCGCGCTTGGCACGCGACATAGCCGAGATTCACGATGGCCTCATCAAGCGGGGCGCCGTGCGGTCCCGGCAACAGCTGGACCGGTCTTACGATGCATTCCGTCAGCGATTCGGACCGGATACCCTTTCCGGCCTTGACGGCGAAGCTTTGCTTGCGGCCATGCACGAGCACGGCACGAGCGACAGCCTTGTCTACTGGCTGGAGTTCAAGGACGATGCGGAGTTCTCCACGAAGGATTTCGGCAGCATCGGCGGCGGCAGCGCTCTCAAGTTCGGCATCTACAAGGGCGCCGAAACGGGTTCCTGGATGACCGGCAATCCGCGCAAGCAGGCTGAGTTGTCTGTCGACGAAGCCGTCGAGGTCGCGCGCCGCAACAGAGATCAGCTCATTCGCGGCGTGGAGGCCATCACCGCTGCGCGCCTTGCGTCTGACGAGGACTACAGGGGCCTGCAGGTCGAGCTGGCGGAGGTTGCGCCCGACGTGCAGGACACGGTCTGGGGGCACAAGTACTTCACGCTAGTCTTTCCCGAGGCGTTCGAGAACTACCACGCGCGACACTTCCAGGACTACCACCTGATTCGCTTGCTCCAGGTCCCACCGCAAGAGGACGGACGCTACGTCTGCGCCTGGCGGTACGTCGCTCTGTCCCGCGATGTCGGCATCCGGCTCGACCAGCTATCGAAAGTGCTCAACCGGCGGCACGGACGGCCCCGCCGATACTGGCGTGTCGGCACAAGTCACAGCGGGGAGCCTGGCTTGCGGAACCGCTGGCATCTCATGCGCGATGGTTCGTGTGTGGCGATCGGGTGGGACCGACTGGGCGATCTTTCGGACGTGACTCGCACAATGGAGCAGAAGAACCGCGTCCGGGATCTGATTGCCGAGAAGTACCCCGAAACGATCCCGCAGGAGGTGGGTCGGGAAAAGGAGGAGGTCTTCTCGTTCGTGGCCAACATCCGCGAGGATGACATCGTCGTGGCAATGGCGGGGTCGACGGTCCTGGGAATCGGCCGCGTCACCGGGGAGTACCTGCACGACCCCACCTCGGACTTCCCGCACCGGCGGCCGGTTGAGTGGCTGTCTCTCGCCGAATGGCAGATGCCGCAACCGGAGGGTCTGCGGAGGACCGTGCGCGAGCTGCATCGGCATCCCGATAACCTCGTTGAGGTCGAGCGCCACATCCTCGGGGACATGGTTCAGCACCCGCCCGGGCCGGGCACGAAGCCGTTGCCGCCGCTGCCGGCGGTCATACGGCGCATTGAGAGCATCTTGGAGCGAAAGCGCCAAGTCATTCTGTTCGGGCCTCCTGGGACGGGGAAGACCTTCTGGGCCCTGTCGGCCGCAAAGGAGCTGTGCTCCCGCGGCCGATTTCACAAGCCTTACGGGCAACTGACCGCTTCCGAACGCGCGGAAATGGAAGATAGTCTCGTCAGGACGTGCTGCTTCCATCCCGCATACGGATACGAGGACTTCATTGAGGGCTACCGGCCCACGGCCAGAGACGGCGCCCTCACGTTCCGGCTGCAGGACGGCATTTTCAAACAGGTCTGCGCGTCCGCCGAAATTAACGCGGAAACGAAGCACTTCCTCGTCATCGACGAAATCAACCGTGGCGACATCCCGCGCATCTTCGGTGAACTACTGACCCTGATGGAGAAGGATAGGCGCGGCCAATCGCTGGTCCTCCCGCTCAGCGGCGCGGACTTTCGGGTTCCGCAGAACGTCTACGTCATCGGAACGATGAACACCGCCGACCGGTCCATAGCGCTCCTGGACGTCGCTCTTCGGCGCCGGTTCGGTTTCCTAGAGCTGATGCCGGACAGCGCCCTGCTGAGGGACGTCGTGGTTGAGGACCTGCCCCTCGGTCCGTGGCTGGAGGCACTGAACCGGCGTATCTGCGAGCATGTGGGCCGCGATGCGCGGAACCTGCAGATCGGGCATGCGTACCTCATGGACAAGGGACGGCCGGTGGCTTCCCTTGCCGCCCTCGCCCGGGCCATTCGGGATGATGTGGCCCCCCTGCTTCAGGAGTACTGCTACGAGGACTACTCCGCGCTCGAGCGCATTCTTGGCCCGAAGTTGATCGATGTTGACAGGCACCGAATCCGGACGGAGTTGTTCGAGGAACCGGGATGGCCCGCGCTTCTCGATGCTCTTCTCGACGTCTACAAGGACGTGGCCGCCTCGGCCCAGGCGGTCGCGGCCGAACCAGACGGGGCCCTGGTGGCGATGGACGAGGAAGCCGAAGAGGACGACGAGAATTGATCGCCGCGGAAACCACCGTCGACCTGTCGGAGTGGCGCACAGGGGGGCCGCTCGAAGGCGAACACCTCGATCCCGATCCTGCCGTCAACGCGCTGGCGGAGGATCTTTCTCGGTCCGGACGCCTGGTAGTCACGGATCACTATCGTGCGGGGGTGTGCTTCCAGGCAACGTCCTACGTGGGACGCGTCAAGATCGGCCGTCTACTTGTTTCGATTCGGCCCAAACTCGAGGCCGTGCCGCTGCTTCAGCTGCTGCGGTACGTATACGGTCTGCGAGACCTGACGATGTACGGGGCTGCGAGCTTCGGCATCCGGGAGCAAACCTTCGTCGACGTTCTTCTTCACCAGCTGGCGACCGAGGCCGAGGAAATCCTCGCGCGCGGCCTGCACCGCGCCTACCAGCGCGCTCACGGTCGTCTCGTATCGCCAAGAGGGCGCATCGACATGCTGGGGGTGGTCAGGGCGTCGGGACGGCCGGAGGCCAGGGTCCCGTGCACGTGGTTCCCACGGGAGGAAGACACGCCCTTGAACCGTGTCCTTCTGGCGGGCCTGCGTACTGGCTGCCGCCTTACGGGATCGGTCGACCTGCGTGGACGGCTCCGGCGGATAGCCGCACAGATGGACGGTGCCGTCTCATCCATCCGACTCGACCAGACTTCGCTGGAGGACGCCGAGCGGAATTCGACCCGCCTTACGCGAGCCTATGGCCCCGCTCTGCGGCTCATCCGTATACTCCTGGACGGAATGGGCATGTCTCTCGATGAAGGCGGCCCGGAGGTGCCGCTTCCGGGCTTCCTCTTCGACATGAACCGCTTCTTCCAGGCGTTGGTCGGGCGTTTCCTTCGGGAGAACCTCGTCGGGCTGAGCGTCCGTGAGGAGCACAGCCTGCACGGCGTGGTCCGATACGCGCCCGGCCACAATCCACGAAACCGGAGAACGCCAACTCCGAGGCCGGACTTCGCGCTCCTTCGAGAGGGGAAGGTCCTGTGCCTGCTCGACGCCAAATACAGGGACCTTTGGGAAACTCCACTGCCGCGGGACATGTTGTACCAGCTGGCCCTCTACGCGCTGGGCAACAAGCAGGCGGGGCCGGGCGCGGGGTCGAAGCGAGGACGCGCTGTCATCCTGTATCCCGTGGTTGGGGGCGAGAATGAAGGCACATTCCGCCCCGAGCAACGGATCGAGATTCTAGACCCCACCAGCCGACTGCAGATGGCGGAGATAGTGCTGCGATCCGTTGACCTGAGGTACCTGAGCGAGCTGGTCCGACCTCGCGCCGCCCGTCTGCGGCTGCGCGAACGACAAGCCTACGCGGGAATGCTGGCGCTCGGCCGGTCTCGCGGGGCCGTGTCGCGGCAAGTCGCAATCTGTTAGGGCAGGAGGACAGCCGTATGGAGCCTCTGGAGAGCGCCCAGACTGACTCGATTCGCGTCTTTGTGGACGACGACGAAGGATACCTGCGCTGGCTTGCGGGCAATCCTGGCGGCTACGTTCTGAATACGCTCCGGTCCGAGGCATCAACGTACCGCACGCTGCACCGATCCAAGTGCGGCAGCATCTCCACGCCGAAGACGAAGAACTACACGACGGGCGAGTACGTGAAGGTCTGCGCGAAAAGCGCCGAGGAACTGGCGGCCTGGGCTCGTAACGCCAGGGGCGGCGCTCCTGACGCGTGTGGCCGGTGCCGGCCTCAGGCGCGGGGTGGCGGCAGTACCGGTCGGGGAAGCCCAGGCCTCTCCGGCCACGTCGTGAGAGACACCCGAGGGTTCGAGCACTGGATACGTGGCTACCAGAAGTTCTACGAGCCGATCGTGTTGGCTTACTTCGAAGACCAGGGTTGGTCCGCAACCAAGAGGGGCAGCAGCATCGAGAAACGAGATCTCCGGCTTGCGGCCACCCGCCTGGCAGGCGGTGCGCGGAAGTGCAACCTGCCGCCTGAAGAGAAGAAGCAGTGTATCGCCCATTTCAGGCGCAGAACACGGATACTGACCGATGGCCTGCTCACCCGTCGCACGGAAGATGGGCAACAGCAGTGCTACACCATCGAGTGCAAGAGCTGGCAAGGCTACACGACCTCCGAGGAGACGTTGCGGGCCTTTGAGGGAGAGGCGGGCTGGTTTATGCTGGTGGACAGCGTCGGGGAAAGGACGATATCTGGATCGGCCCTGGTGATCGGCGGACAGGCCTTCCCAAGTGCAGACACGATCAGAAGGCGTTTGGCTCGTCTCTACGCCAGGCCGGTAGAAGTCTACTTTCTGGACAACATACTCCGCAGCGGTGGCGCCCGCACCAAGGAACGGATCAGGCAGCAGCTTGAGATGCTGGATGTCTGCGTGAAGCGGATCAAGGCGCAGCTTTCGCCGGAATCCACCGAGAAGCCGGCAGGCAAGGCGCCCTGATTGCCATCGCCGCTGGGGAGTGACCTCAGCAGGAGGAAAGCCCAAGCCTTGGGCGACAGCCCGGGTGGGTGCCCTTGGCGGCCGGATGCATTGCCTCTTGCCCTCGCGCCCTCGCTGGCCTATGCTGCCTGGTGTTGGGGCCTCCCCCGAGGCCACAATCGCAAACGGGAGAGCGCGGCATGTTGGCTCAACCTGTTGCCCCACAGTCGGTTGTACATTCTTCGGCTTCGTTTGAATTCCGACCGCACGGGTGCCCGTGCGGGTTCCTGACGGACCCGAAGAACGAGTGCCACTGCACGGCGCGGCAGATTTCGTCGTATATGTCGCGGATCAGCGGGCCGCTGCTGGACCGGATCGATATCCATATCGAGATGCCGCCGGTGGACGCCCGGCTGCTCCGCAAACTCGGCGCCGGCCGCTCCTCGGCCGACATCCGGGCCGACGTGGCCGCCGCCCGCGACCGCCAGACCGAACGCTTCGCCGGCACCGACATCCGCGCCAACGCCCGCATGTCCCACAAGGCCGTCCTCAAGCACTGCCCGCTCGACGACGCCTGCGAAGCGCTCCTGGCCACGGCCATGTCGCAGATCGCCCTCTCGGCCCGCGCCCACGACAAGATCCTCAAAGTGGCCCGGACCATCGCCGACCTCGAAGGGCACCCCGCCATCCACCCCGACGACCTCGCCGAAGCCATCAACTACCGCTCCCTCGATAGGCAATTGTGGGCGTAGGAGGAAGGAGAAGAGAGATCAATACTGTGTCACGGGAGTCCCGGGAAGCCGACAGATGTGTGGCAGTGCGGAGGAGAGGGCTTGTAGTTGCCAGCGGCATCCAACCGGAAGTCGTCCTCCTCGCGTTAGTTGCCTGCGGCATCTTCGGGGGCTGTGCCCACGTCGGGGTGGCCGCCGTCTACAGTGGCGGCGACGCCCCGCCGTTCGCGAAGGCGCTGGAATTGGGCGCGGGTAGATACGAGTCGTTGGGTGCGGGCGATACAGTCGCGCTTCTTGGCGGCCGCACGACTGCGGTCGTCCCCAGCAACGCCGTATGCATCGAGATCGTGGCCTCATCAACGGACATGGAGGAGACGGGTGAGGCCATGAAGGGGGCGGCCAAGGCACGTTACGACACTGCCAAGGATAGGGCGAAAGCCGACTTCCCGGCGAAGGCGCAGAAGTACGACTACAAGCAGGCGGAGCATCGAGCCTGGGCCGAGAAGGACGCTGGCAAGGGGCGCGGGAAGGTGGTCAAACGGCGAGGAAAGCGTGGTGAATTGCCCGGGGAACTCACCGGGCCCCCTCGGACGCAGTCAGGGCCGCTCGTTCTCACCAAGGAAATCCGGACTGCGGCAGGACGGAGCTTCGCCACGCACCTCAGTTTGCGGCGCAGCAGGCAGTCTTCTCGTGTGGTGGTAGGTCTGACGCTCTGGAACCGTTCCGGAGGCGGTTCATCCGACGGCGGCACAGGTACTGTCGAGGGAAGGGCACACATCTGTGACCGGCTTCCCGAGCGGATGACGTTTGTCCGGACGCTGGGCGTGAAGAAGGTCAGGCCGGGATCACTGGTGCTCCAAAGCCGCGTCTATGAGCCGGCGTCCGCCGTCGATGTCAACCTGCGTGAGGCGCATGACGGTGCTCTTCTGAAATACGACCTGGATTATGCGGCGGGTGCGGGCGAGGGGCTTATGCTGGAGTACGAGGTTGAAGTCGACGTTGACGTCGATCTGACTGGTCTCCAAAGATAGCCGAGACCCGTCTCCTCTGGCTCGACGCTGGCGGCGACTGCCCCCTCTTGGCCCGCCCAACAGGGACGTCTTCAATCAAGTCTGCTGTCCGCGGTCGCAGTGCGAGGTACTGAGGGTGAGATGATCACGCTACTTCGCGGGGAAGCATTCAGACTTGGTCCTCGTTCGGGTCTGACCATATTGGCAGGCGCTTGCTGTCTTTGCGCAACAGGTTGTGTTAGCGGTTCCGCCGGGTCGGCCGACGGTTGGCGCGCCGAGGTGATCGAGGTGCCGTCGCCGTTTGGCCCGAACGCTGTCCTTGACACCACTGGAAGGCACTTCAGAGGCGACGCAGGCTATCGCCTTCATCTGCTGGTCGACGCGGTCGGGATAGATTTTTCGTCCTCATTGACCTTCTGCGAGACGCTCAGGAAGCACCCCAAGGGACCGAGAAAGGCCCGGACAGTCGGGCATTGTTGGCTGATCCTGGAGAGCCCAGAAGGGATTCTGGAGTGCGGCCACACAGGGGAATTCGGGTATAAGAAGCCAACCTATTACCGAGGTCTCCTGCGTCGATTGGCCGCCGGAGATCCGAACCCGTCCGCCTACCTGTTTGAGAGTATGTCGGACGGGCGCTTTCATCGCGGCCCGGGAGGCCATGCGCCTACTGTTGCCGCTAGCATGCCCATCACCAGAGATCAGCACAGGGCGATCCTCAATTACATCAACACATACGACTACAAGGATTTCCGAATGACCGGACAAGCCTGCAACGACTTCCCAGCCGGTGCTGCGGCCCTTGCGGGACTGCGCGTATCCCACCAAATCCGGTTGACGTTGCCGGCAGAGGTCGTCTACAGGGGGACGAAACGACGCCTTTGGACTGACGACAAGTACCGCGAAATAGTCATCGGATCGCCTGACGTCTTGGAACGCTTCCTGGGCCACCTCGTCAGGGAGGGCGTTCTTGAAGACTCGCTCGAATGGTACTACGGAAGCGGCTAGCGCCAATCCTCACTGCACGGGAGGAAACAAATGAGGGCTCGATGCACTGTTTTGCTGAGCCTTTGCAGTTTAGCCATTGTGCTCGCCATGCGGCCGCAGGAAGCCGGTGGTGGCGAGCCGCCCGGTCGCCATGCCGTTCTCATCGGGATCAACGACTACAAGGACAAGAGCATCCCCGACCTTAAGTGCGCTGAGGCCGACGCCCGTGCCGTCCACAAGGTGTTGACCGATCCCAAGATCGGTATGTTCCCGCCCGAGAACGTCGAGCTCATCCTGGGCAAACAGGCGACGCCGGTCAACATCAAGAAGGCGCTGGGCGCTCTCCGGACCGTCGGCAAGGACGGCCTCGTGGTCGTCTTCTTCAGCGGTCATGGGGCAAAGGAACTGGGGGAAGCGTTCTGGGTCACCCAGCAGGCAGAGCTCGGGGACTTGACGGCCACAGCGCTGTCCGACGTCGATATCGGACGGCTGCTCAGGCGCATCCCGTCCGAACGGCTGGTTTCACTCGTCGACTGCTGCTACGCGGCGGCCACCGTCAAGGACCGCAAGGCGGTTCTCAGCACGTCTGGCCTCTGGAAGCAGTTCACGGGCAAGGGTCGCGTCGTGATCTCTGGGGCAGGAGATAGCGAGGAGGCCTTGGAGATGCCTGACGTCGGTCTCGGCGTTTTCACCCACTTCTTGGTGCAAGGCCTCTCCGGCAAGGCCGATGGCAACGAGGACGGCGTGGTCACTCTGGCTGAGGCCTACACCTACCTCTCAGAAAGCGTCGAGACCGAGGCCAGGAAGCGCAGGGGCCTCCAGAAGGCCTCGTTCCACGGCGAGACGAGCGGCCAGTTCTTGCTCTCGCTCAACCCCGGAGTCCGCGAAGCTGATGAAGGTCGGCTGAGGAAGTTACGGGACATGTTGGCTGCGAACGGTATCACGACCAAACACTACGAGGAGGCCAAAGAGCTGTTGTCCGCCGCCATTACGCCACCGGCCTCGTCAAGAGTCAGGCAGGTCTACGTGGATCTGGCAGACGGCAAGATCGGCCCCAAGTATCTTGCTGGAGCCCTTGACCAGGCTAGGAGTAGCCGTCCGGACGGGATATCGGGCAAACCGACATTGGCCGTCGTGGACTTCCAGGTGATCGGCGATATCGGGGAGCCTGAAGCGGGCAAGGCTCTGGCCGAACTGCTGATTCCGCATTTCGCCGAGGACTACGAACTGATCGAGCGGCGGCAACTGACCAAACTGCTTGAGGAGGACGACCTGAGTATGACCGACTTGGTTGGGGCCAGGGCCGTGCCGACGAAGGCCGTGAAGCTCCGACAGGTCGAGTATCTCGTGATCGGTTCGGTTGTGAAGTTCGTTGACTTCAACGTCAACGCCCGCCTGGTCCGCTGGCAGACCGGACAGACCCCGAAAACAGCGTCTGTGTCGGCAGACGACATCGCGGGTCTGAAGCGTGCGATCCCCAGCTTGGCGAAGGATCTGCTCATGTATCGGACCGGACCTGTCGGTCCGAAGGAGCTTGAGGTCGACCTCGGCGGGGGTGTCACAATGAGCCTCGTGCTTGTCAGGCCGGGAACGTTCTCGATGGGGTCCCCGGGAAGCGACAAGCATCGCGCAGCCGACGAGACGGCGCATGAGGTGGAGATCACAAAGCCGTTCTATCTCGGTGTGGCCGAAGTCACGCAGGCACAATGGAAGGCGGTGATGGGAACAGAGCCGTGGACGGGAAAGAGGGAAGCGAAGAGCGATCCTCAGCGCCCCGCAACCTACATCTCCTGGGAAGACTGCCGGGAGTTCATTCGTAAACTCAACGGAAAGGTGAAGGGCGGTGAGTTCCGGCTGCCCACAGAAGCGGAGTGGGAGTATGCGTGCCGCGCGGGCAGCAAGACGCGATTCCACTATGGTGATGATCTTCACTTCTCCGAGCTCGACCGGTATGCGTGGTATGCGGGAAACACCTCTCGCCTTGAATCTGGCCCCGGCGTCGTGCGCGAGAAGCTGCCGAACGCGTGGGGTCTCTATGACATGCACGGCAATGTGTGGGAGTGGTGTGCCGACGGCTACGGGGAGTACCCCAAGTGGAAGGTGACAGACCCGACGGGTCCGAAGACGAGCCCATACCGTGTCGTGCGTGGCGGGTCTTTCCGTCCCTTCGTTTGGGAGTGTCGGGCCGCATCGAGGAGAGCCGTTCCACCGACCCGCCGGGTGTGTGCCACCGGATTTCGTTGCGCGCGGACGGTCAGGGCCCGTTGAACCTTGTTGCCCTCATATGACAAGGGGCGTCCATGCCTGGCCAAGAAGTGTTTGAAAGCCACGGATGCTGGGGCCTCGACACAACGAGCCATTCTTCGGCTTTGTTCGAATCCCGACCGCACGGGTGCCCGTGCGGGTTCCTGACCGACCCGAAGAACGAGTGCCATTGCACGGCGCGGCAGATTTCGTCGGATATGTCGCGGATCGGCGGGCTGTTGCTGGCCACGGCCATGTCGCAGATCGCCCTCTCGGCCCGCGCCCACGACAAGATCCTCAAAGTGGCCCGGACCATCGCCGACCTCGAAGGGCACGCCGCCATCCACCCCGACGACCTGTCCGAAGCCATCAACTACCGCTCCCTCGACCGCCAGTTGTGGGCGTAGCGGACAGGAGGAAGGAGATGGGTATCATGACACCGGGATTCCCTCGAGGAGCGCATCGGACGCGGCACCTTCGGTGAGGTCTGGCGGGCGCGCCAGGCTGGCGCAGGACTTCCTTCTGTAAGATCCGGCGGACGCCGACCGTCATGACCTCGGTTCCGGTCAGGAGCCCACAAAGGCGCATCGCCAGCCTGGACCAGTTGCGATGCCGGCTTACGCTCTTCTGCATTCGGCCTCCCCTGAAATCGCCTGTCTCCGACGGGCAAAGAAGGTATCATGACCACCTGCTGACGGTAAGGTTGTGCCCGGACGAGTGTTCGGACGTTACGCGCCCAACAAGTACGCACGGACATCATCATGAATACTCGCGGGCTGGCTGGTGCAATTGCGCTTGTCGTGATCCTTGCGGGCGTCCGCTCTGCGACCGGTGCGCCGGCGGACGGCGTGCGGCAGAATGCTTGCCTTAACGGAGACTTGTGGCAGATTGTGACGGGCGACCGACTGCCGTCCGAGCCGCCGGGGCCTGGTGCAGACTGGCGGCCCACGCGGGTGCCGGGCTGTTTTCGCGAGCGGCTCGGCTGCGAATTCGCCGACACAGAGCCAGACCCGCACGTGCTGGGAGGCGCCGGAGCCTACCAGGCTCATCTGCCGTGGCGTCGCAATGAGGCCTGGTACCGCCTCGAGTTCCATTGCCCGGCCGACTGGAACGACGGCCGGAAGGTCGCCCTCGCCTTTGACGGCGTGAACTACCGCGGGACGGTCTTCGTGAACGGCAAGGTCGTGGGCGAGCACGAGGGCGCCCATGCCGGGTTCGAAATTGACTGCGGCACGGCCCTCCGCTTCGGCGACATGAACACGCTCTACGTCCGGGTCAAGGCCGTCCGGCCGTTCACGTTCTACGGCGATCGCGAGTCGCACTTCGCGGGCATTTGGGGCAACGTCTATCTGCGGTGTCGTCCGGCGGTCTTCATCGAGGACCTTCAGGTCGTGACTTCGGTCCGGCAGAAGACCCTGAGGGTGCGGATCACGGCGCGAAACAGCACGGCACGACCACAGCGAGTGACGGTGCGGGCGGCGGCGCATCTGGGCGCTCAAGAAGCGCTGGCTCTCCCGGACCGGGGAATCGACCTTCGCGCCGACGCGTCGGCGGTGGTGGAGATCGTTCAGCCGTGGAAAGCGCCGAAACTGTGGGGTTTCGCGCCGTACGGCGAACCGGTGCTTTACACGCTCAGGGCGGCGCTGGCCGGTGAAGGCCTGTCGCCGGATACGGTCATCAGGCGGTTCGGGTTTCGGGAGTTCTGGACCGAAGGCGCCCGGTTCATGTTCAATGGCCGGCCCTTCTTCCTCAAGGGCGACCTGATCAGCGCCCAGGGCCTGTTGCCGCACAACCGGCAATCCATCACCCAGTACCTGCTGGCCGAGCGCGGCGCCAACATCAACTTCATCCGTCTGCATTTCGACGGGCTCTCCCCGGCGATCGGCGACTGGCTCGACGTGGCGGACGAATTGGGGATGCTG
>Ga0272441_10012867_pt1 | contig 12136 bp, 8 predicted proteins | sample SSMProp6N_FD_193582 | JGI IMG/M metagenome (GOLD analysis project Ga0272441, IMG submission 193582) | Marine sediment archaeal communities from Little Sippewissett salt marsh, Falmouth, MA, United States - SSM-Prop-6N | ecosystem: Environmental > Aquatic > Marine > Wetlands > Sediment ...
TGACGATTGCAACTATACCAAACCTTGAACGATATAATCCCTGATACCTTTCTATGTTTTCAATTTTTTTACCGCCCCAGTATTTACCCTTATTATCGATTAGCATGTACACAGTCTCGAAAATACTCTTGTTTATTAAGGCATTCGGTGAACCGTTTCCATTAGAAAGTGTTATTACACCAAGGTCGTTTTCATTATCTAATGAAATCATCGTTTCAAAGCCTGCAAAACCACCAGTATGCCCTATTCTTTTTCTTTTTTCGATTTGAGATATAATAAATCCAAGACCATAAGAATTTTCTTCTCCCGGAATTTTCCAATGTTCTCTGAACATTTCTTTTTTCGCTTCTTTACTGACTAGCGAGTTTGAATTTTTTACATTAAAAGTTAATCCGGATAAATATTTTAAAAGATCATCAACATTAGAAACAAAACCAGTTGCAGGGGCATAGACCTTAGTTTCTGTATTCTTTGGGTAGCATTCTCTTTTTTGAAATTCATAAGGTTTTGAATAGCCGAAAGCAAGGATATCATCATTACCATTTACATAATCAGGTTTCGTATTTTTCATATCTAGTTTGTTGATTATATTCTTCTGTGTATATTCTATATAATCAAGTCCGCTTAAATTCCTTATAACCTCACCAAGTAAAGCATATCCAAAGTTCGAATATTTAAATCGTGTCAAATTTTCAAATATTATGGAATTTTTATTGATCGATTTTTTTAAATTGGATCTATCAGGGAAATTATCTGTCAGCCAGTGATCTGTCGTACCATCCCTTAAAACGCCAGCTGTATGGGAAAGAACCTGTCTGATTGATATGTTTTCAGAGTTCATATTTTCAGTCTTGAACCAGGGAATATACTTTTCAATCTTATCATCGAGAGATAATTTTCCCTTTTCGACTAATTGAAATATAGCCAAAGATGTAAAAGTTTTTGAGATCGATGCAATCCTATAGCAAGTTTTTGATGATGCAGGAATTTTTTTATCTATGTCCGCAAAACCGAAACCTTTTTTGTATACAGCTTTACCATCATAGAGTATTCCAACAGAAATGCTCGGAGTCCATTCATATCTTATTTTATAAGGAAGCCAATAATCCAATATTTTTGAAGTAAATTTTATTACTTGTCTAAACTCATTTTTCATAAACAAAATCCTGTCTGTTATTAAAGTTGACCTTGGTAGGCTCAATAAACTTATCTCGGGGTGGGGGGATTCGAACCCTCGACCTCATGCTCCCGAAGCATGCGCGCTAAACCGGACTGCGCTACACCCCGAAGCCAGTAATGTTAACATTTAACAATTGGAAATTCAATATTGACATGGTAAAATTCAGTATTACAGTAAAAAATTTAAATTAATCACCTACTTTGGTCAGGAGTCATAATGATGAGAACCATTATAATAATTATACTGATGATTACATCTCCCATTACTTGTTTTACACAAACCGAAAAGATGACTATCGAGAGAGCGATTTCCATTGCTTTACAACAGAATCTCGATATAAAAGAGATGAATAGAAGATTATCATCATCGAAATATGAAAAATGGGCTTCTATTTCAAATGGATTTCTTCCAAAGGTTGATCTTGTTCAATCTTATACAAGGATCGATTCTGACACCTATAAAAGGGCTAATGCATCGGTTGATCTTATTGAGGAGCAGATCCCTCCGGGTATGGATGTTGAAATAGAACCTTTTGCTTTCAAAGAGAAATATAGTACCTGGATACAGGTGTCTCAACCAATATTCAACGGATCATCAATAGGTGCTTTCAATTTATCCAAAGCTTTAAAATCTCAAACAGAAGCCTCTTATGAGGAATTAAAACTTGAGATAATTTATGCTGTTAAGAATATTTACTACAATTTGTTAAGAGGATTGAATACTGTCGAAATTCTGGAGGAAAAGGTAAAAGCAACGAATGAGCATCTCAACAAGATCGAAAGAATGATGGATGTTGGCGTAGCGTCACGAAGCGATCTAGTTCGTTGGAAACTCCAGCTAGCCAAGGACGAAGGCGACCTAACCACTGCAAAAGTCGCAGTTGAAAATCTTAAAAAGAAATTCAACAATCTACTCGATTTGCCATTAGAATCTGAGTTTGAATTTATTGAGGGTGATCTTGAAGGTTTTTTAGAGAAAATCAAAGAAGAAGTACGAGGTGATTATTTTGATGAACCAAATCAAAACCATCCTATTCTTTTACAAAAGAAATTTTCTATTGATCGTAGTAAAGCATCAAGATTTATGGCAATGTCTGGATTTATGCCATCTGTCAATTTTAGTTTCAATTATGGATGGCGAGAAGATGACGATTTAGAACCAGATGATTATAAGCAATGGAATCTAGGATTGATGTTCAACTTTCCATTGTTTCACAGCGGTAAAAATTATTTTAAATACAAAAGTTCAGATGAGCTTTACGAACTTTCGAAAATTGAATATAACAAGACATACGAAAAAATCAAACTTGACAATTATACAGCTAATTTGAAGCTTGAAGAAGAGTATGCACAGATAGAAATAAGTGAGAGAAGAGTGGATGAAGCGAATGAAAACATGAAGGTAATCAGCAAAAAATATGATGTTGGTGTTGCTTCGAATCTCGATTATATCGATGCATCTGTGGAATTAACCTATGCAAAGCTGAATAAAATCAATGCCCTGTATAGCTTTCTGATTGCACTGGCAGAAAAAGAGAAAATCCAAGGAAATATTAGCTATTGACTCCGGTATATTAAGAATATCAATTCCTTAGAGATAATTCTTTTATTTCACCATTTTTGCTAATTTTAATTTTTTCAATTGTCTATTTTGGAACAAAATAATGGAGATTTTAATAACATGAGAATCTATCATGATGTTAAATTCCATTTATTATTGCAATCTAATCATAGCATTTATTAAAAATTTTATGCTTTAAGGAAATATTCGTTCAAGTATAAGATTTCTGTGATTTATTAATTATTTTTTTTAAACCATGACGTGAGAGTAACCTGTATATTGTTGAATTTGAAACAGCATGACCGATTTTATGTTCATAAACAATCTTGATATCGACCATTTTCAAAATCTCTCCTTTTTTTGCTCTCTGTTGGAAAATTCTCAACAATTTTTTTTCAGCTTCCAGACTCATATTCTCCCTTCTTCTTCCCCCTCTTTTTTCTCCAATCAATACCATTTCCCCCTTTCTCAAATACTCAGACTGAATTCTGCGGACAGTACCCGGATTCCACCCAATTCCTTTTGCGATCTGCTTCGATGATAGATTCAATGATGCTCTCAACCAAACAGATAGTATCCTTTGAAAATCGGTTTTAGATCTTGCTTTAATCAAAAGCTCTTTCAGATTAGCTTTTTGTCTTTCACCTATCTTTTTTGGAGTGCGAATTATTCCCTCCTTCATTTCTTTTAGATATAACTTCAGTATTCTACATTAGTTATCATTTGATTGCAATAAAATACAGTGATGCATAGCAATACTTATTTTTGCTTTTTATAATAAGTTGTCTATCAAGTAAATTTTTATGAAGGGAGATGATCTATGAATATTGTTATTTTTTAATCTAATTTGAATACAATGAACAATTTTATTTATCGAAGATTGTCTATATATAAGGAGATAGAAGATGAGTAAAAAAATAAGATGTTTAACGTTTTTGGTGACTTTATGTTTCATTTTAACGTTAACAAACTCTGATTGCTCTGAATTTGAAATCAACATAGATTGTGTTCCCAACTATTCCAACTTCTATAAAAGCGAGAAGTTTGACCTGCTTCTAAATTTGAAAACTGCTCCTGAACCAGTTTATGTTGATGTTTATTTTGTTGTAATGAACTCTCAAAGAGAAATCTACTATGGAATGGACTGGAGCAAAACTCCCCATCCCGCATTCAGTAATTACAAACTTCCTCCTGATCTTGTAGTAAAAAATGCTGATTTTATGAGCATAATGGTACCTGACACCAATCCACCTTTATCAAGATCTGGTAACCATATTTTTGCAATGGGATTTGCAAAACCAGGAACTCTGGAGTTCATCTCTGATATTTCAACACTCAAGTTAAATTTCATAAACACTTTGAGACCTGAAACAGGTGAAGAGAGAACTTATGATGGGATCGAGTTTATATACATTCCACCAGGAAGGTTTGATATGGGGTCTGAAAATGGATACATCGATGAAGTTCCCATTCATAGAGTCCATATTACAAAGGGTTTCTGGCTGAGTAAATACGAAATTAAACAGGAACAATGGGTATCGGTTATGGATTTTAATCCTTCATACTATACTGGAGAGGAAAATTTACCCGTTGAATTGGTCACCTGGTATGATGTCCAGGATTTCATTGAAACATTGGGAGATGAAAAATACCGGTTACCCACAGAAGCAGAATGGGAATATTCCTGTCGGGCTGGAACAACAACCGAGTTCTTCTTTGGTGAAGACGATACCAATATTGAGGACTATTGCTGGTGGTGGGAAAATGGTGAAGGAAAATCCCATCCGGTAGGGCAGAAACTCCCGAACAATTGGGGATTATATGATATGATGGGAAACATCTGGGAATGGTGTAGTGATTGGTATGGAAGATTATATTATGCTGAAAGCCCTTTAAACGACCCGACTGGGCCTGAAAATGGCCAATTCAAGATCACAAGAGGAGCAAGCATCTTAGGGGATTCACCTACCTTCGATTTGCGTTCCGCAGTAAGATGCCAGGATGATCCCACACATGCATTTCCAAATCTGGGAATTAGACTGTTAAGAGAAGAATAAAACTTTTTCTCAAATCTTATAAAGAACTGAAAAGTATTAACCCTTTTCAGTTCTTTTTTTCATTTCGGAATGAAAGCCTATCTTATATAGATCATGGAAGCTATTATTACGTCTATAAAATGTGAAATTAAAGATGTGTAATAACGTCAGGTTATCAAGAAGAAGATGAGGTTAGAATCACCTGAATACCTTTATTTATTATTGTTGATACCTTTATTGGCTTTGTTCTTTCTTTACACACAAAAGCAAAAGAAAGATCGCCTTGCAAAATTCGGTAACATTCGCTTACTTGAGAAATTAAGCTTAACCCACAGTAAAAGCAAGGAATATACAAGAATGGTATTAATTATTGGTGCTGTTTTCTTCATGATTTTAACCATGTCTCGTCCTCAATTCGGTACTAAACTTCAAACACTGCATAGAAAAGGTGTTGATGTTTTTATCGCTCTTGATACATCAAAAAGCATGCTTGCAGAAGATATAAAACCAACACGACTACAAAAAGCTAAACATCTTCTATCCAATCTTATTGATCAGCTCAAAGGTGACAGGATTGGCATTATTGCTTTTGCCGGAGACAGCTTTATTCAGTGTCCCCTTACACTCGACTATGGAGCTGCAAAATTATTTCTGGATATATTGGATACTGAAACTATACCATTACCCGGAACAGCCATTGCGGGAGCAATCGAGAAATCAACAAAATCTTTCATTACACGTGAATTGAAATATAAGGTTCTGGTTCTTCTTACGGACGGTGAGGATCATCAAGGAGAACCGGTAAAAGCTGCTGAAGAAGCTGAAAAACAGGGTATAATCATACATACTATCGGTTTCGGTTCAGCGAATGGAGCTCCTATCCCCATCAAAGATCAAAATGGTGTAGTTACCGGTTACAAGAAAGACCGGATGGGTAATGTTATAATGAGTAAACTTGATGAGACTACTTTAGAAAAGATTGCTCTTGTTACCGGAGGAAACTATTACAGAGCATCAACTGGAGAACTCGAAGTTAAAGCCCTTGCTGAAGAGATCAAAGGTATGGAAAAGAAAGAGCATCAATCAAAAAAATTCGCACAATATGAAGAAAGATTTCAATATCCGCTTTTGATTTGTTTAATTCTTTTGTTGCTAAGCACATTCTTAAAAGAAGGCAGAACAGTTAAAAGTGAATGGAAAGGGCGATTTGAAGTATGATTCACAGACCAGGAAAACTTTTTGCAATATATCTTTTGTCCTTCACAATATGCGGTTTTTCTCTTTTCCAGCCTCTTGTCAGAAAGAACGAAACCGGAAACAAGAATTACCATGAAAATAACTATGAAGATGCATTGAAAAGCTATACAGATGCACTTTTAGAAAGTCCTGAATCACCGGAATTGCATTACAACATTGCAAATGTCATGTATCAACAGAAAAAATATAAGGATGCTATTTCTGAATTCGAGAAGACTTTATCTACAGATGATCAGATTCTTCAGGAAAAAGCATATTACAACATGGGTAATTGTTCGTTCAAAGAAGGAGAATATGACAAGGCTATCGATTATTATAAAAAAGCTCTCGAGATAAATCCCGAAGATGAAGATGCTAAGTTCAATTTAGAGTTTACAAGGCAGAAGCTCAAAGAGATGATGCAAAACCAGCAGCAACAACAACAAAATCAGCAGCAGCAACAACAACAGCAGAGTGAACAGCAGCAAGCACAGAGTTCAAAAGGAGAGGAAAGGGAAAATAGCAAAGATGAAAAAAAACAGGAACAGAAAGGTGAGAGAGAAGAAGATGTGAGTGCATCACCGACACCTGCTGCATTTGCATCACCTACGCCAGAAACTGATGGTTCTGAAGGGGAGTCATCGAAGGAAGCTGAAGAGCAGGAAGGCATTACAAAAGAAGAAGCGATGAACATTCTGAGATCCATGGACGATAAAGAAAAAGAAAACCAGAAAGAGATGATCAAGAGAATGTTTCCCGACAGAGGTAGGCGTGTTGAAAAAGACTGGTAATTCAATATTTTTATTTTTGCTGATTTTATTTTTGAGCATTTTCACTCTGTCTGATTTCCTTTTTTCTCAGGAAGCATCTATAAGTGCATCGGTTGACAAGCGGCTTATAAATTCCAACGAAGAATTGACTTTGACAATCAATATCAAAGTTTCGTCAGGTGATACACCTCAACCTGAAATTCCTGAAATGATAGATTTTGAAATTACTGGAAGATATACATCTTCTTCACAAAGTATGATCTTCACAAATGGAAGATTGGAACGCTCAGTATCAAAAATATACACGCTAACACTATTTCCTTTGAAAGCGGGTAAGATTACTATCCCCAGAATACAAATCAGAAAAGACGGGCAAGTTTATAAAACCGATCCCATACAAATCGAGGTGGTCAATGGTCAAATGCCTTCCAAAAGAAGTGTCGTCCCGAAGGAAGATCCTTTCCAGTCAGTTAGAACTGGAAATGTAATGGATGCTTTTCTCAAGAGCAGTTCAGATAAGTCCGATGTTTATGTCGGTGAACAATTTCTTTTCACATTGGGATTATACAGACTTACTTCTCTTCAAACACTTCAAGGTCAATTTTCGAAATTACCACAATTCTCCGGATTCAGGAAAACGGATCTCGAGCCGTCTGATAAAAGAATATTAATTAATGGCAGATATTATGATGTAAGAGAATGGCAGTTCTCGTTGATTCCTGTCACATCAGGTGAATATACCATTGAGGAAGCTGTTTTACCATGTCAAACTGATGATTTTGCCAGGAGTTTTTTCAACCGTGGGAAACCGAGAAGATTCAGACTCGAATCAGATCCTGTAACAATTAAAGTTTTACCACTTCCACAAATGGGAAAACCAGGAACATTCAGTGGTGCCGTCGGTGAATATACGATATCCTCCTTTGTAGATAAAAAAAGTGTAAAAGTCAATGAAGCAATATCCCTTAAGGTAGAACTTTCCGGGAGGGGCGATCTAACATCCGCTAAAGATCCTGTTATCATTGAACCTCCAGAGTTTTCCATGTATAAATCGAAGTGTGAGACTGACAGCAAAGTTTCAGGGAATACTCTGCATACTCACAGTACTTATGAATTCGTATTGGTTCCCGAGAAAGCGGGGCAATATTTACTTGAACCTGTGAGTTTCAGTTTTTTCGATACTTCTTTAAAAAAATACAGGACAATTAAATCAGGGGCTATAAGTTTATCGGTTGCTCCTGGTAAAAAAAAGGCAGCTGCTAACGATACTCTGTTTATCAAGACAGGTCAAAGTAAAAAGGATGTAAGACTTATTAAAAGCGATATCAACTTCATAAAACCGGATGCTAAGATTTTAAAAAATTATAAATCTAAATTTATGAACCCTCTTATTTTATCCATTAACATTTTCCCTCTTTTTCTTTTTTTAGGCAGCATTATTTTTAAAAGGCGCTTAACAAAACTTCACGATGATGTTGGATATGCAAGATCTTTGAGAGCAGAAAAATTGTCCAGGAAAAGACTTAAGGAATCTTCTAAATATCTGGAAGCTGATCCGGATAACCTTTTCCCAATTAATATATCCAATGCAATAACTGAATTCATTGCAGATAAATTGAACATTTCAGGAAAAGGTTTGACAATAAATAAAATCGAAACAAAACTCGATGAATTAAACTTGCCAAAAGAGAACATAACCAGAGTTGTTGATGTAATTAATGAGTGCGATTTATTTCGTTTCTCAACTATATCTTCAACAAAAGAACAACGGGAAAATATTTACGAGCAGTCCAGAGATATCATGGTTACTCTTGAAAGACAATTTACAAATCTCGAGAAAAATACAAAAAAACGATGAATAGATTCTATTATATTTTCTTCCTTCTTTTTGCTATTTTATTAATGAATCCATACACTAATATCGTTATAAATGCAGAATCGCTGGAAGGCTTTTATAATCAGGGAAATGCATTATATAGAAAAGGGGATTATAAAGAAGCCATAAAAAAATATCAGGAGGCTTTGAATTTCAATTTTTACAATCCGGATCTATTTTACAATCTAGCTAATGCTTATTTCCGAAATGGTGAACTGGGGAAATCAATTCAGTTTTATGAAAAAGCATTAAGATTCAAACCCCGTGATTTGAACATAAAAACAAACCTTGAATTAGCAAAACAGGTTATTGAAGATCATATCGATTTGCCTCCAAAAAATATTATCGAGAGAGTTATTCTCAAATATTATTATTTTTTTAGCAGCAAGGAATTAATTCTGCTGACCTCTATTTTCTTCGGTACAGGATTTATGATGTTCTTTTTTATGGTAATATCAAAAAGAAGAAGGACGAAATATCTATTTTTGGGTTTAGCTTTGATAATATTCTCCATTGATTCGATTTTTTTCATAACCATGTCAATCAAGGTTACAGAACATAATTCACGGGAATATGCTGTCATTCTTGCGAATGAAATTAATGTAAAAAGCGGTCCAAAGGAAATTTTCACGACTGTTTTTACACTTCACGAAGGAACCAAAGTTATGGTAAGGGAGACAAGAGAAAATTGGTATTTTATTTCTCTTCCAAACGGGATGAACGGGTGGCTTCCTAAATCAACCGATTCAAATGAAACCCTTGGAATGATATAACTATAAACCATGTTGCGAGAATTCCTGACACCAGATACGGAAATACAGAAAAGGATATCCTCTCTCCAATATCGATTACAATCTGCTGGTATAGACGGAGCTGTTATCTTGCAGAATGCTGACCTTTATTATTTTACGGGAACCCTGGTTCAGGGCTTTTTATTTGTTCCGAATGAAGGAAAAGCTTCATTCTTTATAAAAAAAAATTATGACAGAGCAGAGAGAGAATCCCCTATCGAAGGAAAGTACAAGATTTCCGGTATTTCGCATGGCTGCACGATTCTTGAAAAAGAGATTGGATTTAGACCGGGAATTTTGGGACTCGAACTTGATGTTATCCCTGTTAACCTGTATTTGCTTTTCAAAAAAATATTTCCTGATTGTCGAATTATAGATGTCTCGAATCAAATTAAAGATTGCAGGAAATTAAAATCCGATTACGAGATTTCTCTTATGAGAGAGGCTGCCAGGATATCAAAATCAGCATTCGATAAGATCCCTTCATTAATCGAAGAAGGAATGGCAGAAATCGAACTTTCGGCATTGATCGAATACCTGATCAGAAAATCAGGTCACCAGGGATTAATTAGGACTAGAACATTCAACATGGAATTTTACTTCGGTCCAGTTGTAAGTGGAACCAGTGCAAATTACCCGATCAGCTTTGATGGACCTGTCGGAGCTGTTGGTCTATATCCTGCAGTTACTCAGAATGCTGGTTCAAAAAAAATTTCAAAGGGTGAACCTATAATGGTCGATTTCGTCAGTGGTTATAACGGTTATCAGGTTGATATGGCAAGGGTTTTTGCAATTGAAAGTGTTCCTGATAAAATTCTCACAGCTCAAGATTTTATAATAAATAAGCTTGTTCCGGAATGTGAAAATATGATAAAACCAGGTACTTCCGGGAAAGATATTTATAATAAAGCTTTACAGATTTCAGATGAAACCGGACATTCTGAAAATTTCATGGGATTCAAAGATAACAAGGTCATATTTATCGGTCATGGAATCGGACTTGAGCTGGATGAAATACCAATCATCAGTGGAAAAATTGATGTTGTACTGGAACCTGGAATGACCTTTGCCTTCGAACCCAAGATTTTTATTTCAGGAATCGGGGGAGCAGGTGTTGAAAATACTTATCTTGTTACAGATAATGGTTTTGAAAACCTGACCGATTTTACGGATAATATAGTTATAATTTAATCCTTTCTTTACTATTACTAAGAATATTTGTTTTGAGAAAAATCAATTAAGTTGTATAATTATGCTTCAACTTCAATTTTTGTTAATTGATCGAAAAAATTGATTACCATTACGTTTATAAAATTCTGGTTCCTGATGCTGCTTATCGGTCTGTTCGGATTTCCCATATCTTTCACAGTTTTTCGGAATTTACATGATCGCGGTTATTCAATTTCAAAATATGCATCTTTGTTAATAATCTCTTTTATTTCATGGATATTGGGACATCTCGGTATCGAATTCATTAAAACAACTCTATGGCTCGTTACAATTTTCTATTTTACAGTTGGTGTGATCTTCTTCTTTCTGAAAAGAGAGGAAATAATTGCATATTTGAAGAAGTATATGATAACTCTCCTTGTCATTGAACTTGTTTTTATAATTTCATTCGGATTTTTCCTGAAGATAGCCAGTTTTAATGGCTCAATAGTAGTCGAGCCGGGAACAGAAGCAATGATGGATTACATGATGATCCAGAGTGTGCTGAAATCTAAGGTTTTTCCACAATGGGACCTCTGGTTTGCCGGGGAGAAAGTCAATTACTACTATTATGGCTGGGTAAATGTTGCTGCATTGAAGCTGTTATCAGGGATAGATTTACCTGTAGTTTTCAATGCTGCAATCGGTCTTGTTTATGCTTTGATATTCACATCTGCTTTCGGTTTGGGATTCAATTTTTCGAAAAAATACAGATATGGTTTATTGACATCACTACTCATGGTAGTCATTGGAAATCTTAACGGATTTGTTCAGGTTATTGGACCGAGAAAATTTTTCCAGATGGACTGGTTTCAGTGTGCACGAGTAATTGACGGAACAATCAACGAATTCCCTTATTTCAGCCTGATGTATGGCGATTTACACTCCTATGTCCTGGCATTTCCTGTTGCTTTTATCTGTCTGTTTATTAGTCTCAACCTTCTATTCGAAAAAGATAAATTGACACTTTTTGCAAAAAATCAGGTTGATAATATCCTAACTATTATCTTTTACACAATTACATTTGGCTCTTTGATTCCGACAAATACATGGGATTATCCAGCATATTTCATGTTATTTTTTGTCAGCATCTTTATAAGAAATTTTTCTGAAAAGGATATGCTGATAAAAGAGAAAATCAAGAAAACTTTGATACCATCAATATTACTTTTTACAGCAGGTTTAATTGCCTATTCTCCATATTTTGCAGCTTTCAAACAGAAACGAGAGATTAAACTGGTTTCTTATTCTAGATCTAATTTCAGCGACTTCTTCCAGATATTTGGAACTTACATGACCATCACGCTGATTCTTATGCTGATAATCATCCATTCACGCTTAAATGCAAACAGGAAAAAGAATCTGATGTTCACACTCTTCATTTTATCATCAGTGATTATTGTCTTTCACCAGATAACATTTTTATATCTTACCGCATTTATTCTCTCGGGATTATTCATAATTTGCGGATTTTTGTT
>Ga0272441_10012868_pt1 | contig 12136 bp, 12 predicted proteins | sample SSMProp6N_FD_193582 | JGI IMG/M metagenome (GOLD analysis project Ga0272441, IMG submission 193582) | Marine sediment archaeal communities from Little Sippewissett salt marsh, Falmouth, MA, United States - SSM-Prop-6N | ecosystem: Environmental > Aquatic > Marine > Wetlands > Sediment ...
TCAGTGCCCGCATGCTGTCGACGTTCGATTTCATCCAGAGGAGCATGCGCCGCACGTCGGGGTGCCGGATGATGGGCACCCGGGGCGCGTCGGGGTTCTTGAATTCCAGGAGCGACGCCCCCTGGAGGCGTTCCCTGGCGTACTGGAGCGCGTGGAGGTAGGCGATGGAAGCGCTCCCCACACCCTGCAGGCCCGTCCCGATGCGGGCCTCGTTCATCATCTGAAACATGATCTTTATCCCCTGCCGCTCCTCACCGAGAAGTTCGGCATAACAGTCATCGTTGTCGCCGAAATTCATGGTACCCGTGGGGGCACCGTGAAATCCCATCTTTTCCTCGATTTTGGCACATTCATAATCGTTGCGTCGCCCCAGCGTCCCGTCACCGTTGACGAGATACTTGGGAACCAGGAATATGGAAATTCCCCTCGTCCCGGCGGGGTCGCCTTCGATGCGCGCCAGGACGGGGTGGATGATGTTTTCTGTCAGGTCCTGATCGAGACCGGTGATAAAGGATTTCGTCCCCTTGATCCTGAAGGTTCCGTCGTGCTGCCTGATGGCCTTCGTAGTCATATTTCCCACATCGGAACCGGCATTCGGTTCGGTGAGACACATGGTACCGCCCCATGCGCCCGTTATCATCCGGGACAGGTATTTCGCTTTCTGTTCCTCCGAACCGTACACCTCGATGAGGTGCGCCGCTCCCTGGCCGAGAAAGCCCAGAACGAGGAAACCGAGGTGGTGGATAAACCATTCATTCGCCGCGGTGGACATGACGTAGGGAAGCCCCTGCCCCCCTGTCTCCGGCGATGTGCTCATGGCTCCCCATCCGCCGTCGCAAAAAAGCCTGTAGAGACGATGAAAGGACTGGGGAACCCTTATTTCCCCTTTTTCCAGTGTGCATCCTTCCCTGTCCGACTCCGCAACAGTGGGAAACAATTCTTCGACGGCGAATCTCTGCGCCTCGTTCAGAATCATGTCAAAGACATCTCGGGAAAAATCCGCGAAGCGCGGGCTTTCGCAAAGTTTTTCAATCTCCAGCATCTCATGGAGTACAAATTTCTGATCCCGCGCTTCAATTATCAGGTCTGCCATTATTCCCTCCTTGTAAATGGTCGTCATCCCGTGCCGGTAAATGGTGCGGCCTATCCCAGAGGGAGGCGCCTGCACTTCCCTCTCCACCGATAGTCACACCCCATGGGCACCGGATGCCTGTTTCTTTTCAGGTTTCATCTGAATATCTGTTCTGAATTTCTTGTTGAGCACTTTCCCCACGGGGTTTCCCGCAGGGGGATCGACAGGACATAGGTGATCGGAATTTTTTTCGGCATTCGCCTTGAAGCAGTAAATGAAGGTCCTGGTCCCCCAGGTTCCCTTTTCGGTCGACGCATGAATCATTTCACTCGATGCAAGAATCATGGTTCCCTCCTTTTCATCCTGATTCGAGTCTGATTCTCCTGTTCCCTCCCCTGCGGGATTCGAAAAAAACACAGGGGATGTCAGTTGAAAATTCCCTCCTTTTCGAGTGTCTCGATCTCGTCATTACGGTATCCCAGGTCCCGGAGCACCTCTTTCGTATGGGTTCCCGGCCGTTCTCCCGGTCCCCTGTATACCTGAGGCGTACCTGAAAACTTGATGGGATTGGCGATCTGTCGCACCGTCCCCCCCCAGGGAAGGTTTTGCTCGATCACCAGGCTTCTCTTCTCCACGTGGGGATCATCCAATGCCTCGGCAAGAGAGAGCACCGGCTCGACGCAGGCGTCGGTCCGGGTGAAAACATCCATCCACTCGTCCCGCGATTTTGTCCTGATAATCTCCCGGACTTCCCCTTTCACCCGTTCCACATCCGGTGGCATTACACCGCCGGGAATCAGATCGGGACGGTCAAGGGCCTCGCAGAAGGCAGAGAAAAACTGGGGTTCAAGGCCGCCAAAGCTGAGATACTTTCCGTCTTTTGTTTCATAAAAGTCATAGAGCGATCCGCCGTTGAGGAAAAAATCTTCCCGTCCGAATTCCTTTCCGTCAACAAGATAGGATCCCCCCACAAGGGCATTGAAGGCAATGGCCCCGTCGGTCATGGAAATATCGATATGCTGTCCTGTGCCGGTGGCGTGACGGGCGATCACCGCCGCCAGGATGCCGACAATCGCGTTGTAGGACCCGGAAGCAACGTCCGCAATCTGCATACCCATGAGCGATGGCCCCGATTCCTTTTTCCCCGAATAGGACATGATCCCCGACCGAGCAAGGTAGTTGATGTCGTGACCGGCCCTCGCCGCGAGCGGGCTGTCCTGGCCGTACCCGGTAATGGAACAGTAAATAAGGGCGGGCTTGACCTCGCGGAGGCTCTCATAATCAAGGCAGAACTTTGCCATGACGCCGGGACGAAACTGCTCGATAACGATATCGTACTCGGCAAGGAGACGGTGGACGATCGCGACGGCCCGGGGCTCCTTCAGGTTGAGCGTCATGGAACGCTTCCCCCGTCCCAGATAGGCCGTGGTAAAGGAAACCTCCGTACCCGGCAGAAAGGGGGGTGCAAAGGTTGCCATGTCGGGCCGGGAGCCTGAAACGATTCTCAGCACATCGGCGCCCATGTCTGCAAGGTTCATCGTCGCGAAAGGTCCCGGCAGGAGCGTGGTAAAATCCAGGATCTTCAATCCGGTGAGCGGTCCTGACATCGAATATCCCTCCTCTTTTCAATGACAGCGGCCATGGGTCAGTGACGCTGACCGCCCTGAACGCTACAGCCCCATGAACCGCCCGGCAATCTGCTTCATGATTTCATTCGTACCGGCGAAGATACGGGTAACCCTGATATCTCTCCAGGCCCGCGCGATGGGGTATTCCTCACAGTACCCGTACCCACCGTGAAGCTGGACGCAGCGGTCGGCCACCCGGCATGCCATATCAGTCGTCCAGTATTTCGCCATGGAAACCTCGACCACCACTTTTTTTCCCTCCACATGGTCGGCAATCAGCTTGTCGAGAAAGGTCCTGCCGAGTTTCACTTCCGTGGCCATTTCCACGATTTCGAACTGACTGTGCTGGAACTTCGAGATCGGCCGTCCGAAGGCGGTACGCTCCTTACAGTAATCAATGGTAATCTCCAGCATATATTCGGCAGCCGCCACGGCACCGATGGCGCACATGAGCCGCTCCTGCTGCAGTTTTCCCATAAGATGCAAAAATCCCGTTCCCTTCGCCCCGAGGCGGTTCGCCTTGGGAACACGGCAGTCCGTGAAATAGAGTTCCGCCGTATCCTGGCTGTGCCAGCCGATTTTCTTGATCTGTTTTCCCTTTTCAAAACCGGGTGTGCCTTCTTCCACGACGTAGAGATCGATGGCGCTGTAAGACGTCGAGACGGAGGGATCGCGGGCCGCGACGACGCAGACGCCGCAGTTGATACCATTGCTGATAAAGGTCTTCTGCCCGTTGAGGACGACCTCGTCGCCATCCTCCACGGCGGTGGTCTTGATCGCCGCCAGATCGCTCCCGGTGTTGGGTTCCGTCATGGCCACGGCGGCAATGATGTCTCCCGACACGCAGCCCGGAAGATAGCGTTTTTTGATTTCTTCCGAACCGTAGGCCGTGATGTAGGGAACGACGACGTCGCTGTGCAGGGCCGTGCAGAGCCCCGAATGGTTGGTCCGTGTCATCTCCTCGGTCATGATGACGGAATAGAGGAAATCCGCCCCCAGCCCCCCGTACTCCTCGGGCACATCCATGCAGAGAAACCCCTGCTCTCCCAGCTTCTTCCAGGCGCTCCTGGGCGTAATGCCTGCCTCCTCCCACTCTTCGACGCAGGGGATCACCTCTTTCTCCAGGTACTTCCTCACCGAATCCCTGAACATCCTGTGTTCGTCCGTATACTGTATGATGTCCATGCCCTTTCTCCTTATGCGGCGCTTCGGCGGCAACGCCGAATCACCCTTCTATCGGCCCGGCGAACGTAAGCCCCGGGGCTCACTGCCGTGACCAGTCTTTGGTGAATGCATCGATATAGATATTCTTCAGAGTCTCCTTGACAAGGGCGATATACTTTTTCCTGCCCAGCTTGACCATCGGGCGGAAGAAATCCTCTCCCGAGATAAAGCCATGCATTGAATTCATCAGTGTTAATATGGAGGCCATGGAAAAGTTGACATGATCCTTGTCCTCCCGGAGTCCCATGGAGTGCGCGATGTCAAGGGTAAACTCGGGCACTTTCAGATCCATGAGGACATCGTGACGCGTCTTGCCGAAATAACGGAACAGTATGAGGTTAGAGATTTCGGGGTGGTCGAAGAGATAGTCCGTCATCATATCGATGCCGATGGCTACCCGTTCCTCCAGTGGGCGACCGTGAATGATGCCCTCCACCTCGACGAGCTTGTCCCGAAGGTCGTTGTTGATATCCAGGATCACGGCCTCATAGAGATCTTTCTTTTCTCCCCAGTGATAATGAAGCGTCGAGATATCGATCCCCACCTCCCGGGCGATCATTCTCATGGTGGTCCCGTGAAAACCGTATTCACCGAAGATTTTCCGGGCATTCGCCAGGATCTTCCCCTTCATTGACTCGGGATCTTTTCGCGCTTTTTCCAGTGTTGTTTCCATCGCCTTTTCCATTTGGTGATTCCATCATATAATGGAACCAGGACATGCCTATCCTCTTGACCTGTTTCCGGCGTACACTGAACGGTTGCTGATACCGCCGGTTTCCGGATTGGGCCTTAACGCCCTTCCTGCTTGACCATTCAGGGGGCTGACCGGAGGTAATCCCCCGGCCAGCCCCCTCACATCTGCACTACTGAAGCAAAGGACCGAGTACGCCGAACATCTCGGGAAGCATATTGAAGTACTGCGGATTCTCAAGACTGGTAATCTTGTCCCAGTTCTCCATGACATCTTCGGGTGTCGGTATCTTCTTCCCGTCGGAAAGGATGGCGCCGGGACCCGTCACGATCGCCGAACGGCTGTAGTACCCGAGTGCGGCATTGACGATCATGCCGGAATCCTCACACTGTTCCGAACACATATAGAGCACGGCGGGAGCGATGAAGTCCGGTTTCATTCTCTCGAAGAATTCCGGCGGCAGGACATCTTCCGTCAGACGTGAGGCCGCCACGGGGACGATCACATTCGCTTTGACGTTATATTTCCCGCCTTCAAGTTTGAGGACATTGGTAAGCCCGATAAGGCCCGTTTTTGCGGCAGCATAATTGGTCTGGCCGAAATTACCGAAGAGACCGGCCCCTGAAGTGGTCATGATGATCCTGCCGTAGCCGTTTTCCCGCATATTGATGAAGGCCGGCTTCGAGACGCAATAGGCACCCCTCAAGTGAACCGCCATCACGGCGTCCCAGTTTTCCTCTTCCATCTTGATGAAGGATTTGTCCCTGAGAATACCGGCATTGTTGATAAGGATATCCACCTTGCCGAAGGCGTCGATGGCCGTCTTCACGATGTTTTCACCGCCCGTGACGGTTGCCACATTATCGTAATTGGGAATCGCCTCACCGCCCAGAGCCTTGATCTCCTCGACCACCTTGTTTGCCGCCGCATCGCTGGAACCCGCTCCATCCCTGGTCCCCCCCAGATCGTTGACCACTACCTTGGCCCCCCGTTTCGCCAGTTCGAGAGCGTAACATCTTCCCAGACCGGCACCTGAACCTGTTACGATTGCTACCCTTCCTGTAAAATCAATGTCTGCCATAGGTATCTCCTCCGTTTTGTCATGAGGGCTGCCGGGATATCGTGGCCCCGTCGGGGCAGCGTGTCAATACGACAGCAAATCCCGGCGGACCGCCGACAACCGGTTTCCCTGTTTATGCGCCTTTAACTCCTGCTCGGCAAGGACGCCTCGAATTTTCCCGTGACCTTGACATCACCGTTTTCGTCTTTCGCGGCAACGGTCCCGGCAATAATATTGTCTCCATCCTCGACACGCTTATCGGTCACCGTGCCCGTGACGGTGATGGTATTTCCGGGTTTGGTCATCCCGGCAAAGCGGACGCCGAACTTTTTCAGATTCTTTTTCGGAATCCACGCAGCAACTGCCTGCCCCACAAATCCCATAATAAGCATCCCATGAGCGATTACACCGTCTTTCATGCCCACGGCTTTTGCAAAATCATCATCCGTGTGAAGCGGGTTGAAATCACCCGACGCACCGGCATACATCACATGCTGCAGTTTCTGGAGAGGCCCCTTTACCAGCTCGGGCACTGCATCACCTACGTTTACATCTTCGAAATACAGTTCTTCCGCCATGGCAACCCTCCTATTTCCTCTCGACGAGCAACGATCTGGCTTTTGCAACTTTCTCGCCCTTCTGGTTGGTATAGAGCACCTCCAGAGTGACCATGTCCATCTTCGCACCGGACTTGCTCGTCTTCTCCTCCATCCTGGTCACCTTCGGCGTCCCCGTAATCACGTCACCCGGATACATCTGCCGATAGTACTCGTATTCTTCCTCTCCATGGAGCACCATCATGAAGTTGATCTTCAGGTCGTTGATTACGGCAGGCATCTTGTCACACCACATCATCGGCACCGTGAGAAAGGTCGGTGGCGCCGGTGTGTCTTCATATCCCGCCTTGATCGCTGCTTCTTTGTCCTGGTAAATCGGATCAAAATCTCCTATCGCTTTGGCAAATTCCCGTATCTTGCCCCGCTCAATCTCCCAGGTGATGGGAGGATATTCAGTTCCAACCTTTGACAAATCAGCCATACGTCACCTCCTTTTTTGAAGGGTCATCCCCTCCTGTCATGCACCGTTTTTGCCGATAATCGCGACGCTGCACACGTTCATGAAGGGAAAGCCTCCCAGGTTATGGGTCAGACCGAATTTCGGATTCTGCAACTGCCGGTCACCGGCCCTGCCATGGAGCTGCAGGTACATCTCATAGAGCATCCGTAATCCCGACGCCCCGATGGGGTGACCGAAACATTTCAACCCGCCGTCCACCTGGCAGGGAACGCCGCCGGTCATGTCATAGAACCCATCCATGATGTCTTTGGGTGCCTGACCCCGTTCGGATATGTGGAGATCTTCCATGGTAACCAGCTCGGTAATGGAGAAACAGTCATGGACTTCCATCATGCTGATCTCCTCCCGCGGATTCGTGATGCCCGCTTCCTCGTATGCGGCGGCGCTTGCCTTCGTGGTGGTCACGAAATGCGCCCCGTCCCATTCATAGGCAAGTTCGGTCCCGTTGCTGAGCGAAAGCTGCAGGGCCTTCACCGACACGAAATCCTTCTTGCCGAGGCCCTTTGCGATATCGGGCGTCGTCACGATGGCACAGGCCGAACCGTCGCTGACGCCGCAACAGTCAAAGAGTCCCAGTGGATAGGCAATCTGCGGCGCGTTCAGGACCTGTTCTTCCGTCACGGCTCTTCGCAGGTGCGCTTTCGGGTTCATCGCCCCGTTCGCATGGCTTTTGACCGATACGTGGGCCATCGCCCGTTTCACCTCGTTGATGTCGAGGCCGTATTTCGCGGCGTACCCCGTGGCCAGCATGGCAAATCCGCCCGGTGCCGTCATGTTCGCCATCCAGAGCTGATTCAGCGTCCCCATTGCCGAGCTGAATTCGGGCAGTCCGCCGTATCCGATATCCTTCAGCTTTTCAACACCGATTGCCAGCGCTATGTCATAGGCACCCGATGCAACGGCATAGACAGCGCCCCTGAAGGCCTCGGTTCCGCTGGCACAGTAATTTTCCACCCTCGTGACCGATATGTTGGGAAGGCGAAGCGCCATCGAGGCAGGAAGGGCGCTCTTTCCGATGTTGACCTCGTCGAAGCAGGAACCCAGCCAGGCGGCCTGGATCTCTTTCTTCTCGATACCCGCATCTTCCATGCACTCCTGGAACGCCTCGACCATGAGCTCCTCGGCACCGTCATTCCAACGCTCCCCGAATTTTGTACATCCCATTCCTATAACCGCGACCTTATCTCTGATTCCTGTTGCCATTACGCATCACCTCCTTCGATCTGGGGAACAGCTTTCCAGAAGTATCCGGTGAAACCACGCATGCCATCGGAATATCGCTTTCTGAACGACATCCTGGATTTCATGCCCACTTTCACCTGATTCAGCTCACAGTCGGTGAAGTCAAGCATTGTTCTGCCGCCGCCGTCGAATCCTATCAAGCCGTATATTGCCGGGGGATCGACGGACGCAGAGAGCATATCCCCGGTAAACATGAGGATCTTCGCTTCCTTGTCGGAAAATTCGTAATCCTCGAATTCATTCACCGTCCAGCAATCGGGATTCACGCAGATCGGCTGCGCCGGAAACTGAGGAGTTCCGCACTTCTTGCATTTCGCACCCACCAGACCGAACATCATTTTCCTTTTTCGCCAGAGGACCGTCAGGGCCGTGTTCGGGTTCGCTTCGCCCCGGATCCCGAGATCGGCGGTGATCAGATTTCTGAACTTGCTGAATTTCTGATAACTTGAGAGCTCAACCCTGTTGGCGAGGGACCCCTTGACACCTCGTCGTTCCTTCAAATCGTTAATCTTATCGGTTACTTCAAAGGAAAGAACATCGCATCCCTGGCCGAAGCCTGCCACCAGAAGTTTGTCACCGGGCTTTGCCTCTTCCAGTGCCGCCACCAGCATGACCATGGGATGGGCCGCACCCGTGTCGCCGCAAACGGCGTGGAGGTTATTCTGCGCGTTCTCCTTTTCGATTCCGAGCTTTTTCGCGATCCCTCTGTGGGTACCGCCAAAGTAACAGGGATAGATCACCTTGTCGAAGTCCCCGATCGCCGTTCCCGTCTTTGCGAGAAAGCCGGCGATCGCTTCGGGAATGATCTTGCCGTAGCCGATATCCCGCACCCATCGCTCTTCCCAGCCGTAATCGAATTCCTTGCCATACCCCTTGTAGTGGTCGATAAAATCGCAATTGACGGAATAGCTCCCCTTGAACTCGGCAATGACATCATCCTTTCCGAAGAGGACCGCCGCCGCTCCGTCGCCGAAAAACATTTCAAACATGGTCGCCATCTTGGTCCGGCGCTGGTCCGACGCGACGACAAGCACGTTATTCTTTGTTCCCGCCTCGATTGCCCCCAGTGCGGAAATCGCGGCAGTGGTGCCGGCTTTCATGCACGACGAGAAATCCGCATTCGTCACATCTTCTTCGCGCATATTCAGAGCCGTGGCAACGATACCCGCATTGAGCCTGTCGGCAAAAGGCATTGTAGTAGATGCAAAATAAAGCCCGTCAAGCCCCTTTCTGTCCTTTCCCGTCATACAGTCATAGGCGGCAGAGACAGCCATGCTGACAGAGTCCTCATCCCAGTTGGCAACCGCTTTTTCCCCCCCGGCAACCGCCATAATGACAGGGAAATACCAGGCCATATTCTGGACGATGACCATCCTGCTCAGCCTGTAACGGGGGATGTACCCCCCGTAGGAAGTAATTCCTACCATACCAGTTCCTCCTTTCGTTTATCCTGCTGATTTTTTTTGCGCGCACTCCTCCCCGTGATCCGGCGCAACTACCCCCCGGGTTTCGATATTCCGGTATCGAACCATTTCAACCGGTCACAGCGGGAGTGTTCTTGCACAATAGCAACCTCACCCTTGATTGAAACGCTGTTACGTTGTGTAATGCTAAACTGTGATGGCTTCTTACGAGGTCATCAACCGTGATTGATCGGTAAAAAACACACCGGCAACCCTGCACAGTACCATTTCCCCGCCTTCACGGGACAGGCATGGCAACGCATCACAGGCATACCTCATCATGCGGGTCCCTGTACTTCACAGGTGACTCTTTTTACCCTACCACTCAATGCTGACGTTTACGAAACCGTAAAACCGATGATACCGATGAAATCCCCCTGTTCCCAGAGGAGGATGCCATCCAAGTATTCCACACTATGATTCCATCAATTGATGGAAAGACCTTAATCAGAAAAAATATCTCTTGTCAAGAAAAAGATGAAGCGAAAACGGGTAAAATAATCAGGTGGCGATTCCGTTCAATCGCACCATATAAGATACCGTATATTATGGATATATTTGAATCCTATTTTCAGAGACCGCTGCCGGCACAATGCCGGCTTGTCGCCCCGCCGGACCTTTCCCGGACGGCAGCCGGGCGCATTTACTGGAAAGAACCGTCCCCGGGAGGCGCAGAAATCTCCCGCACTTCTTCCGGTCATCGGGGTTCTCCCGCCTGATTGAACTTGAATAATCGGAAATGTCTGTGTTAAAGTTTATCAAGTGCACGCCTGATAAGGAACAGAAGGATATCCGCATATCTTCGATCGCCACAATGAAGCATGCGGTTCACCTCGTCGATTGATTCTTTTAACCACAGAAAAGGAAGGAAGTATGGACAGGAAAGCCCTGCGCAGATTAACCTATGGTCTCTATATCGTATCGTCACACAAGGATGGAAAGCTCAACGGGCAGATTGCCAATACGGTAATCCAGACAACCTCCAGACCCACGACCATCGCCGTGAGCATTAACCGGGAGAACCTCACCCATGAGTACATTTCGGCAAGCAGGGTCTTCAGCGTCTCGATCCTGTCCCAGGAGGCGGCACTGAAGCTCATCGGCACCTTCGGGTTCCGCTGCGGGAGAGATATCGACAAGTTTTCCGAATGCAATTACCGGATCGGTTCTACTAAGGCTCCCGTCGTCACGGAGAACACCCTGGCCTATCTGGAAGCGAAGGTGATCGATCAGATCGAATTGAGTACCCACACGCTTTTCGTGGGTGAAGTCGTGGACGGCGAGGTACTGGCAGAGGGTGAGCCGATGACCTACGCCTATTACCACGAAGTAAAGGGAGGCAAAACACCCGAGAAAGCTGCCACCTTTATCGAAGAACCCGAAGAAGCAGAGAAGAAACCTGAACTCCCCCGCTATGTCTGCTCAATATGCGGATACGTCTACGACCCGGAAAAAGGTGATCCGGAAGGAGACATTCCTCCCGGAAGGTCATTCGACGATCTTCCCGACGACTGGACATGCCCGATCTGCGGTGCCTCCAAGGATCAGTTTGACAGGGAATGATTCAGGTTTATATTAATTACATAAAATCATGAAACCATCCAGGAAAGAAAGGAGCATGTCTCATGGGAAAAGAAATTGAGGCATCCTGTGCCAAGCCCACGGGAACAACCATCGACATCAATCCGTCCGACAAACCAGAAGTAGGACAGAAAGAACAGAAAGAGGAGAAAATCATGGTATCAGCAGGGAAAAAAGCACCCGGTTTTACCGCGCCGGCCTTTCACGAGGGGACCTTTATACAGATCGATCTTTCCGATTACCTGGGCAAATGGATTCTGCTCTGCTTCTACCCGGGCGACTTCACCTTTGTCTGACCGACGGAGTTGACGGCAGTTGCCGCCAATTACCCGGAATTACAGTCGCTGGGCGTGGAAGTCTTTTCAATGAGCGTGGACAGCGTCTTCAGCCATAAAATATGGCAGGAAGAAGAACTCTCCAAGATGATCGAGGGCGGCGTCCCCTTTCCCATGCTCTCCGATGCGGGAGGAAAGGTGGGACGGCTCTATGGCGTCTACGATGAAAACGCCGGGGTGAACGTTCGGGGCCGTTTCATCATCGATCCCGACGGTGTGATACAGGCGATGGAGATACTGAGCCCCCCCGTGGGGAGACGGGTCGCCGAATCGATACGGCAGATCAGGGCATTTCAGCACACACGGGAAACGGGCGAGGTCATGCCCGCGGGATGGGAACCCGGCAAACCGACCCTCAAACCGGGACCGGAGCTGGCGGGGAAGGTCTGGAAGGTGTGGAAGCCCGAAGTACCGGAGCAGTAAAGAAAGCGACCCCCTCCCGGACAGGGAGACGGTGGAAAAAAGGATACTGTGAATGTGCCGCCTCGGCCGGAGAAACGCCGGCGGATGCGGAGTCGCATGTATATGCCTGGTAAATATGGAATTTTCTGAAAGGAGAACGGAATGGGCAGTCAGTTTGAGGCAAGTGATATCCTGGAAATCGCCATGAGGATCGAAGAAAACGGAAGTGCCTTCTACCGATTCGCGGAGCAACTGGCACGGGATGACGAGGCAAAAAAGATGTTCGAACACCTTGCCTCGGAAGAAGATGCGCACAAAACCACCTTCAAGGGCATGCTCGCGAAGGTTGAAACACGCATGC
>Ga0272441_10012870_pt1 | contig 12134 bp, 5 predicted proteins | sample SSMProp6N_FD_193582 | JGI IMG/M metagenome (GOLD analysis project Ga0272441, IMG submission 193582) | Marine sediment archaeal communities from Little Sippewissett salt marsh, Falmouth, MA, United States - SSM-Prop-6N | ecosystem: Environmental > Aquatic > Marine > Wetlands > Sediment ...
CTGCATTCGGTGATGCAGGTACTTACGAAGTCACGTTCGAAACGCAAATTGGCTGGTTCATAGAATCAGAAACGATAACAATAAAGGTTGATAGCCTTAATAACCCGCCTGTTCTTTCGGATTTAATTGCTGTTACTCAATTACTCAATAGCCAAATGAACACGAAAAATTCTTATATTGTCTGTCCCGTGCCAGAAGGTATGGAGAATGCCGATATCACCGGGGATAACTGTATTTCGATTGCAGACATGTCTGCTATTGTCGAATACTTAAATTATGTTTCCCCTAATTCACCTTCGCCCTAATAGCAGCTTCTGTGTAATTAAAAACCTGAATACTGCGGACATTTCCAGAGCAAATAGATTCATTGCATATGGATTAACAAAAGGCTCTCTCCGAATCCTGCCTGCCCCTCAAGAATCATCTTATCGCACTTTGGACACGTTTGGATTTCAGGCCACCTACCCAGAGTTTTAGCCAGCTTCACAGCCCGTTTATTGATTTCTGACAAACGCTCCTGGATTGTCTGCTCTGAATCCAGTTTCTGCCCGCAACAAGTGCATCTGCCCGTTAATCGCCGCCAAAAATATTTCATCACGTCACCCCTGTCGCTTTTTTACAGGTTCCGAAAACGTAACACTATTATATTTCCTCCAGCCGCTCCGTCAAGAAAAATTTAACTTCAAAACTTTAAACCCTTGATGTTTCAATGCCTTACAGATAAAATAATTTCATGAAAAAGCCGCCCAAAAAACCTCCAGCCACAAAATCCAACTCCAGCACTGCTGCTGTCTTACCCGCCTGCATGGCAAAAAATCGCGACTTGAATTCACTTATCGAATATGCCCACGATTCCATTGTCAGCAAAACTATCCTCGACAAACCCGTCGGCACCGTTACCCTCTTTGCTTTTGACGCCGGCCAGAAACTAAGCGAGCACACCGCCCCTTATGATGCAGTTGTCCAGGTTATCGACGGTGCCGCAGCAATAACCATCGCCGGCAAAGCCAAAAAAGTCTCAGCCGGACAAATTATTATTATGCCCGCAAACGTCCCTCACGCCGTCGCTGCCGAAGACAACTTCAAAATGCTCCTCATTATGATTCGAGCCTGAAAAAGCCCCCGTCCACCGCCCGCATTATGGTGAGCCGTTTTTCGGAACGTAAAATATCCCCGACCCTATCCCGTCCGGATAAGGCACCCTCCCGTCCGCGGTTTTTGATACCCTAAGCGGCACCGTCTCAACCGAGCTGTAACTCTCCACGTGCCCGTCTGCATACCCGGCCGTAAGTTTCAGCTCCGGCTTCACGCCCTCGCCATCACCCCTCTGCGACCAGTAAGCCGACGAAACATAAGTCTCCGGCGTGACCCTTGCCCCCTTGAACCTCTCACAGCTCCCGAACGCCTCCGGGCTCCGCCAGTGACCGTACCCGAAATAGCACGTAACCAGCAGCTTGCTCGCCCCCCGTCCCGTTACCGGCCCCGTCGGACCCCGAAAAAGCGGCTCATCTTTCCCTAACCACCCGATATAGTTCCACCAGAAGCAGTATGTCCCCGACATCTGGTCCTGCACCGGGGCCGTATCGGGATTGTCCCATTCGTCCCCAGCCTCCCACGCCTCCTGAAGGTACTTATATTTCCGCGGTGCGTTCGGGCAGTACATTGTCTTCGCCTCCCCGATATAACCTCCAAGGTATTCGCTCATTGCCCGGTGCTGCTGCGGACTAAGGCCTTCCTTGCCCGTCATCTTTATCGGCTCGTGCCAGTGCCAGTGAATATTTATAACACCTATCGTCGCCACCGACTCCGGATATTTTTCATCGTTGTCGAATGCGAAGCTGTTTAGCGCATTGACAATTTCCCGCTGGTTGCTCATCCCGATTATATTCCGCGCCTCCCGCCTCGCCCTCCCCAATACCGGCAGCAAAATCCCCATAAGTATCGATATTATGGAAATCACCACCAACACCTCAATCAGGGTGAACCCCACCCTCCTTCCGGCCTCCCTTACGTTTATTTTACCGCAAAAACCGATTCTTCTTGCCTCCACATTCATTTCTATAAGCTCTGCAATTATATTAACTTAACGCTGCCCCGTCAAGCTCCTTTCTCTGCGCATAGAATCAGGACGCCGAGTAACACACTCGTTTCCCTGATTCAACCTTCACTTTTTATCTATTTTTTCTTGCGCTTTTGCGCTACTCTGCCCACGACAGACCTTCAAGCCAGTCATCGGCCAATATCGCAAAATCCGCCAAATTCACAACGCCGTCGCGATTGATATCCCCGGCCCACGACCATTCGCTCATACTGGCATAACCTGTATTCCCGAAAGCGCCCATATTTATTCTGCCGCCGTTCGGCCTCCGCTCTGCTGCCGGCTCAACATTTGGCTCCCCGCTGTCTATGCACGGGCTGCTCACATTGTCAAGTACCCACACATCGTATGTCGCCCAATAACGTCCGCGCTCACTGAGCAAATGGTAGTCTCCATTATTCGGGTCGGCTAAAAGCGGGTCGGAACTGATATTGCCCACTCCAACGCCTGTCTCCTCGATACAGCTGTATTGTGCCTCAAGCGGCACCGGGTCTCTGTAAAGGTCGTAATCATTGTACCATAAGATACAGTTAGTGATATTAGGCTCGGCGCCGTTCTCTGCCTCAATGCCTAAGTCATTATCGACTAATGTTATATTGCTTATTGTTGGCGTACCCGTCGAAGCTAAGATACCCGTATTGCTGTCCCTTATAACAAAATTGGCTAACACTGTGTCCTGTCCCTCAGATGTATAAAACGATACGGCATTATAGCCGGCTGCCTCAAGGATGGCTGCGTCCGCGGCGCTTTTAACCGTTATTGCCTTGTCTATGAAATAAACCGATTCGACATAAACTCCCGGCCAGACAAGGACCGTTTGGTCGTCCTGAGCCGTATCGATTCCCTTCTGAATCGTTGCAAATGCCGTCTCACGACTCAGTCCGTCATTTAAGTCATTACCGTCTACACAATCAACGTGATATTCGTTACTGCACAAAACTTCCAGTTCTCCTAATTTTGATATAAGACCAAAAGCATCTAAGCTATACCCAGCGTAAATGGTAATACTTTCGCCGGTGCCGATATTGCCTACGGTCAGCAGACCGCTCGAATTGATGCTTGCATTCGTATCCGGTATGACCCACCAGCATGCTTCACTTGTCACATCCACATCACAACACGGTTCCCAATCATATCGTATACAGGCTATAGCGGCATATTGCACCTCGCCGCCCTCTGCCACTTTTTCCGGCCCCACTATGTCAACAGAAGTCACCCATGGAGGATATTGACCACACTCGGAATATGTGTTAATGAAAAGGTCATAAGCGCCCTGGGCGTCAATATGCTCGTCGTAGATACGGACTTCATCTATTAGACCGTTCCAGCCGTATTGGCAGTCGGTTTTATTGGGCTCGGCGCCAATAAGAATATCCAAAGTATTGGCGGCCAAGCTTGACCACGTCTGTCGAGATTCCGCTAAAACGCCGTTTATATATAAGCTCGCAGTTTTATAGTCAACACCATCAACCGTTACAACTACGTGAGTCCAGCAAGAATTTCTGGCGCTTATATCACTTCTCAGCGGCTCCGAAACACCGATTGCCTCCGGATAAGAAAATACGAACTTGTCAATACCGTAGCCATACGGCGTACCTGTTCCTACATAAAAAGCCGAATCATAACCTTTGGATATAAGCGTATTCCAGGTTGCCGTTGTGCAGACATCCTGATGCACCCAGGCCGCTATTGCAAATGGACCAAGGCCGCCGGATACAATTGAACTGAACCAGTCATTGCCATTAGTGATGTTCATATACTGACAGTCTGCGAGACCACTTCCAGTCGTATTGTTTAACTGAAGCGCATACTCCACACCACGAGCCGAGGTGTCAATATCGACAATCGTCGCGCCGTTAATAAGAACTCCGTCAGCAACAGTTCCAGCCGTGCCCATATTGGCGCTGCTGGGAGAAGTCATCCCGAAATCGTAGTACGCAATCAAATCACCGTTTGAAACACTGGCTATTGCCAAAACTATTGACGCTGCCAAAACTATTCTTCTCATTTTTCCTGTCTTCATAATTACAACTCCTCTCGTTTCTCTTTATCTTGCCCTTTCTATCATTCACTGTCCCCGCACCCATTTGGTGCGGCTTCATTCTATCGCAAATCGCAAATCGAAAATCCTCTGCTTCTCCCCCGCGGCGCGGCAAATTCACTTGTTACTTCACTAATCTCCTGCAGGTAAGTAAACGCAAGCTCTCCCTCCTTTTCGCCGCTATAAATTATCCTCTCAACGACATCTTTTTCCATATCAATGGTATATATGCCATTGTAGGTTCCTTTGGTCAGTATCACCTGCCCCTTACTCTCGCCGGCTCGCAGTGCAGTCTCGAACGGTATTTCTTTTTCAGCCGCATCTCTTCTCACAATATCAATCGTATGCAGCCCCATCCACGGCCGACCAAAACCCCTGAACCCTTTATCAATAAATTCCTCCCCGCCTATCCGCACCCTCATCCACGGCCAGTGCTCCCTCCTTGCCGCATAAACAAAAGGTATTCGTCCGCTTCCTCTGACCTCCTTGCCGTCAACCTGCCCCGATATCCTGAAATACGTCCACCCGCGTTTATGCATCGCATCGCGGTTATCAATGATTTTGGCGCTGGTCGGCTGGTTATATCGAAAATACTCCTCGTCAAGCACGTTGTACTGGTACGTCGTCTTAAGCTGACCGCCCTTTCCCTCTGTGTCCCGCCTGGCTATCACCAGAAGCCCGTCCCATTTGGCCGGCACGTATGCCGTCTCGTAGCCCCGCCCCTCGATTTGCGTAATAAATTCGCGCATCTTCCGGCTGTCCGTCGGCAGCCGCCACACGCTCAAATCCTCGTTCCACGGCCGGTAGTTTTCGATATAAATATTGTTGTCTCTCTTATTAAAATAGTAATTCCCCGACTCATTCTGCCTCACTGCGCAGCGCCCGCCTTCCATAAGCCGCATCATCACTGCGCCGTCCGCCTTTGATGGATAGTAATACCAGTATTCATCGATTGACTTATTCGCCTCTGTTACTGCTGCCTCTGCCTGTGAAATCCTTACCTCCCTTTCCGCCGGCGCCGCCGTGCTCCCTTCCGGCCCGCTCGTTGCAACAATTGCCCCCACACCCACGACCCCTGCCGCCGCCAATGGCAGGATAACCGCCTTGCTGCTCGCCATTACCGCCGCCGAAGCTGCCGCCCCGACCTTCAGACTGCCGGCTGTTACTCCCACATTCGCCGCCGCCGCCTCGCTCGGTGCCGTCATCTTTCCAAAAAGAACCAAAGCCGTCAGCAGTGCCCCCTTACCGAGCCCTCGCCGCGAAAGCTGCCGTTGCAGTGACCGTTTCGCCCGCACAAAAAGCATCTTCGCCGCAAACTCGCTGCACCCCATCGACGCGGCTATCTCCGAATAAGTCATTTCGTCATAACATCGCATTGTCAAAATCGCCCGGTGCTCCGTCTTCAGTTGCCTCATCGCCGTACTGACTATCTGCTTCAGCTCCCGGCCAAGTACCTTCTCTATCCCTTCTTGTTCGCTTGTTCGCCCGCTGCCATAGCCGCTCTCTGCTCCCAGCCGCTGTCGGTAATGTCGCTGCTCTCTGAAATGACGATGCACCTTGTTAAGTGCTATCCCGTAAAGCCACGACCAGAACATTTCAACCTTTTTAAGTTTCCCTATTATCTTGAACATTTCCAGCAAACTCTCCTGAACTATGTCCTGTGTCGATTCCTCATCCAGCACAAGACGGTAAACATACACGCGCAAACGTTCCCTGGCCACCTTGACTAATTGGTTAAGGCACTCCTTATCGCCGAGCTGGCTTTGCCTCACCAGTACTGTATAGTCTGCGTTCTCTATAAAAACCTACTCCTTCTCATCCGTCTCACCAGGCCCGATTCTCACCTCACCTCTCCACCCCGGCCTCCGTCCTCCATAACAATCTATTCCTTCCCAACCACCCGGCTTTTCTCTATCTTACTCTCTGGTCTCTCTTGTCCATAAAAAACTTCTGAATATAAGTGCCATCGAACCCCAAAAAGGTAACGCTTTTTTTTGGGGAATTTTGAGAATTTTTTCATATTTTACCAAAATCCGCCCTAAATTGCCACATTTCCCCCTTTTATAGGCCTAAATACCTCCCCACAACACCGGTTTTACAACCACCAGCCAACCAATAATTTCCCCCGCTGCCTGCCCTAAAAAAGGCTTCTTCCCTGCCAATACGCTTCTTAACCCTAACCAAAGCCGTATCTCCCCGCCGAATTTTTATTTAAACGTTAATTATCACTTGCTTTCTTGCAATGCTTGCTTATCTTTTTTCCCTCCCAAAGCTATTACCGTCCAATAGCCGCCAAAAAACCAAAAAAAACATTGCTTTTCTCTGTTATTTATGGTATTATAACCCCTGTTAAATATATAAAAACAGCGAGAATTTAAGGAGCCTCTAATGAGAAAAATAATAATCCTAAGCTTAATTTGTTTCTTTCTTACACCAAAGCTAACTCTCCCAGCCCAAACCATCTACGTCGGCCCAACCCGCACCCACACCACAATACAGGCCGGTATCGACGCAGCAGCCGACGCAGACACCGTCATCGTTGACCCGGGAACATACACCGGCACCGGAAACCGCGATATCCAGCTAACCGGAAAAAGTATCACCGTCAGAAGTGATACAGGCCCAGAAAACTGCATCATAGACTGTAATGGCACACAAATAGAACCTCATCGCGCCTTCAACTTCTCAAACAACCAGGACGCTAACGCCGTCATTGACGGCTTTACAATCATCAATGCTTTCACTCAAAATGGTGCAATAATTGATTGTCGAGATAATCTAAACTGCATACTGACCATATCCAACTGCAACATCCACAACAATACCTCATCTGGCACAACTGGTGTGGGTGGCGCAATTTCAATCTTAGGTGGTATCTCTTTCATCAACAACTGTAAAATAAGTGACAACAATTCTTTAATTGGTGGAGGAATCTACTGTGAAAATGGCGATATCTCAATCACAGGTTGTACTGTTAACGACAACTTGACCGAAAATAGATACGGCGGAATTTGCTGTCGCCAGAGCAATGCTGCAATTAAAAACTGCACTGTTACAGGTAACTTATCTGACATGGAAGGTGGTGGAATCTACTGCAAGGGAGATTCTATTTCAATTGAAAATTGTAATGTTGCCGGTAACTCGTCTTACCTGGACGGCGGTGGAATCTACTGCGAGGGTGAATCTATTTCAATCGAAAATTGTAATGTTACCGGTAACTGGGGTAATTACTTTGGCGGAATCCTCTGTGGCGGTAATGCTGCAATCAAAGATTGTAATGTTGCAGGCAACTCGGCCCGCTATAACGGCAGTGGCGGTATCTCTTGTGGCGGAACCGTCGAAATTAAAAATTGTAATATTACGGGCAATTCTTCTGATAGGGAGGGTGGGGGAATCTGTTGTGGTGGTACGATTACAATCACAAATTGTTCTATTACCGATAACTCCTCTGGCTATTATGGCGGTGGTATCGACTGTTCAGGTACGGTTACAATTGCAAATAGTAATATTTCCGGTAACTCGGCTGGTGAATATGGCGGTGGTATCTACTGTCATTACAACACTACCACTACAATCACAAACTGTACTATCACAGCCAACAAAACTGAAGCGGATTGGTTTAGCGACAGCAGTGGCGGCGGAATCTATTGCAAAGACGACCACCCCATAACTGTCATTAATTCAACTATCTGCGATAACTCAGATGTGCGTTGTGGAATTTATTGCCAGCAGGGTCAAATTCTCAATTGTATTATCAGGAACAACTCCTCTGACCAAATTTGGAAGTATTCCGATGTCTCCGTTGCCTACAGCAATATTGAAGGCGGCTGGCAGGGACAGGGAAATATCGATACTGACCCGGCCTTTGCATTTGAAACCGATTATCACATTATGCCAGACTCTCCCTGCATCGATACCGGCGACCCACTTTATGTCCCTGCACCAAACGAGACAGACCTCGATGGCAACCCGCGCGTAAGTGCCGGAAGAATTGACATGGGAGCCTATGAATATAATCTCGCTAAACCTTCTTTAGTTGTTTACCAAAACAGCTTTTTGTTCCTCAACGATTGGCCTGAACCTGCTCCCCAAAAGCTCCTTATAAGAAATTGCGGCGGTGCTGCACTCAACTGGCAGATTATCGAGGATTGTAACTGGCTCGACGTTGCACCAACCAGCGGCGCATCGACAGGACAGGTAAATGAGGTTACCCTCTCCGTTAACCCACATGTTTTGACTTCGGGCTCTTATAATTGCACATTAATTGTGTCTGACTCAAATGCTGTAAACAGCCCCGTAACAGTCAATGTCCGGTTTAATCTCGGCGGAATTTTGCGCGTGCCGGACCCGTTCACTACTATCCAGCAGGCCATTGACGCAGCCGAAGATTATGATGTGGTACTCGTAGCTGACGGCATCTATATCGGCGACGGCAATCGGGACCTCCAATTGACCGGTAAAAGTATTACCATACGCGGTGAAAACGGCCCCCAAAACACTATTATCGATTGTAATGGAACAGAAAACGACCCGCATCGAGGCTTTAACTTTACAAATAACACTAACACCAATGCCATCTTTGCCGGCTTTACAATTAAAAATGGCTTTGTACTTGACAATAATGATGGTGCTGGAATTTATTGTAAAAATAATCTAAGCAGCACTTTAACTATCTCCGATTGTAACATTTCCGAAAATACTGCGTTTGCCGGACGTGGTGGTTATGGCGGAGGTATCTCTGTCATAGATGGCATCTACTTCATAAATAATTGCCACATTAGCAATAACTTTTCCACAAACGGTGGTGGAATTTCTTCTGGATACTGGTGTTGGCCTTATGAAATCTGTAATGCAACAAGTCTGACTATAAATAATTGCTCAATAAGCAATAACTCAGCCGTTTCCGGCGGTGGAATCTACTGTGGGGCTAGCAATGTTAAAATCAAAAATACTGCGGTTACTTCTAACTCCGCCGACTACTTTGGTGGAGGCTTATACCTTTATGGAGAAGCTCCTACTACAATCACAAATTGTAACATATCCGGAAACTCAGCTGCCTATCATGGCGGAGGATGCTTAAATGAAGGTAATACTACTAAAATCAAAAACAGTGTTATTTCAAATAACTCCGCTGCCAGAGATGGCGGCGGGTGTCTGAATATTGGTACTCTTATAATCAATAACTGTACTTTTACTGGAAATGCTGCTCTTAATGGATATGCTTTAGCAACCGGTTATATGAAAAAAGAATACCAGAGTGTCCTTCTTAATGTGAGTAACTCGATTCTATGGGATGGTGGTAATGAAATATATGATAATAATATCTTAGGAGGCAGCTTAAAACACGAAATAGTTGCTTCCTACTCTAACATCCGCGGAGGCTGGCCGGGTACAGGCAATATTGATATTGACCCGCTTTTCATCTGGCAGGGCCACCTCCAGAAGAATTCTCCATGTGTTAATACCGGTGACCCGAATTATATCCCTGGCCCCAACGAAACTGACCTCGATGGTAATCCGCGAATAATAGATGGCAGAATCGATATGGGAGCCTATGAGTATAATCACCAAACATTAATCGCTGTATCTTCGAACGAATTGTCTTTTTATATGGATTGGCCAAAACCGGCCCCCCAGTCACTGTTTATAGGAAACGGCGGCGACGGAACTCTGAACTGGAAAATTATCGAAGATTGTGACTGGCTTGAACTTTCAACAACAAGCGGAACCTCAACAGGGCAGTTCAATGAAGTTATTATCACTGTCGACCAAAATAACTTGAGCCGGGGTTATTACAGTTACCTTTTAACGGTCTCCGACCCTAACGCTGCAAACAATCCCGTGACCGTCCAGGTACATTTTTACGTTGGCTCAATCCTGCCGGTTCCACAGCTGTTTGACACTATCCAGGCCGCCGTTGACGCAGCCGAAGATTACGACTTGGTCCTTGTTGCCGATGGAACATACACCGGCCAGGGAAATTACAATATCGATTTTCATAGAAAAGCTATTATCATTCGTAGTGAAAACGGGCCTGACAATTGCATAATCGATTGTCAAAATCAAGGCTCTGGTTTTTATTCTGAAGAAAATGATATAGAAGGTCCTCTCGCTATCATAGATGGCTTTACTATTGTAAATGGTTCTGCGCAAAAAGGTGGTGCTGTTTGTTGTTATAACTATCGTTCACTAACTATTACAAATTGTATTATTACCAATAATAACGCTGACTCTGGCTGGGGCGGTGGTATCTTCTGCAGTACCGGAAGAACACTGAATCTCAGCAACTGCACGGTCAGCAATAACTCTGCACGAACAAGTGGCGGCATTTATCTCGCTCGCTACAAAGATGCTGAAATCACCAACTGTACTATCACCGGTAATACTGCTATGATTTCTGGACGAGGCAGCAGTGGTTCTGGTGGTGGTATCTCCATCTTAGACGGTATATATTTAATTAACAACTGTACTGTCAATGGCAATAAAGCTGCTCGCGGTGGGGGAATCGATTGCGAGGATGCCACAGTTAGAATCACAAATTCAATAACCAGCGGCAATATGTCCGGTTACGATGCCGGTGGTATCTATCTTCTAAATTCCGTCTCAACAGTTAAAAACTGTAGTATCATTGGTAACAAAGCCGGAACATCTTATAGCTATGGTGGTGGCATTCATTGTTTTAATGGTATTAACACAGCTATAATCAACTGCACATTTGCTCAAAACTCAGCTCGTTATGGAAATGCCTTAGCGCATGGTGCTTACTTAGTTTATCCGAAGAATCTTAAAATAACTAACTGTATCCTCTGGGATGGTGGCTATGAAATATCTAGTCCCGATGACTCAAAAATCATCGTCACCTATAGCAACATCCAGGATCGTTGGCTGTGGCCGGGACCGGGAAATATAAATTCCGACCCCTGTTTTGTCGCACAGGGCTATTGGGACTCAAATGATACCCCGAATGATATTTATGACGATTTCTGGGTAGATGGCGATTATCACCTCCTGCCGCCTTCACTCTGTATTGATACTGCCGACCCGTGTTATATTTCTGGACCCAGCGAAACAGACCTCGATGGCAACCCGCGAATAATCAACGGCCGTATAGATATGGGGGCCTATGAGGCTCTGTTGCCGCCGCTCGAAGTGCCGATGAAATTGACACCGCAGGTATTGAATCCCCGCAGCAAAGGCAAGTGGCTCAAGGCGCATTTTGTCTTCCCAGAAGGCTTCACGGCCGACGACATCGATACTGATACCCCGGCTTTAATCGAGCCGCTCGGCATCGAATCTAATTACATCGATGTCTTTATGAATAAAGACGGCTTTGTTGAGATTGTGGCCGCTTTCAGCCGTGCTGATATCTGTGGTGCTCTTATGGCCAATGACCCTGTTGAGGTAACCGTCATAGCCCTGCTAACTACCGGCCGGCAATTTTACGGAACCGCTTTCGTTACTATAATCGACCGCCGGCAACCCCGACAGTGGAGACAGCTCAAAAATCAATACACCCAGACCCGAAAAGTAAAACCAAAAGGCTGAGACATTAAAACCCTCCCAGCCATTTTTTATCTATTGTTCAACTGCTCAACTCTTACCTTCTCTGATTCACACCTCGCCACCAGCGAGCAAAATCCCCACGCCGCGCGACACAGGCAAGCCGACCTAAACCAGCCACCGCTCAGCCAGAAATGCATAATCCAAAAAATTCAAAAAAAACGAGAATCCTTTTGAATATACGGCAAATGCTGCGAAGTATATAATAGGATGTTTCTACGAACGGATAGAATTATTCTTCCCAGCGCCACTGACCGCCGAACTCGGCAAAGTCAGAGAAGTTCACCAAACCATTTCGGTTGATATCTTCGGACAAGAGTACCTCTTCCACCAACCAAATCCCCGCAAGTAAAGCCAGGTCGTCGCCGTCAACATCGCCATCTCTGTCCAAATCCGCTTTATTTCCAGCCGTTGATAAAGACATACTCGCCTGTG
>Ga0272441_10012871_pt1 | contig 12132 bp, 14 predicted proteins | sample SSMProp6N_FD_193582 | JGI IMG/M metagenome (GOLD analysis project Ga0272441, IMG submission 193582) | Marine sediment archaeal communities from Little Sippewissett salt marsh, Falmouth, MA, United States - SSM-Prop-6N | ecosystem: Environmental > Aquatic > Marine > Wetlands > Sediment ...
TGTTCCTTAAAGGCACTAAAATTGAACAAATGTAGAAGTAGCCATATTTCAGGTTACATTTTTTTATAAACGGCGGTTGAATCCGTAAACTTGAAGATTGAAAAATTTACGAAAAAACCCTGATGAATACACATTTTTCCGACAGCAAACAATAAATTAGCAAACCTGAAAGTTAGTCGATACATTTAAGGTTTGAACGATGAAGCTGAAAAACCAAGCGGTTTCTCTCGATTCTCTAGACTGGAAGATTTTAGAAGCTCTCCAAGAAAACTCGAAGCAAACCTACTCAGAGATTGGGCGCCGATTAGGCGTAGCCCACTCCACGGTCTACGATCGGATAAGAAAGATGGAGAAAAGCGGGGTCATCAAAAGGTGGACGGTGGAGTTTGACCTCGAAAAACTGGGCATAGATTACGTTACCGCTTGTATGACCGTTTACACTGATCCTAAGGAAAGCGAGAATGTGGCAAATGCGCTGTCAGAGGCTAAGGAGGTGTTGGAGGTTTCGATGTCGCTTTCTGAGGAGTTGCTGATAATCGTGAAGGTGATTGCCAGAAACCAGGACGAACTGCACACTTTCATAGCGAGAAGGGTTGCGCCTCTTCAGGGAGTAATGAGAATCAGAACCTCAATTGTCACAAAAAAAATCAAAGAAGAAAGAATCCTTATCAACAAAAAATGAAAAGTATAAAAGATTTGGAATCCACAAACTAAACAGAATAGAGACTGTTTCTCAGCGTAGAGGAGAGCTTCACTTTGACGCCTTTATATTCATCCCGAATACTCAGAACATTGTCGAGGGAGAACGCTTTCTATTTCTTCACATCAGTCGGCAACTACACAGGTCAACGAGCCATGTCCTTAGAAGAGTTCGCAAACAAAATCAGACAGATTCCAACCTCATCTCTAGAGTTCCATTTTTATCGGGGAGACTTCGAAAAATGGGCTGACGAAGTTCTCGAAGACACAGAACTGACAAAAAGAATGAGGTCAGTGAAGCTTCTGGAGCCAGCTGGCAACAACCTGCGGAATCAACTGGATTTCGCGGTTTCAAAACACCTCGAGGAACTAAAAAGCGCCGAATAGCCTAGCGACTAGCCGTCTATCTTCTTGAGTTGGCTTCTGTACATCTCAACAAGCTCTTTCGCTGTTGTTGCGTCTTCGGCAGACTTGTCCACCCTGTATTTCCCTGTGAAACGAGGGAACCGTATTGCCAGTCCACTGTTTTCTCTTATGGCATTCATGGCGCATGTGTGGATGGGGCTGAGAGTTAATTCTGCGCCTCTGATTTCTATCACCACCGATGGCTCAAACCACACATCCATATTGAGGGCTGAGTCCACTCGGGGATGTTTGTGGCTTATTTTGTGTTTGTTCAGGAGTTTGGGAAGCTTTTCTAGGTCTGCGTCGGTGAATCCTGTTCCAACCTTTGTTACGGTCTCGAAGATTTCCTTGTCTGGGTTGTATGCCGCCAGAAGGAAGGCTCCATATGTTCCTGCGCGTTTTCCTCTTCCATGGAAGGCTCCCACCACCACCAAATCCACGGTGTCGGTCATCTCGCTTCTGTAGTCACGTTTGTATTTTATCCACAGCCAGCCTCTTGCTCCTGCCTGATAAACAGAATCTTCATTCACCGACTTGCACATCACCCCCTCGCTTCCGCTTTCTACAGTCTTTTCGAAGAACAGCTCCAGCTGCTCCGGATTCTCCGCCAATATACTCTCTGCCACTTTGACGTTGTCGTTTTGCTCAATGACCTTCGTGAGTTGTCTATGGCGGATGGGGTAGGTTTGCTGGGTCAGGTCTTTTCCGTCAACGTATAGGACATCAAACATGAACAGGGTGATGGGGTACGCTTCCATAGCCTCTTCGATTCCGTATTTGCGTCTGCGGTGCATAAGCTCCTGAAACGGCTTCATCTCACCAGTTTCTTGGTCAACGGCAACTGCCTCCGCCTCCACAATCGCCTTCTCAGCCTTAACCTGCCCCAGAACATACTTGACTCCATCAGGGTACTGGGCAGTGATGTTTTCGAGCCGCCGAGAAAAAAGAATAACCTCATCTCCCATCTTGTGCGCCTGTATCCGCTCCCCATCATACTTGTATTCTGCCCTGCATTTCCCGCTAAGCTTCGTTATAATCTCTTCTGATGAGCTCAGCCGTTCAGCAAGCATGGGGCGGATAGGCTCCCCTGGAATCACCTTGAATTTTTCGATTCCCTCTATCCCCTCCTCGGCAACAATTCTTGCGACTCTGCCTAGGTCAGAGGAGATGTTGTATGCGCGTTCCAGTTGGTTGCGGGTCTCTTTTCCGCCACCAAAAGCCACTGCTAAAGCATCTAGCACGGTCATGCCAGCGATTCCGAGCCTGAGGCTGCCTGTTACTGTTCGGATTATGTACTTTGCCTCGCTTGGAGAAGCGTCAGACAGTAGACCAGCTAGCAGACTCAGCTTGAGGTCCATGGAGCCGGAGCCTGTGGAGTTCGCCATCTTGTCCAATGTTTCGTAGACTCGCTCAACCGTTAATGGTTTAGGAAAAAAGGATATCTGGGTCTTCTTTTCCATGAACTTTTGGGTTGTTTCCCCGAGGTCCCCGGTTTTCTGCACGTCTGTTTCTATGGCTTTTTCTCTGTGACCCGCTGCCCTTGCAACCGCCCGTACAGCCAGTTTCTCTGCGATGCCGATTTCTATGCCAACAAACTCTGGGTACAGTTTTCCCTGCGTCAAATACACAACCTTGTCGATGAGGCTCGTCGGCGTTTCTTTCAGGATTTCGACCAGATAGTCCGTCATCTCCAGCCTTTTCGTTGTTGCCTCAATCCTTTCGTAAGCATCAGCGACACTGGAGTACTTCAACGGTGAACTTCCTCACACCTAGAAAGAGGCTTATGGATATATTAAATGTTAAACCCAATTTGCCTTTCTGTGATTTGTAGACTATTTTTTTGCTAGGAGCAGTAGTCCACAGAAGATGTTTAGGGCTCCTACAAACCCTAAGACGCCCATGAAGAGCGGATTCAGGAACATGTTACCGGCTGTTAGGATGCTGTAAGCGGACAGGACAACAACAAAGATGCCCACAGCAAACATGGCGATAGACAGAATTCTGCCAACAGTTTCAGCCACTTTGAAGACATCCAAAGCCTCGGTTCCAGTTGTGTCCTTGAGAAGTTTTTCTCTTTTTGGAATGTAATCGGGGGCGTGAACCGAAATCTCCCGTTTTTTTCTCCGTTTTCTCGGCAACTCAACCCACATCCATAGTTTACGATTGAATTGGCTAATCAATTTTACGCGTGGGCACCAGAATGTTCAGTATGCCCGCAATGATGGAGACCAAGCCAAAAATAATCATTGCTAGGAACATTGAGGGCGGCGCGATAACTGGAGCTAACAGTATAAGGGTTACTCCTGCTCCGAAGCATATTCCTCCCACGGCAACCTGTAAACGGTTGAAGTCGATTTCGCGCTTCACCATCCTAAGATAGTATGTGACCAGCACCACCGCAACCATCCCAAAACTGGACAGCAATGCACTTTCAGCGTTAACGTCCCTCAAAATCACGGGAAACGCAAGCAACAGAACAGACATGACAATTCCTGCAAGGGGAGTAAGCGGATAGAGCGGAGCCTTGAATGGCCTATCCAGCCGCGGCATCTTTCTTCTGAGCTGTATAAGCGACAGATTAACCAGCGCGAACACCAAGAGAGAGCCGAAGCTCGCCGCGTAACCAAGAAACGCCACAGCTCCGCTGACGCCGAAAAACACCACAAAAAGCGAGCTGGCAATAATTGCTATGTACCGTGTTCCAAACCGCTTATGAACTCTCTGTACCGCGGCGGGGAGATACCCGTCCCTGCTCATGCCACCCAAAATGCTGGATTGCACAGTCATGGCTGTGCCCACCGACGAGACACTTGCAATTATTCCCGCCAAAGCAAAAAGGATGGCGCCAACAGGACCCATAACTTCATTGGCTGCAATGTTGAGAAGAGGAAGTTCTTCACCCGCTATTTCGCCGCCGAGAGGAACCGCCCCAACAGCTACATATGCAACCGCGAAGTAGACCACAGTCAACACAACCGTGGTTACCATCAAAGCTCTGGGAACATTTTTTCCCGGATTCTTAATCTGCGGAGCCCCAGCCACAAGAGCTCTCATCCCAACAAACATGGGAAAAAGGTATGCTGCAGTCGCAAAAAAGTACATTATGCTGCTGCCTGATGCTTCGGGCACTATGTTTTGGGGCGTCAAAGTATATCCTGTGCTCACGGCAAGAAAGATGATGAATATCGCCAAGAACGCAGCCACTATGAGAGTGGAGGCTTCTTCTACTCCTCGGATGGCTAAGATTATGAGGACAACCACTAGCCCCACAATCAGTATAGAAACATTGGCTAGAACAAGGTCTTGAATTGACGGAGCAAACACCGAAAAGAGCACTCCAAGCTGTTCAACGAAAACCACGGCGGCAAGGGCTCCACCGAAGACGCTGGCGAGCCATCTGAGGCACCCTGCCATGAAACATATGACGCCGCCGAATGCGACTTTGGTGTAGGTGTATTCGCCTCCAACCTCGGGTATGGCTGCGCTGAGTTCGCTGTAACTCAGCATGGTTATCAGGTTTATTATTCCACAGAAGGCTAGAGCGGAGATCATGCTGGGTCCCGCCAAACCAAAGTAAGCGTAATTCAGCAACGCAAAAATCTCGAACCCTATGGCGCCGCCTAACCCCATGATTATGGCGCTAATCAGACCATACTTCTTCTTCTCGTCACTCAACCGCCAGCTTCCTCCTTTCGGTTATCCTTTGACGCAATTCACGAACCAGAAGCAAGCCGCTTAACACAGAAAACATGCTAAACAGCACCAGACACAGTAGATAGAGCGGCAGAAGTTCAGCAGGCACATCAAATACGTTCTGAACTTCGAGAATGTTGAAAAAGAGTAGAACAGCCAAGACTGCGGATAAAACTCCTATGGTGCTCTGGGCTACACCGGTTAAAGCGGAGATAATTCTTCTGAGTTCCATCCATAATCACCTTCGCCACAGTATAATTCCGGCAACTAAATCAGCCAAGCCGATTGCCAACAGCAGCAACAGGGAAACGTTTTGAAGATTTTCGGTTTCAAGGATGCTGAAGTCAACCATGCCGAAGAAGCCGATGAGAAAGACGCCTATCACTATGATTCCCACGAACACGAGGAAACCGCCTAGGGCAACTGCAAACCTGCTGAACCACTTTCTAACCCCCAACATCATTCATCAACCAACATGCTTCTCTCAGAATGTTCTGTAGTGAATAATCTCGTTAACAGACCTTCTCTGCGGCGCCGCCGGTCTCTCAGCGGGATGCCCTACAGTAACCATAGCCACGGGTCTAATGTTACGTGGTGCCTTCACAGCCTTCGCAACTTCCTTCTCTCGAAATGCTCCCACCCAGCATGTTACCAATCCCTGCTCCTGAGCAGCCAACAGAATGTTTTCGGTGGCAGCCGCTGTGTCTTGTATGCTGTAAAGCTTTTCTCCTCTGCCGCCGTAAGCCCTGCTTGCTTGTTTCAGGTCTGCGCAGACAACGATGACAACGGGGGCTTTCTGGATGAAAGCTTGGTTTAGGGCGGCGTGCGACAAGCTCCGTTTCGTCTCCGTATCCCTTACCACAACGAAAGCCCATGGTTGAACGTTACCTGCAGACGGTGCCCACCTAGCAGCCTCAATCAGCCGCTCAACAGCCGCTTCTGAGACAGCTTCATCCGTGTAGAATCTAACGCTCCTTCTTTCTTTTATAGCTTCAAGGACATCCAAAACTTTTACCCTCACGATTTTTGAACCGCTACGTTCCCTCCACAACTGAGGCAATTTCAACTTTTTGTCAGTCTTCACATTTAAGTTTTCACAAAAACAACCTTCCGGCAACCAACCACTCCACAAAAACTGTCATCTGCTTCGCGGTTTCTAGTTATCAATGATTGCTGCAACAAAACTTAAGAACCACAGCCCACGTTGAACATGCTGGAGCAAAAACATATGCCCTGCACAGTACTAGTTTGCGGATTTTTCGGAGACACCGGAAAAGGAAAAATGATATCCTACTTGGCAGTGAAAGACAAAACTGCGGTAACGGCGAGGGCTGGGGTGGGACCCAACGCCGGACACACAGTAGTTTTTGAAGGAAAAACCTACAAGCTGAGGATGCTGCCCAGCGCCTTCACCAATCCGGACTGCCGCCTTCTGATAGGACCCGGAGTGTTGGTTAATCCAGAAATTTTCCTCAAAGAAATCCAAGATACGGGGGCTCAAGGCAGAGTCGGTGTGGACCCGCAGTGCGCCGTCATCGAACCTAAACACATGGAAGCAGACAGCAAGGGGTACTTGGCAAAAAAAATCGGGTCTACAGGCTCAGGGTCTGGCCCATGCAACTCTGACCGAGTGATGCGGGTCGCCAAGTTAGCGCGCGACTTTCCGAACCTCAAAGACTTTCTGGTGGACGTTCCCCTAGAAGTGAACACTGCAATCAGTGAAGGAAAAAACGTTCTAATCGAAGGCACTCAGGGAACCTATCTTTCGCTGTTTCATGGAACATACCCATACTGCACCTCTAAGGACGTGTGCTCCGCTGCCGCCTGCTCAGACGTTGGCGTTGGTCCGACAAAAGTTGACGACGTTATTGTTGTGTTCAAGGCTTACAATACGCGGGTTGGAACTGGACCGCTTCCGGGTGAGCTTTCGTGGGAGGAAGCAGAACGTAGGGGATGGGCTGAAATCGCCACTAATACTGGAAGAAAGAGAAGAGCGGCGCCCTTCGATTTTGATTTGGCTAAGAGGGCGGTTATGTTGAATGGTGCAACGCAGGTTACAGTTACGAAGATTGATGTGTTGTTTCCTGAATGCAAAGGCGCAACAGTTTATGATGAACTTTCTAGAGAAGCGAAGGCTTTCGTTGAAAACATCGAAAAGGAACTCAAGGTGCCTGTCACGTTGCTTGGCACAGGTCCGGGCACAATGGAAGTTGTGGATAGAAGAGAAGAACTGAAGAAATAAGCCAAGTTTTTCATCTTTTCTGGTTTTGGTTAAAGCTAGTTGATGTTGGGTTTGCCTCAACACTTATTTGATTGAGTGAAAAAAATTACACTCGGTTGATGTGCGCGGTGCCAGTAACCAAATCGGGATTTCCGGAGTTACGCTGTTTGGGGGTGAGACTGTGACCAGCCTAGATGATTTGGGGTTCTATAAGGGGGCAATCGGAGAGACCATAGTTTCCACCTACGACGAGGATGGTCAACCGAACGCTGCGCCCATGGGCGTTGTGATAGAAAGTGATAGTTGCCTACTGATTAGACCGTACACCACGTCTATGACCTACAAGAATCTTCGAGCAAAGAGGTGCGCAGTTGTGAACGTGACATCCAACGCCGAAACGTTTTACCTGACAGCATTCAAAGAGGCAAACCCTGACGGAAAACTAGCATCCGAACTGTTCGAAAAAGCTGTGACGGTTGATGCTTCGAAACTGCGGGCGGCAGATGCAACTGTTGAAGTGACGGTTGCTGAAGAACGTTCCTTTGGCGCTGACAGAGCCGAATTTTTGTGTAACGTCCAGCTTGTTACCGCATCAAAGACGTTACCTAAAGTGTATTGCCGCGCCCAGTTCGCAACTATTGAGGCAGTCGTGCATGCAACCCACATTAAACTATTTCTGAAAGGAGATGAGCGAGAGCAGAAACAGGCAGTTAGGCTGATTGAGTTGACCGAAATCTGCAGAGACGTTGTGAGTCGCACAGCTCCTAATTCGCGTTACTCCGAAATCATGGCGGACTTAACGCGTAGGATTGATTTGTGGAGGAAAGAGAGTGCAAGTTTACGTTGAAACTCCGGCGCGTCTCCATTTTGGGCTAGTAGACATGAACGGCGACATGGGACGCTTCTTCGGAGGCTTAGGCGCAGCCATAGACCACCCAAACGTTGTTCTTGAGGCACAAACCTCCAAGGGCTTTTCTGTCACAGGCAAAAAAGACGAGCTGACAGCATCGCTTGCCAAAAGTTTCCTCAAAACATACCGCATAAACGCCGGCGTCAGCATCCATGTAGAAGAGTCGATTCCTGAACATGTGGGGTTAGGCTCCGGCACACAGTTGGCTTTGGCTGTGGCTGCAGCGCTGGCGAAACTGTTTCATGTGAAGGCTTCGATTCAGGAGCTCTCCCTTGCCATGGGAAGAATGAAAAGGACGGGTGTTGGCACAGCAGTTTTTGAGATGGGCGGCTTTGTTGTTGATGGAGGAAAAAAGATGAAAGGCGACTCCATTGTCTCAGAAAGCTTTCCGCCACTGATTTTCCGTCACCCATTCCCTGAGGAGTGGAAGTTTGTTGTTGCGGTTCCAAACGTTAAGAAGGGGTTGGCGAAGGCTGAGGAAAAGAGTGCGTTCAGTCAGATGCCGCCGATGCCCGCCGAAACGGTTGGCAGAATCTGCAGATTAACGATGATTAAGCTGCTGCCTGCAGTGGTGGACCGTGACATCGGAAGCTTTGGGGACGCCTTAACGCAGATTCAGGTAGTCATCGGCGACTATTTTGCCGTTGCTCAGGGAGGAACCTTCTCCAGCTCAGCAGCCACAGAAACCATAGATTACATGAAGGCTCGTGGAGCTTACGGCGTGGGACAGAGCTCTTGGGGACCTGCAGTTTACGGGTTAACCAAAAGCGAAACAGAGGCAGAAAAGCTGCGAGCCGACGTTGAAGCCTTCCTCAGTGACAGCGGTGGTGGGCAGGTTTTCGTAGCCAACGCAAATAACAGAGGAGCCACCATAAAACAGGTTTGAATTTGAGGTCGTGTGGAGGAGACCGTGAAGATGGCTGTGCAGATTGCTTGGGCGGTAACCGGGGCGGGTCACTTCTTGGAAGAAACCTGCGATGTTATGAGCCGACTGGTTAAAGACAACAAAGTTACGGTTACAGCCTACCTGTCTTCAGCCGGGGAACAGGTGGTGAAGATGTACGGGCTCTGGAGCAAGCTTGAGCAGATATCCCCAGGAGGCTACCTTCAGGAGATTTTTGCCGAAAACAATGAGGAGCCCGGTTTTTCTCATGCAGGACGACTCGTCATGAACCTGTACGATGCTTTGGTTGTTTCGCCTGCGAGCGGAAACACGGTTGCCAAGATTGTGTGCGGCATAGCTGACACATTGGCGACGAATGCTGTGGCTCAGGCGCAGAAGGGGCAGGTTCCAGTTTATGTTGTGCCTACAGACCAGAAGGAAGGCTTCGTTGAAACCACGTTGCCTTACCGTGTTGACAGGAGAGAATGCAAGCTGTGTGAGCCGTGCCCTGCTGTGGAAGTGTGTACATATTCTGCCTTCCAGTTCGTGGATGGCGTTCCAAGGATCGATTCTGTGATGTGTCAGGGCTGCGGATTGTGCGTAACTGCGTGTCCATTTGGCGCTGTCAAGTATGGAGAGAAGAAGGAGCTGATGATTAGAAGAGTTGACGCCCAGAACGTTAAGAAGCTCCGGCTGATGGACAACGTGACCGTTCTGGAGAACCCACAACAAATACTAACCATAATCGAGAAGCTGCAAACCACAAGCGGGGGTAAAAGTTGAAGGCGCTACTGGTAACAGGGCTTCTCGCAGAAGACACCGTAAAACAGTATGCTAGGCAGAGCAGCGTCGAAACAGAGGTTCTTGCTTTGCCTATTCAGGTTGCCGCGTTACTGAAACTGCCAAACATTTCAAAAGAGCTACAGAAACGTTGCGTAAACGGCTTTGACGCTATTCTGGTTCCGGGGCTAATCCGAGGAGACACCTCAGTTATCGCAGACATCACGGGGATTCCATCGTTTAAAGGTCCAAGATACGCTGCAGACCTGCCCACCGTCCTAGATTCCCTAGACAAAATTGAGCTTTCAACGGTAACGCCTGCCTGCGACCTGCTCAGAGAAGAGCTCCAACGAAAGGCACTACACGAGCTGGAGCGGGTGGAACAGAACAGGGAAATTTTGCTGCAGAATCCCGGCAACATGACTATCAAGCAGTTGGCTCTTGGCAAAGATTTTCCGATGCGTGTTATGGCTGAAATCGTTGACGCTCCGATGATGGCGTCTGACGAGATTCAGCGGCTGGCTAAGCGTTACGTGGAGATGGGAGCCTCAGTTATCGATGTGGGAATGATTGCAGGCGAACCCAGACTCTCTGATGCGAGACGCGCTGTTGAAGCCATTAAAGCCGTAGTGGATGTGCCTGTCAGCATTGACACGCTCGACCCCGCTGAAGCCAGAGAAGCGGTTTCCGCTGGCGCCGATCTGATACTGAGTGTGGACGCTGGAAACGTTGAAGAGATGGCGTCTTTTGCTTCTGATGTGGCTGTGGTGTCTATTCCAACGAATCAGCGTGAGGGATACTTCCCTAAAGAGGTTAACGAGCGGGTGAGGTTCATGGAGGAGATTGTTGGAAGAGCCAGAGAGCTGGGGATAACCAACATTTTGGCTGACATGATTGTTGAGCCCGCAAACGTTCTACGGTCTTTTGTTGCGTTTCGCGCGTTTGCTGAAAGGAACCCTGATGTTCCCATGTTTTTGGGTGCCAGCAACTTCACGGAGTTGATTGACGCCGATTCTGTGGGGGTCAACGCTCTGCTTGCCCGTTTATCGTCTGAGGTGGGCGCGAGTATGGTGTTGGCGACTGAGAAGAGCCAGAAGGCGAAAGGGTCAGTCAGAGAATTGGTCACCGCGTCTAAGATGATGTTTCTGGCGAAAAAACGGGACTCTGTTCCCAAAGACCTTGGCTTAGACCTTCTTGTGCTGAAGGACAAGAGGCTGCGAGAGGAACCCTACAACAGCGAAATAGAAGCAGAGGCGCCCGTCATACTGGCAGCCGAAAGCATTGAATCCGAAGTTATGGATGAGAAGGGGCTTTTCAAAATCGCTGTAGACCACAACAGCGGAGTCATCGTTGCGGTTCACATCCTCTGCAGCCAACAGGACAAACCAAACGTGATAATCAAAGGCAAAACCGCTGAGAACATATTCTCCAAAATCAAGGAAATGAACCTTTTAACAAGGCTTGACCACGCAGCCTACTTGGGGCGCGAACTGGCAAAGGCTGAGATTGCGTTGGTTACAGGAAAAGAGTACATTCAGGACAGCAGACTGTTTAAAGGATGAAAAAATTTGAGGTTACGTTGCTGGGTTTTCGTTAGACAACAGAGTGTTTTTGAGGATTCTCAGTAGTGGTGTGCCAATTAGCGTAGATACGATAACTAGGATTATTCTTTCTACGGGATATACAAAGAATATGCTTGCCCATATGTCAGGGTATCCTTCAACAGGTATTCCGCCTATAGGTTGAGCCATTATGGTTTCGAAAAGCAGGTTTCCCATCAGATGCTGCATCATGGTTCCCATAAAGACTAGGATTGCGATTCCAATTGCGACTTTTGTTGCCGTGAGTGTGCTGACCCATTGAACCGCTTTACGTCCCAGCGGTGAAACAAGAATTGCAAGCGCTACGATGTGCAGCCAAGCGAATGGAAGTGGAATTGTTGTGCTGGTTAGGGGGACGTTAACGAAGACGCTTGTGGTGGGGTGCAAGAGGAAGGCTACAAGAAGAACAATGTTCAGCGCGATTACGGGTATCCATTTGCGTTTAATGAGTAGCCCTAACGAGACTGCGCCTACTGTTGCTGGGAGGAAGTCTAGGAACATGAAGCTTACGGGTCTTCCCATTGCCATAGCTAAGAATGTGCCTATCGTTATGCTTAAGCCGCCGATGTATGGTCCCAGTATGATTCCGTAAAGGGGGGCGATGACGTCTGATACAGAGAACCAGTTTCCTGATGAGCCTATCATCGGCACTGTCGGTATTATTCTGAGTACGGCGTATAGGGCTGTGAATATCGACAATATTGCGATGAGTTTGGTTTTTGGGGTGTCCTTTGTTATGTTGAACATGTTTGGTCGCCTTTTGGCAATTTTTGTGTCGCGGTGTAGTTTTTTACACAGCGTATAATTAAGCTTTTCCCCTGTTAACCGCGCCTAAAATCGGCAGATGTATCATTTCAGTTGATGAACGCAGGGGATGTACCAAAGCACCATGGATTCCATGTAGCCGGTAGAAGGACTGAAGCAAAAATTTAGAACAAAT
>Ga0272441_10012872_pt1 | contig 12132 bp, 9 predicted proteins | sample SSMProp6N_FD_193582 | JGI IMG/M metagenome (GOLD analysis project Ga0272441, IMG submission 193582) | Marine sediment archaeal communities from Little Sippewissett salt marsh, Falmouth, MA, United States - SSM-Prop-6N | ecosystem: Environmental > Aquatic > Marine > Wetlands > Sediment ...
TGTGATAGATTGACCGCCTTATGATACCGATCCGCGATACCATACGTTCCCAGAGTTATCCCGTCGTCAACAGTATCCTTATTGTCATCAACGTGGCGGTGTTCCTTCTGGAACCGAAGAACGCTGCCGAATTGAACCGTTTTGTGGTGACCTACGGGCTTGTTCCCGTCCGCTTTACGGTGCAGACGGTTGCCGACCATTTTACCCTCTGGGAACAGGCATTCTCGCTGATTTCTTTCATGTTTCTCCACGGAGGATTCTGGCATCTCCTGGGGAACATGTGGTTCCTCTATATTTTCGGTGATAACGTGGAGGATACCTTCGGGTCCTTCCGGTACCTCCTCTTTTACCTGCTCTGCGGCTGGGCCTCGGGACTGACGCACTTTATCTTCAATCTGCATTCCCCCGTTCCCGTTATCGGGGCGAGCGGCGCCATTGCCGGCGTCATGGGCGCCTACTTCATTCTCTATCCCCGGGCCCGTGTACTGACACTGATACCGATTATCATCATCCCCTACTTTATCGAGCTGCCGGCGGCCTTTTTTCTCGGCATATGGTTCGTCATCCAGTTCATCAGCGCCGCTCTGGCCAGTGGTGAAGTTGCCGGCGGCATTGCGTGGTGGGCCCATGTGGGCGGCTTTGTCTTCGGGATCCTCTTCCTGAAGCTCTTCGGTCTGATTCCCCGGGCGGGCGTCTCGCAACGCCTCGGGAAGATAACGGCCAAGAAAAGAACGCCCCGACTTCAGACCACCGGTCTGGTGCGGGGGGCGTCGGGCGATATGTACGGGACCATTACGATTACGCCCCGGGAAGCCTTCCAGGGTACGCGGAAGATAGTCAATATCCCCGTCGGCTTTCGAAAACGTCTCTTTCGCGTGGCCATCCCGCCGGGGGTAGAAAACGGCACCACACTCCGGCTTGCCGGTGTGGGCGGCCTGATCGATAAAGAACGGAAGAGAGATGCCTTTCTGAAGGTGATGATAAAGTGAAGGCAGACCCGGTCAATTTGGGGAGCTGTGTAACAAGTGACAATGGCACGTGGTTTCAGCTTTTCTGTCAAACTCCCTGTTTCATAAACAGATATGCAACTGCACCAGAGGATGAGGAAAGTGTGAGAAGCGAGGGTGGGAAGAGCGATGAATCTGTTACAAGTGACGTGCGTCGGCAGGTACTCTTATTCTTTCGGACGGTAATTCCGAAGAGGGGAAATAAAATCGCGGAGCGTGACAAGTGACAAGAGAAAGGAACGTCTGTTCCTTATGAACCGAGAACGATATGGCCGGTTTCCATCTATATAAGCCGGGTGCCGACAGTGGACGGCAAAGCGCAATATATGATAAAAATACCTTGACAATCTGGCGTTATTTGACTAATCAGCATCATTCAAAATCCGGTTCTTCATGGGGGATCGTCTAGAGGTAGGACTCAGGTCTCTGGAATCTGCTACCCAGGTTCGAATCCTGGTCCCCCAGCCAAAATATATAACATGTGGTCCCATCGTCTAGCGGTTAGGACGCTGGCCTCTCACGCCGGAAACCGGGGTTCGATTCCCCGTGGGACTACCATAAATTAAATCAGGGGGTCAGGTATAATGCCGAGCCCCCTGAATATTTTTAAAGCTTTAAAACCCCACATTATATCCCACAAAGACAATAGAAAACCCCCGAAAAAGCTGTTGTGATGGTGTTCATTGGGATGACAAGTGTCTTATCTTAAGCAACAAAATACGTTGTTTGCTGAATCATATCACGCGCAAGAAAAAGACATCCTGACGCTATTCACCTCTAAAATAGACACCACACACGCGCGAGTGGGAGAAGGAATGTTGAGACGCATCAATAGAACAGGGGGGGAGGGAGCGAGCGGTGGTTTTATTATATTATTGCGTATTTCCCTTTAACACAGAAGGGTAAAGAACGGGGCTTAGAAAAAATGTCTTTCTTCCTGAAAGTCTCAGGTTTGAGATTATTAAAATGATCCCAGCTTTCTTTTGGTAAACAGCAACGAAAAAATCAGCCAGAGCGTTAGCAATCAGCTGGATTGTCTGGCTGTATCTTTTTACTTTTTAGCACTTGGAGTTCTTTCTCAATATCTTCATCCCATTTTTGCAAACCTAATCTGATAAATTTCAAAAGAGATTGATAATCGTCATGACCAACAACCTTTCTTGACCATGATGATGCTCTATAAAGGCTTGAGTATCGGTTAAAAATTATAAAACACTCATCTAGGAGAGTTTCGATTTCCTCTGGGGTCAATGGATTGTCAGCAAGTATGTCGTTTTTTCCTAACGACACTTTTGCGCCGCGGTGAGCAATAATATTATTTCGCCAGATCATGAGCTTCTTGACAAGAGGATTTTGGGAACTTGCAAAACAGAGGTCTTTATCAAGTTGTGATTCATTTGGCATGCGATCATCTTTTGCAAGGGAGTCGACAAAAGCATTATCTTTCAACCTATGTCGAAAGTGCTTCTCGTCAAAATATTGAAGATTTGCTTTGATTGTTTTCAAGAGATTGAAGAGATTAAGACTGCTTGATTCTTGGTCAAAAACTCTTCACAAGCGGATCATTTGCGCATCGTGAAGCGAACTAAAGGTAAAATGCCAAAAGGTATTTGATTGGCTAAATGATCTCATGTTTTCTTTGATTGAATCTACCAAATCTCCATGAAGCTGATGGTATATATTCGCATCCACTATCTCAAGTGCTAACGAATCGAGAAGCTTGTTTAATTCATCTGCGTTTTTGATTTTAATTTCCATTTTTCTATGCGCACAACGCTTGGGCTCAGGAGTGCGCAACCGAGCGGAGCGTCCCTTGGAACCCATTGTTTTGAATGAATATTACTGACGTTGTTTTGAAGTTACCCATTCTATGACTTCTTCATGCGCCGCCAACATACCAGGTTGGTTCTGAATAAAATTTGTTGGATTGAAAGCCATGGCCGCCGGCCCTAGAACAAACCAGAACAAGGCGGCAATGCCGAGACCCCACCAAAAGCCATTGAATGCTCCAACTACACCTACTGCTACAGCGCCAAATTGAATTGTGCTACAAGCACAGCTGAAATCTCTGCCTGCAAAAGGCATTGAATAGAAGTGGCCGAATTTTCGGAGCATTTCATTTGCGCTTTGGGATAGTTCTTCGACGTACCACCATTTCTTGAATTTCAAACAAATCAGAACGATGAGCAAAATCAGGGCTGCCACAACTAAGGGTAACCAGGCCCACACTGGTTGGAAAAACGACCAAATGAAAGCTCCGATGCCGACCAAAATGGCGATTATTTGCGTCATTGGATTAGTTTCCTTGTATGCCTAACGTGCGCTTCAACCGCGCGAGGTACGAGTGTCGGCTGGAAGCGTTTGTTGGCCGCGGGTTCACTCTATTAAATGGTTCCCAGTACGATCTTTTATAACGTCCTTACTTGCCTGGGAGGAGGCACATCCATGCACTGAAGAAAAACTGGTTCCCTTTTGTCAAAAGAGTTTGAAATACTGACCACCGGACTAAATGTATTATTTGTCTGTTCCTAAATTCTCTATAACAGCAAAACCAAATTCCTGAAGTTTTGTAATTCCTTCTTTGTTGATTTCCGGGATTGCCCATGCAAGCAGACGTTTTGGTCGTGAGCTTGCAACGTAGGCAAATCTTGTATGTTCACCATCATCAACAGATTCATCAAGCCATTCGCGCCAGTGACTTCCTTTACGCCCTCGTTTGTCGGGTGAAGAAACGAGAAGAGTAGCATCATGAGTCTCGCCTTTCACTTGGTGTATTGTTGTAATTCTGATGTTAGACGGTTCTTGTCCTCTCGAAATCCCGGCCATGTAATCCGCAAGCCTTATTGAGGCGTTGCCTCTAGGACACCGATATCTAAATTCTATGCCGTTAAGATCAATTTCGTGCTTTGCCGCTTTTTCAGAAACGATTTCTCGGAAATGTCTATTGAATACCTGCGACCACGCTGACCAGAGCACATTCAGATCTACTAAGCAAGAAAAGTGCGCACACTCCTTTAACACGGAAGCAAGAAATGCGCGCCATTGAATTTTTGAGGTAATAACTTCCGGGCAATATTGGTTTCTTGAATCCATAGAATTTTCTGAGAAATATGTTTTTGCGATATACTTACCCATGTGTTGTAATGCTATTTTTTGACGTTCCCAGTCTCCAGTATTCCAAAGTAGAATTGCCTGTGTGGGTAACTCTCCACTTTTAAGACTACTTTCAATGAGCCCAGCACGTAGTTTACCAATCAATGTTTTGCCACGTGCGAGAATCGCTGATTTGCTTATATCCAACCCGTTTACTGCCAAATATTCTAAAAACTGCTTAGGCAGATCACTCAGCCGATCTGGTGAATAAGTGAACAGGACACAGATTGGTTGATTGTCTCCCTCATTCATTGAGCGTCCAGTTATGGTTCCCTGGTTGCAGAGCTTCCCACATAAGTCAACAATTGGCTGCACACTTCTGAAATTCTCATCAAGTTGCATTTCTGTGAAACCATTTTCATCAGCAAAATCTTTAACCTTCTGTGGAAAAACCTTTTTGAACGAGTAGATACCTTGATTCAAATCTCCAACAAAGTGCAGGGTCGATCCTTGATTCTTCAATGTTTCCAGAACTCTCAGCTGCATCCAGGATAGATCCTGGCATTCATCGATGATGATTAGCGGGAAACGTTTGGACAAAATGGCCGCGACTTCGTTTTGATCATCGTCAAGAATCTGGTAAGTCAGAAATTCAATATCCTGATATGTACATAGTCCAGCTTTCCAGAACTTCAGCTTGGTGTCCCAGAAACCGTCAAACAACTTTTTTTTTGTCAACCAAGACTTATCACGTCTGAATTCTGTAAATTGAGGCGTGTCATAGAGTGTGGTGTGCGTAATCCATTGTGTTCCTCCCAGCGGACAGATGTGAAACAGATTTGTTTCTGCATCCAGATAATAGTTGTTTGCGTATATGGGCGTGAATCTTCCGGTTCCCGATGGGTATTTTGTCGGGGCTGCGAATGTGTTCAACCAGTCAGCTTGATATCCGGTCTCAATGACCCGCAAACTTCGGTCACCATCTTTCCCAAGAAATTCAGTCCGCATGTGAATAAAAGGATTTGCAACATAGCCATGAAGCCAACTATCAATCGTACCGACAAAATGGGGATAGGCAGTTCCAGTGCCACCGGCAAACTGTGTGATCCGTTCTGCAATCTCGTTGGCTGCATTGTTGGTAAAAGTAAGAACTGCAATCCCAATACTCGAGTGCGGCCATGACTTGATTTCATGAGCAGCTTTTAACCCAACAACTTCCGTTTTGCCGCTTCCCGGACAGGCATGAAGAAATGTACTATCCGTGATCGATTGTTGTACATATTTCAATTGTTCCAATGTCTTTTCGTAAAGTCGACACCTCCTGTGATCACGACACAAGGAATTTGTGGTCTGGGAAAAACAAAATTCAGCAGTCATGCCGACCGGCTTGTTGCAGACATCGGCAGCAATGGTGTGGAAAAGCTCTTCGTGGGTTCCCATTACTCCCTCCAACATGCCCATAGAACGGCTTTCTTAATGTACTCCGGCACGGCAAATTGTTCGGATGCACTGCTAAGTTTCATAGCCAACTGCTGGGCGAATTCGCCTTTACCAATCCTGTCCAAAAGGTCGAATGCGACTTCTTTCTTCATATCATCCGTGATTTCCGATTCTGACCAGTCAACCTTATTATGGTGTTCATATGTTTTCCGAATTTCCCCATTCGTATCAAGCAGTTTGAGAAAGACGGGTATCATGGCATTCAAGTTCCCACTTTCCATTGCCAGATCATATTCAAATGTTTTGAGATTGGTAAACAATCGGCAGTTCGGTGACTTCTCGGCTTTGGCAATCAACTCCAATGCATGATTTTTTCCTTCAGCAGGATTATTCTTCGTCGGTTTCTCTGTTTTTTCTGGGTCATTATCGGTAAGCCCTGCACATCTGAATGGCAGAGAGTCAAAACTTTTATCTGTAAGATCGCAGAAAAGCTGCATGAAATGCTCAAAATAGATTCCGTTTAAATTAATCACTGATACGCCACATTCGGCAAGTGTCACAGTAAGTGTGCTGTCCATTTTGACAGCATTGTCATTTATAAGCACACGTTTTGCCAACTCAGGAAGTAACAAAGCTTCCGCAATGCCCTCCACCAAAATTACCCCCTTTGCAAATAAAAGGGTAGATTTGGTCACATCAAGCCATCTGGAAATGAAGTCATTGCTTTCTTTGCTTAAACCACAATCGGCTAACGCAGTGGCTTTGACATTCCGAGATGAGTCGATCGCCATATGTACTGTAGCATCCAACGATACGGACGATGCCAAAACTGGAGAATGAGTCGTGACGATGACCTGAATGCCGGTCTCCTTCGCTTTTTCTTCAAGAAACTTTAGAAATCGAATCTGAAGCTGCGGATGTAGGTGAGCTTCAGGTTCCTCAATTAGAAGAATGCGTAAGTTGTCTTTCTGTCCTTCTTCGCTAGTCAACTCAGCAAGAACTGTTGCTATGTATATGATATTGTTGTAACCAAGGCTGTTTTGCCCAAGATCCCTGAATAACTCCTGACCCACACCGGAATCCAACTCTGGATAAAAGAGAATCCGCAAACTTTCCACAATACGGTTGAAAGCTGTTTCAGAGAACTGAATTAGTGCATCTTGCCCAAATACCGATCCGAGGGCGTCTTTCAAACGAGACTTTATCAGTTCTTGAGCATTCGCAATTGGACCTTCTTGTGCCAATTCTTTATTGAATGTATTGACCTTGTTTTCAAGTTCATGAGGTACACCGGATTCTTTGGCCGCTTTCAATGCTTGACGATTGAGGTTTTTGAGAAGTCTTGCGAGCCTTGAACCTTTTCCTTCACGCAACTTGGCTTCCGCATCACGCAGAGGTGGAAGATAGATGCAGTTAATTGTATCAAGCAGCTCCCACTCAAAAATACTGTTTCTGGATGCACCTCCCCATAAAATTCGTTTGTATTTGCCACGCCTATTCTCTTTGTTGTCTACATGTAAAGTGAGACTTGCGGCATTGGCTCCTTCAGTCCATGGTAAAAAGGCAACTCGTTCTTCTTCACTGAGATCAGAGAATACTGCCCGGATTCGAAATGACTCGTTGGGCTTGGCATCCTTTTTAAATGGTTTATTGAAATGTGTTTCATCAACCCCACTTCGACCATATTCATCTTCAAGTAGAAGCAAACGGATAGCATCAATGATACCACTTTTGCCAACCGCATTTTCTCCAATTAGAACGTTGAGGCCACTTTTCAAAGGGAGTTGGAAATTGCTAAACCCCTTAAAACCTTTAATTTCTATTTTTGATAAATGCATCATGGTCACGCTAAAGAGGTCAAGTTTACGCTTGGCCCTTGTTGATTCCATTTTTGCCAATCAGGCAAAGTACGGATAGCAATATTTTACGATCAATATTTCATTCACAAGAAACGCCCCCGCAAAAAGCAATAAAACAAAACCACTTTAAAAGTCGTTTGTCAAGTTACTTTATATTGTTACAGGTTTGAATTGGTAATGCGTACATTAACGAAGATTTGATTTTGCAGACTTGTAGGTAAAAGCATTCTTTATAAGAAGCCAGGCTAACCTTTATGCGGTGCCGCCGATCTCAGGGTGCGGCCCGGAAGGGCGATTTTTCATTTTGTTTTCTTTTTTATTGTTTTTCTGATATGAACCGTCGCAATCGTGGCATGAACTGTACGAAAGATAGCAACGCCTCAATAGGGTAAGAGTGTGCGTAATAGTATCTTGATGCCGTCAGGATATTACAAATAATACTAACACTACAGGAGGGTTTATTGTGAAAGACGTTGTTGTTGTTTCAGCATGTAGAACTGCGATTGGCGGCTTCGGTGGGACGCTTCGTGATCTGAATGCGCCGGTCATCGGAAGTGTAGTGATGAAAGAAGCAATCAAGCGGGCAGGCATTGACGCGGCGATAATCGATGATGTCCGTTTCGGATGCTGCATCGAACCTGTCGATGCGCTGAATGTGGCGCGCACGACGGCGCTTATGGCGGGAATCCCCGAGTCGATCGCCGCAGTCACCATCAACCGGGTATGCATCTCCGGTATGGAGGCCGTCCTGAGCGGTATGGCGATGATTCAGGCCGGCATGGCCGATATTATTCTTGCCGGTGGTGTGGAACACATGTCGGGTGCACCCTATGTGTCGCAGAACGCGCGCTGGGGATGCCGTCTCCAGGACAAATCATTCGACGACATGCTGATCCATGCGCTTCACTGCGGATCACATCTTATCCCGCATCCGGAAGACGGTCCGGTGAAAGAAGGGATGCCGCTGGAACTTTTCAGGGGCAAGCCCTATATCATGGGCCATACGGCTGAGTTTATCGCGCAGCTCCACAATATCAGCCGTGAGGAGATGGATGAAGTGGCACTCAGGAGCCATAATTGTGCCGAACGGGCCACGATTGAAGGCGATTTCAGGGATGAGATCGTTCCGGTAGAGATTCCTCAGAAACGGGGCAAGCCGCCCGTAATCTTCGACAAGGATGAACACTTCAGACCGGGCATTACCATGGAGCAGCTCCAGAAACTGCCGCCGGCCTTCATCCCGAAAATCGGTAAAGTGACGGCGGGAAATGCCTCGGGAATCAACGACGGCGCCGCCGCCATGGTCATCATGTCCGCCGAAAAGGCACAGGAACTGGGACTGACTCCCCTCGCGAAAATCAAGGCATCGGGCCGCGGTGCCTGCCATCCCTCGGTGATGGGCCTGAGTCCCGTACCGGCCGTGAAAGATCTCTTCAAGAGAAACCCGAACCTGAAACTCGATGACTTCGAACTGATCGAACTCAACGAGGCCTTCGCGGCACAGTATATCGGCTGCGAGAGGGAATTGAAAAATAATCGCGAGATCACCAATGTCAACGGTTCGGGGATAGGCCTTGGCCACCCCGTAGGATGTACGGGTGCACGGATCATCGTATCACTGATTTATGCCATGAAGAATCGGGGCAAAACGCTCGGTCTTGCCACCCTCTGCGGCGGAGGCGGAGTCTCTTGTGCGACCGCCATAGAAATGATATGAAGTTCTCACTAAAATCATAAGAGAAACGGGGGGAAGGGGGATCACCCTTTCTCCCCGTTTCAGTAACAACAAAAAGGATATGGGGTATGAGTAACGCGACAATACATGAATTCCGGGGGGCATCGAAATACGTACTTGATGAAGAGCTGGCGGAGATCGTCAATGTGTCCATGGCGCTGGAGATGCCGCTCCTTCTCAAGGGGGAGCCGGGTACGGGCAAAACCATGCTTGCCCACGCGATCGCGGAGAATCTGCAGATGCCCCTCATTGTCCTGAACGTGAAATCGAATATGAAGCTGGTGGACGCTCTCTACCAGTATGATACGCTGACCCGTCTCAATGACAGCCGCTTCGGTGATTCAAGCAGGAATGTCAGCGATATCGAGGAATACATCAGGATGGGCAAGATCGGCCAGTCCTTCACGGCCGACAGGCGGACGGTCCTGCTCATCGATGAAATCGACAAGGCCGATACGGATTTTCAGGATGATATGCTGGACGTTCTCGACCAGATGCAGTTTGATATTACCGAGATCGACAAGACGATGACGGCCCGGAACCGTCCCGTTATCATTATCACGTCCAACGCGAAAAAGGATCTCTCCGATCCTTTTCTCGGCCGGTGCAATTTCCACCACATCGCCTTTCCCGAACCCGATATGATGCGCCGCATCATCGGAGTACACTTTCCCGAGCTGAGCAGAAAGGTTGCCGACGCATGCATCCAGATGTTCTACCAGTTGAGAAAGATTGATAACATCGAGAAGAAACCGGCCACCCGTGAATTGATCAACTGGATTCGGGCACTCAGTTCCGATCCCGATTTCAGGCTCTCGGAACTGGAAAAGGGGAAGGTCCCCTATCTTGGCGTGCTGTTCAAGAAAAGCCCGGACCTCAACATGGCGAACAGCGTTGTTGCCAGGAGTCGCATGTAAGGGGCAGGGCCTTGTTTATCGATTTTTTTTACAGCCTGAAAGAGCGGGACATTCCCGTGACACCGACGGCCTTTCTCCGGTTGCAGAAGGCCCTCAGCATGGGACTGGTCCGGTCGGTCAAAGACTTCTACGTCATTGCACGATCCCTTCTCGTGAAAAGCGAGCGCTATTTCGATATCTACGATCAGGTCTTCGCGCATTTCTTTGAAGGCGTCGAACTCATCGATCCCGACGACATTGAACTGGACAAGATCGTCCGCGCCCTTCTCGATGAGTGGCTGCAGAATCCCGCCGATCTGGCCGCCGCCCTCGGTATCGATGAAAGCGAACTGAGCAAGCTGACGCCGGAGGAACTGAGGCAATACTTCCTGGACCGCCTGAAAGACCAGACCGAGGCCCATCACGGCGGCAACCGCTGGATCGGCACCGGGGGAACCTCGCCGGTGGGGCACTCCGGATTCCATCCCGGCGGCATGAGGATCGGCGGCGTGTCGCGGAACAAGTCTGCCATCATGGTTGCCATGGACCGTCGCTACAAGGATTATTCGCAAAAGGGACCCCTTACCCAGGCCCAGATGGGGGAAGCCCTGAAGCGACTGAGGCGGATGGTGCCGGCAGGTCCCAAAGACGTGGTCAATGTGGATAAAACGATCTATGAAACCATGCGGAACGCCGGTGAGATCGAGATCGTCTTCGACCGGCAGCTCAAGGATCGTTTAAAGGTCATTCTGCTGATCGACAACGGCGGCTGGTCCATGGACCCCTATGTGGAAGTCGTCCAGACCCTTTTTGACTACGCGCGGAACCAGTTCAAGGATCTCACCACGTATTTCTTCCATAATACCGTCTACGACATGGTCTGGAAGGATCCCGCACGATACCGTATTCCTGAGAACACCCTTGATTTCCTGAAAAAGGATCCCGGAACCAGGATCATTATCGTGGGCGATGCAAGCATGGCGCCTTACGAACTCATGTATTCGGGAGGATCGATCTATTTCGAGGAGAGGCGGAAGCGGCGCAAGCCCAGTATCGAATACCTCCAGTTCCTGGCCGATACATTTCCCCATTCCGTATGGTTGAATCCCCGCTTTGAGAGGGCCTGGAGGGGGACCTGGACCATTGAGGCAATCCGGGAAGTCTTCCCCATGTACGAACTCACGCTGGATGGCCTCGAGCAGGCGGTCATCCGCCTCATGTCGCGCCATTAAAAATCTCAATCTTCCTCTATGTCGGCGATACTCTCGGCGATATTTTCACAGTGATCGGAGATACGTTCCAGGTGGATGAGCATATCCACGTAGATCGGGCCGGCCTCGGGTTCGCACAGTCGTTTATAGTGCCTTTCCAGGTGTCGCGCCCGGGCATCTTTCACCATCTGGTCGATCAGGTCTTCACGTTCGAAGATCCGCTTGATGGTTTCCTCATCCTTTTTTCTGATCAAGGTGATTGTATCGGCTATATTTTCCAGGACAGCCGTGGTGACCTCCCTGAGTTCCTCCAGTGCCCGTGATGTAAAGGAGATGTTTCTTCTGTGCTTTCTCTCGGCAAGTTCGGCAAGGGTTAGCGCATGATCGGCGATGCGCTCGGTATCGTCGGTAATGGCCGAATAGGAGAAGAGCTTCTGAGAAATATCAAGCGAAAGGGGTTCAACGGAAATCATGCAGAGATAGTTTCCGACCTGGTGACGGAGATTGTCAACAACGGATTCCATATAATTGATGCTGTTTTTGCTGCCGCTGCTGAAATCTTCCACAAGCCTGATACTCATGCCGGCCATCCTGTACGCCAGAAGGATCTCCCGCTCAAGCTCTTTTCTGGCGCACTGCAAAGCTTCATGAGCGTTCGAAAGCTGCCGTTCGTCGAGAAACTTCGGCCAGATGGGAAGGAGTTCCTCCTTTCCCGGTATCATCTTTTCAACGAAGGCGGAAAAGGGCTTCAGGAAAGGCGTGAAGAGGATGACGACGAGAAGATTGAAAAGTATGTGGCCGAGGGAGATCTGCTGCGCCCCCTGCGTGGAGAGGGATTTGACCGTTTCGAGAAAGAGGGGATAGATCAGGAGACAAAGTATGGCCGCCGTG
>Ga0272441_10012873_pt1 | contig 12131 bp, 5 predicted proteins | sample SSMProp6N_FD_193582 | JGI IMG/M metagenome (GOLD analysis project Ga0272441, IMG submission 193582) | Marine sediment archaeal communities from Little Sippewissett salt marsh, Falmouth, MA, United States - SSM-Prop-6N | ecosystem: Environmental > Aquatic > Marine > Wetlands > Sediment ...
GGCCGAGGCGTGGAACGATGCCGCCAACGCCGTCCTCGACACGTGCGGCCCGCCGCCGTTCGGCGCGCCGCGGGGGACGAACTCGAACCCCTCGTCGCTCCGCAACTGGGGACACACGGACGTCGCCCGCTGGCTGACGTTTCACCAGGTCGGCAACCGCCGCACCCACGACCTGTACGAGCACCTGACGGCCATCTACCGTGCGGACCCGCCCGTGCCCGGCCTGAACGGCGAGCCGTACTACGACGGCATGCTCGACGCCGAGCCGGGCTCCGCGACGGCGGCCCGGTACTGCCGCTCCGCCATGTACGGGAGCGTGCTCTCGGGCGGCCTGGCCGGACACATCTACGGCGCCGGCGGATGGGGCGGCGGCATCTGGAGCGGCGAGGTCGAGCCCGAATCCAAGTGGCCCATCTGGGACGCCATCCGGTGGCCCTCCGCCGACGACCTGCGGCACATGAAGCACTTTGTCCTCTCCGAGGGCGCGCGGTACCAGGACCTCGTGCCCCGGCCGGACCTCGTCTCGCCCAGCCGCACGGGCAAGCCGAAGTCGTGCGACGGGTGGGCCTATGCCGCCTGCACCGAGGACAAGCGCCTGGTGATGCTGTACTTCGAGCGCGACTGCCCGCGCGCGACGGTCTCGGGCCTGGCGGCGAAGGCGGCGTACCGCGCCCGGTGGTGGGACCCGCGCGACGGCGGATGGTCCGACGCGGGCGGCGGCACGGTCGAGATGGACGGCCAGGGCCGGGCCGCCCTCCCGGCGTTCCCGGACGGCCAGGGCCCCGCGCGACACGATTGGGCGTTGAAACTGACGATGCGCTAACCGGGGCACCGCCAACGACCGGCGACGTGCCGTCGCCGGCTCAACTTCGCGCTGCGAGGCGCCGTTCCCGCGACCGCCCGGCCGCCGACCGAAGGTCGGCGCGCCGTTCGCGCCGGTTTTCGCGTCCTTGACTCCCGCCGCCGCGGTTCCAATCATGGAGGTACCGTGCTCGCCTGCCGGAGAGGGGAATCGATGCGCCTTGCGATGCCGGTCGCCTTGGCGGCGACGCTCATCCTGACGGCGGCGGCCCCGGCGCCCGCCACCGCCGCCGACAAGCACGTCACGCTGTTCACCCTCGGCGAGCCCGACGGCCGGGCCGGTGAGTTTGGATGCACCAAGGGCCTCTGGCCCGCCTACGCCAAGACGTACCCGGATCCGGTCGTCTTCACGGTCGGCACGAGCCCGCTCGCCGCCTGGCCGTACATCCATCCCAGCAACGACGACACGTGGGCGGGCGGCCGGCCGCACACCTTCACCCTCCGGTTCGACGTGAAGCAGGTGCCGGCCGCACCACTGCACCTGGTGCTCGGCCTGGCCGACGTCCACGCGCATCCGCCCCACGTGACCGTCTCGGTGAACGAGGCGTCGCTGCCCGCCCGCCGGGCCCCGGTGGGCAGGGCCGCCGGCGCCGCGAGCCCCGACGGCTGGCACGGGCCGACGTCCATGGTCTTTCGGGCCCCGGACGGCGCCGTCCGCCCCGGCGCGAACACGATCCGCATCCATTGCGAGACGGGCAGTTGGATCACCTACGATTACGTCCGCCTCTCGACGGACCCGAAACCCGCGGACACCTCCGGCCAGGTGACCGCGCTGCTGCCGGCGGCCCTCGAGGGCCCGCTCGCCGACGCCCCCGAGGTCGTCCTCGCCGCCCGCCAGCCGGGCAAGGACGGTCACTGGTACGCCAACTTCAGTTACTACGCCGAACGCACCGACCGACTCACGTACGGGCCGGGCGGCCGGCTCTATCGGTTGAACCTCGCCACCGGCCGCCTCCGCACCCTGCTCGACGACCCGAAGGGCGGCGTCCGTGACCCGCAGGTCCATTACGACGGCCGCCGCATCGTCTTCGCCTACCGCAAGGGCGACTCGCCGCATTATCATCTCTATACGATTAATGCCGACGGCACCGGCCTCGCGCAGCTCACCGACGGCCCGTGGGACGACATCGAGCCCGCCTGCCTCCCCGACGGCCGCATCATGTTCGTCTCCAGCCGATGCAAACGGTGGGTCAACTGCTGGCTGACCCAGGTCGGCACGCTCTACGTGTGCGACGCCGACGGGGCCAACCTGCACATGGTTTCGGCGAACATCGAGCACGACAACACGCCCTGGCCGATGCCCGACGGCACCGTCCTGTATACGCGGTGGGAGTACGTCGACCGCAGCCAGGTGCATTACCATCACCTGTGGACGATCAACCCGGACGGCACGGGCCAGATGACGTTCTTCGGCAACATGCATCCCGGCGTGGTGATGATCGACGCGAAGCCGATCCCGGGCACGCGCGAGATTATCTCGATCTTTTCGCCAGGCCACGGTCGGCGGGAGCACGCCGGGCCCGTCACGCTGGTCGACGCCCGCGCCGGGCCCGACGCCCGCCCGTTTGCGACGCGGATCAGCCGGGGCGCGGATTTCCGCGACCCGTACGCCCTGTCGAAGGACGTGTACCTCGTCGCCCGCGGACCGGACCTGGTCCTGATGGACCGCCGCGGACGCACCGAGACCGTCTTCACCCTGCCGGAGGCCGACCGCAAGGCCGGTCTCCACCTGCACGAGCCGCGCCCGCTGCGCCCGCGCCCGCGCGAGCGGGTCATTCCCCGCCGCATCGACCGCTCCGAGCCCACCGGCCGACTCATGCTCGTCAACGTGTACCGCGGCCGGAACACCGACGGCGTCGAGCCCGGAGAGATCAAGCGGCTCCTGGTCCTCGAAACCCTGCCCAAGCCGATCAACTTCACGGGCGGGATGGACCCGATGAGTTACGGCGGGACGTTCACGCTGGAGCGCGTCCTCGGCACGGTGCCCGTGGCGGAGGACGGGTCGGCGTACTTCGAGGTCCCCGCCATGCGGAGCGTCTTCTTCGTCGCCCTGGACGAGAACGACCTCGCCGTCAAGCGCATGCAGTCGTTCGTCACGGTGCAGCCGGGCGAGGTGACCGGGTGCGTGGGCTGCCACGAGCCGCGCGAGACGCGGCCGCGGCAGGACCTGGTGGCGTCGACCTTCCGCCGCGGGGCGGATTCCCTCACGCCCGTGGCGGGGGCGCCGGACGTCCTCGACTTCCCGCGCGACGTCCAGCCCGTTCTCGACCGCCACTGCACCGCGTGCCACGGGTACGAGGCCACCAGGGCCGGCGGGCCGCAGGCGGGCGGCGTCATCCTGACGGGCGACCGCGGACCCATGTTCAGTCACAGTTACTTCAATCTGACGGTCCGAAAGCAACTCGCCGACGGGCGGAACCTGCCCAGGAGCAATTACCCGCCCCGCGCGCTCGGGTCCGGATCGGCCCCGCTCATGAAGAAGGTTCACCCGCAGGCGTTCGGCTGCGAGCCGCATCACGGCGTCGAGGCGGGCGAGGCCGACCGCCGCATCGTCCGGCTGTGGCTCGACTCCGGCGCCCCGTATCCGGGGACGTACGCCGCCCTGGGGACGGGCATGATCGGCGGGTACGCCCAGAACCGCCTCGACGCCTCCGACGCCGGGTGGCCCGAGACGAAGGCCGCCGCCGACGCCCTCCACCGCCGCTGCGGCGCCTGTCATACGGGGAAGCAGCGGCCCCTGCCGCAGGCCCTCTCCGACGAAATCGGCATCTCGTTCTGGAACATGAGCCTCGACGACAAGCGGCTGCCGTTCAGCCGGCACCGGGTCTTCAACCTGACGCGGCCGGAGAAGTCGCTCGTGCTGCTCGCCCCGCTCGCCAAGTCGGCCGGGGGCTACGGGGCGTGCACGCCACGGGAGGGCGATGGCAAGGGGCAGCCGGTGTTCCGCGACACGGCGGACCCGGACTACCGGAAACTGCTGGCCATGTGCCGGAGGGGCAAGGCGCGCCTGGAGGAGATCAAGCGGTTCGACATGCCGGGCTTCCGCCCCCGCGACGCCTACCTCCGCGAGATGGCCCGTTACGGCGTCCTGCCGACGCCCGAGCCGGCCGGCCCCGTCGACCCGTACGCCCTGGACCGGGCGTACTGGGACTCGTTCACGTACGAGCCCTCGGCGGAGTAGGTGCTGCCGTGGGGGCGGGGCATGCCTGTTGAGCCGTCGACCGGAGGTCGACGAGAAAGGCGGACACGGCCTTGTGCGCGACGCGTACCGGACGACGCTGCCCGGCCAGGCCGCGAAGCCGAAACCCGCCGCCGCGCAACCGAAGAAGCGCCTGCCGTTTCCGGTGCGGTAGGTGTGGCGGGACGAATCGCCAGCCGCGGGAGCCGCTTGATACGTTGCTCCGCAACTAAGCTGTCTTCACGCGGTCTTTCCGGAACTTGCTCTCGATGCCTACAGCATCAAGAAACCGGCTCTTCGGCTTGCCAACGACTGCCGTGCCCAAGGAAACACCCTTTGGACGCCTGCAGGAGTGCATCATATAGAGACTTTCGCTCGCTCGGGTCATGCCGACGTAGAAGAGCCTCGCCTGCTCCTGGATGTCACTATCAGAGCCAGGGATTATGTCGTCCTCCAGGCCCACCATCACTACCACATCAGCCTCCAATCCCTTTGCCTTTCTCAAGGTCATAAGCTGAACAGAGCTGAATCCGGGTGGCCGGCCTCTCGTGAGCTGCTCCTTGACCGATAGAAGGTCCTTAGCCATAGTTTCGGGCCGAATCCAACCGCCACACGCCCGGGCAAGACACCTTGCGAACTCGCCTCTCTGGTCTCCCTTGCACTCCGAATACGATTCACGCAGACTGACTAGGACATCTCTGGCGGCGCTCACCTGCTTAGACGGCGAGGATAGAGTTTCGAGGACGGCCATGAGCCTGCGCCGGCTCGTAACGTCATCCCAAAGATGACCTACCTCTGTCTCGACGCGCGCTCGGTTGGCAATCGTCTCTTCTTTGCAGCGGGTTCCTTTGCCCGCTCCCGGTACCTTGGCAACGCCGTTGTTGATCACACACTCGACGGCGAGCCGCGTGAGGAAGTTGTCGCTTGGGTCTTGGGCCCATTCAAGTAGGTGCCAAGCAACGACAAACCGCTTGGTAATGTGGTCGGGCAGTAGGTTCTCTTGGCAGTCGTGGGAGACTCCGTACCGACTAAGGGCGTGGGATAGGAGTGGGAAGAACGCCCTTTTCGGGGCAAGTACAAGCACGGTCTTGTGCTCCCCCACGGCCTGCCGTGCGATGCGGGCTACCCACTCCGCCTCTGCAAGCTCGGTCGGGACACACCACACCTTCGGATCGTTGCCCGGAGGAACGCAGTACTTCAGATCCTGCGGGGCTTCCCAATTCGCGTAGTGCTTCTCGAGCATCGCCTGCGCTTTCCCCAGGATGGTCTTGGGGCAGCGCCGGCTGCAGGCCAGAGGCGGCGACCAGGCGCCAGCGAAGTCTTCAGTGAAGCGGCGAATGAACTTAGGTGTAGCGCCTCGGAAGCGGTAGATGCTCTGAGCGTCATCCCCGACAACAAAAAGGCCATCGACGGTCTCCCGACTGAGTAACTGTATCAGCCTGAACTGGGCGGCGTTGATGTCCTGATACTCATCCACCAGCAAGTGCATACAGTGCTTCCTGTACTTTGCGAGAAGGACCGGGTCTTCCTCTAGAATCCGACACGCGAAAAGCACCTGGTCGTCAAAGTCGACGCAGTTACACTTGGACATGATGTCCCAGTAAGCGCGGCAGACCGAGCATTTGGCCTCGTTTTGGTCTTGCCGGCAGTCACCGCGCGCCTTGCACCTGCGGGCGTTGACCGCATCCGCCTCCGCGAGGCCGCTTTTCAGCGCCGCGTCTCTGAACAAGAGTTCTGTCACTTTGCCGTCTGGCTGGACGCGTAAGTTTGTCTTGCGCAGGCCGACGGCTTTAGGTTTGTCTTTCACTATTTTGTAGCCCAGGGAATGCAGGGTCGACACATGGGGCAGTTGACTGTGTTCCAGGCCGAACCCGTCTTCGGGATCGAGCAGCTTGTTCCGCATGTTTTGCCTCGCATCTTTGGTGTAGGTGAGCAGAGTGATGGCGTCGTGGTCCACCCGAGCGTTGAGCAGTCGCTTGACTCTGTCTCCGAGAAGATATGTCTTCCCGGCGCCCGGGCCTGCCAGAACGAGCGTCGGGCGTTGCCTCTCTGTAACGATCTGTTCGTAGGTAATGCCGGGCATCGAGAGATCCCCTTTGCGTCTGGCCATGCATGATCGTTGCGTGGATGCTTGAGACAACTAGACTATAAGCAAGCATCTGAATTTGCAAGCGTCGAATACAAAGCGCGTTTGCCGGGAAGTGGCCATATGCTATAGGGGGTCCGCCGAGGCCCATTCATGGGCCTTCGCCCGCCGAAGGCGGGCTTAGGCCCGGCCCTTTGGGCCGGGTGAACGAGGGCGGAGAAATTACCTTTTTGTTTTTTCCCCCCGCCGGGGCCCGCGGACGCGGGCCCCGGCGGGGGGAAAAGAAAATGAGTCAACAGGGCGACCGGACACCGGGGCTACAAGCCCCGGCCTACACGCCGCTTCGCGGCGCCAAGGCCCGTGGAACGGGCCTCTCCGAGGGGTTGACGTGACGCGTTTCCGATGCCATTCTTGCGTAGTCAACGCTGTGTTTCCCTCTCCCCCCGGCGCGAGAGGGCAGGGCGAGGGGGTGTTGAGCCGCTGACCGCCGCTTCAGGTGGGGTGCCACTGGCGGCTTGCCCGCCAGTGTCTCCGGCGCGCAAAACGCACTGGCTGACAAGCAGCCAGTGGCACCCGGCGCGCGAACGCCTCGCCGACGCGGGCTCCCTCTCGCCCCGGCCATCCGGTACAATGCGCCGCAGGAGGTGCCCCATGCGCAGCGCCGTCGTCGCGCTAGCCGTTCTCGTGACCGTGTCCGTCGCCCCCGCCGCCGAGTGGACCGCCGGCGCCGCGGGCGTGCCCGAGCCCGTGCCGTACGTCAAGCCGAAGCCCGAGTGGGACCGGTTTCTCATCCTCGTCTGGCAGTACAAGACGGACGTGCGGAAGGACCTGGCCCTGTACCGCGAGGCGGGCCTGCGGGGGTTCCACATCGACCGCGGGGCGGGGCGCGCGGACCTCGTCGACGTCGCCCGCCGCGAGGGGCTGCCCTACTACAACGACCACGCCGCCGACAAGGGATACCTGCACCTGACGCCGCGCACCGGCCGCGACAAGGTCCTGCGCAAGCGCACGCTCATCCCCCGCCCGTGGAGCCTCGCCGAAGAGAAGACGATGCAGGTGATGAAGGACCACCTGAAGCGGAACGTGTCCGTCACGCGCGAGGGGCCGGTCGTCGGCTACGCGTTCGACGACGAGGTCAGTCTGGGCTGCTTCAACTCGCCGGCCGAGGTCGACGCCTCGCCCGCCTCCGTCGCGGCGTACCGGAAGTGGCTGGCCCGCACGTACGGGAGCGTCGAGCGGCTGAATGCCGTGTGGGGCACGTCGCGTGAATCGTTCGACGAGGCCGAGCCCGTCGGCTTCGAGTCCGTCCGCGGGGCCCACACGTCGCCGCCGTTCAGCAAATGGAACCTCTCGCGCTGGATGGACTGGCGGCGGTACATGGACACCCAGTTCGCCGACTGCCTGGCGGACCTGACGCGGTACACCAACGCGCTTGACGGCGCCACGCCCGCCGGGTTCGTCGGCGGCCAGCAGCCCTCGCCCTACGGCGGATACGATTACGGAAAGATATGTAAGGCTGTGCAGTGGATCGAATCGTACGACATCGGCGGGACGAACGAGATTCTGCGGTCTCTCTGGCGATGGCCCGAGCGGCGCCCGCACGTCCAGACGTGGTTCTCGCGCGGCGACGCGAAGGTCGATTCGTGGTTCCTGTGGTATTACCTCGTGCACGGCAACCGCGGCGTCATCGCCTGGCCGGAGCGCGGCGGCGAGTCGTGGTTCCATTGGAAGGGCGGCGGCCTTGCGCCCTTCATCAAGGCCAATGCCGACACCCTCCGCGAGGTCCAGGGCGAGGTCTCCCGCCCGATCCTCGACCCCGACGCCCGTTTCGACGCCGACCCGATCGCGGTCTACCACTCCCACCCGTCGGTCCAGGCCTCGTGGGCCATGGACGTGGTGCCGCACCGCGGCACGTGGCCCAACCGCTCGTCCAGCCTCGACAACACGTGTCAGACGCAGGCGAAGAACCGCGTGGCCTGGTTCAAACTACTGGAGGATTGTGGATACCAGTATACCGTCGTCACGGGCGAGCAGGTGGCGGCCGGGGTGTTGGAGGAGGAGAAGTTCCGCGTGCTGATTCTTAGGCGGGCCATCTGCCTCTCGGACGCCGAGGCCGCCGCCATCCGGCGGTTCGTCGAGGTCGGCGGGACGGTCATCGCCGACCATCTGACGGGGCTGCTCGACGGCCGCGGCGTGGGACGCGAGAAGGGTGCCCTGGACGACCTCTTCGCCGTCCGCCGCGACGAGTCGAAAGGGTACCTCGACGGCAAGCGCATCGCCGAGATCAACGGCGAGAAGTACAACCGCCCGTTGCTCGCGCGGCTCGCCTACGACGGGGCCCGCCGCCACCGCGGCATCGTCGTGTACGAGCGCGGCACGCAGGTGGAGATCGGCTCGGCCGCGGCGACGGACCGCCGGCCGAGGTCGTCGCGCTACGCCGCCGCCCGCGTCGCAGGCGCCGACGTGCTCGTGACGCGGGAGCACTCCCCCGGGCGGACGGTGTACCTGAACCTGACGCCCGTGGCGTACAACGATGTGGCTGAGCGTCGCGGCGCGTTCGGCGAGGCTCTGCGGGAGATCGTCTCAGGGCTCCTGAAGGAGGCCGGCCTTGAGCCGCGCGCCCGCATCCTCTCGGACGGCACCCCCGTCCCGATGGCCGAGACGATTCTCTGGCGCAAGGGCGACCGCACCGTCCTGTGCGTCGTCAAGAACCCGCCGCGCGAGGCCGCCATCGACAGCGCCGGCCAACTGGGCGGCGCCTTCGGCGACCCGATGGACGTGGAGATTCGCCTCGCCCGCCCCGCGCGCGGCATCCGGAACCTGCGGACCGGCGAGGACCTGCCCGACGGCTCTCTTCTCCGGGCTCACTGGAGACCGTGGGAGGCCCTGGTCTTCGAGATGAGCAGGCCCTAGCCTCTCGGCCGGGCTTGCGTGGTGCGTCGACCTTCGGTCGACGGCTCAACGGTTTCGCGTGCAAGGCTGGTCGGCGCCAACAGGTGCGGAGGCGCGCCGCCCCGGCACGCCTCCGCGGGTCAGCCTGCGGGAACGGCGGCACAAGCCCTCCGCCGCGCGTCCCCCACTGTGGGTGCGATACCGGCTCAGCCCCGCCGCGTCCGCCGGCGGGCCCACCACGTCATCGCCGCCCCCGAGAGCAGCATCGCCAGCGTCGCCGGTTCCGGGACGTGCGGCGAGTCGCTGCCCTCGACGCGGATCACGTCGTTGCCGCACCCGTACGCCACCTGGACCTCCCATTCCTCCGGCGCCTGGGTGAGCCCGAGGATGGCCGGGTCGAACGTGTACATAAGCAGATTCGTGGCATCTTCAGCGCCGCCGTAGTCGAAGACGTCCGTCTGGACGGTGGCCGTGCCGAGCAGTTGGCCCGGGTCGATGTCGCCCGCGACGGCGAAACCGCCCGCGAGGTCCGGGATGGTGGCGTTCGGGCCGTACGCGTTCGCCACCAGCCGCGTGTCGCCGCGGTAACTCCGCGACTCGTCCTGGAGCCCCGTCACGTCGCCGGTGCCGTCCAGGAGGTACACCGAGCCGGCGGCCAGGCCCTGATAGCCGTCGGACGTCACGACGCCGAACGCCTGCCCGTCGATCGTCAGCATGAGGTCGCCCAGGTACCACGTGCTGCCGACGGCGTCGACGGACGGGTAACTGCTCGCCACCAGGAGGATGTCGATGGCGCTCTCGCCGGGCCGGATGTAGAGTTCCTCCAGGTCGAACCCCTCGCCGTCCGCCCCGCCGGGGCTCGGCACGTACCCGACGCCCCCGGGGTAGTTGATGGGCGCGTAGTCGTTGGCGATGGTCATCCACGTGCCGTCGGCGTGCGTGTTGGCCTGGTTCGCTTGCGTGAAGGGTGTCACCCCCCAATCGACGACCTGTCCGCTGCCGTCGACCAGACCGGCCACGGCGGCGCCGGCCAGCAGGTGGAGCGTTACGGCTGCGATAAGCGTTTTCTGCATGCGTTCCTCCTTACGGGTGCATGGGGGGCCGATGGCCGGCCCGGCCTCGGATTGTCGTGCGGCGTGCGGATGCACGGGAGGGCCGCTTCGCCGCGACCGCTGCCCGGCCACGGGAAACCCTACGCACAAGCGGCGGACGGTCAAACCGGGGGGCGTCGAGGCGGGCGCTGCGCCGGCGGCCGAGGGGGGGCGAGAAGCACCGACATCGGCCTTCCCGGCCGGAAAACGCGGGTTCTCCGCCCCGATGCCGACCGAGGCGCCCGGCCAGCCCGTCCGCGGGTTTTCCCGCCGCCCCGTGCGCGCACCGCGCCGAAAGCGGGCGAAAAAGTGCGTGCCACCCCGGCCGCCTCGCGGTACAGTGGGACGCTGCGCGGGGCGTGTTCCGCGTGGATGCAGCGCATGCCCCGTTGAGCCGGCGACGGCACGTCGCCGGTCGTTCGCGCGCCGACACAGGTAAGGGCGGCCGGTTTCCGTACTCGCCGCGCAGACCTGGAAAGGGCGTTTCGAGCGCGGTGGGGGCGGAGACCCACCGCGCAAACATGAAGAGGAAGGAGCACCCCATGGCCACCATGACCGGCGTCATTCTCCCCGGCAACAGCACCGTCGAGTTCATCGAGAAGGAGGTGCCCGAACCCGGCCCGGGCCAGGTCCTGGTGCGGATGAAGGCGTCGTCCATCTGCGGCAGCGACATCCGGGCCATCTACCGCGAGCACGTCGGCAAGGGACCCGAGGGGTACATCCCCGGCACCATCTCCGGCCACGAGCCCTGCGGCCAGATCGAGAAGGTCGGCCCGAACTGCAAGGAGCGCAAACCGGGCGACCGCGTCGTCGTCTACCACATCTCCGGCTGCGGCAACTGCGAGGACTGCCGGCACGGATATATGATTTCATGTAAGAGCGATTTCCGGGCCGCCTACGGCTGGCAGAGGGACGGCGGCCACGCCGCCTACCTCCTCGCCGAGGAGAACACCTGCGTCCCGCTGCCCGACAGCCTGACCTACACCGACGGAGCGCTGTGTGCCTGCGGGTTCGGGACCACCTGGGAGGCCCTGACGCGGATCGGCGTGTGCGGCCAGGATCGGCTGCTCGTCACGGGCCTCGGGCCGGTGGGCATGGCGGCCGCGATGCTCGGGCGGGCCCTCGGGGCCACGCTCGTCATCGGCACGGACATCGCCGACGGGCGGCTCCGGCTCGCCGAGGACCTCGGCCTGGTGGATCACGCCCTGGACGCCGCCGACGCGGATGCGGCGCTGGCGACCATCAAGGACCTGACCGGCGGACGCGGGTGCGAGACGTCCATCGACTGCTCCGGCGCCGCGGCCGGCCGGCTCCTCGCGCTCAAGGGCACCCGCCAGTGGGGCCGCTGCGCGTTCGTCGGCGAGGGCGGCACGGTCGAGTTCGACGTCTCGCCCGTCCTCATCCACGAGCAGATCACCCTCTACGGGTCCTGGGTGACGAGCCTGAAACATCTCGAGGATCTGGTGGAACGGCTCGACCGGTGGGGCCTCCATCCCGAGACGACCGCCACCGACCGTCTGCCGCTCGAAGATGCCGCCGAGGCCTACCGCCTCGCCGACGAAGGCCAGACGGGGAAGGTGGTCATCTGCTTCGACGAGGAGTTGACGTAGCGTCGAGAGATGATTGATTGAAAAGCGCGGTGGGCAGGACTGCCCGCCGCGCTTCGCTATGCGCCTGTTGAGCCGGCGACGGCACGTCGCCGGTCGTTCGCACGCCGGTACGTGTTCGCGCGCCCCGTTGAGCCGGCGACGGTACGTCGCCGGTCGTTGCCGTTTTCGCGACGGCATACCGCCGGTCGTTCGCGCGCCGGTGACCTCACCACGCGCTGTCGGGGAGCGGTTGGACAAAGTCCCATCGCTGTGGCGGTAACGCGGCAGCTGGCGGGTTGGCCTCCACGTACCCGATCGCGGCGCCGACGGCCAGCCAATCGTTCAGGAACCCGTTCCACCCCGAACCTTGAGACCAGGGGCTCCGGTCGACGCCCAGGGCGTGCGTCGCGGCGCCCTTGAGTTGTCCCACCGCA
>Ga0272441_10012874_pt1 | contig 12130 bp, 2 predicted proteins | sample SSMProp6N_FD_193582 | JGI IMG/M metagenome (GOLD analysis project Ga0272441, IMG submission 193582) | Marine sediment archaeal communities from Little Sippewissett salt marsh, Falmouth, MA, United States - SSM-Prop-6N | ecosystem: Environmental > Aquatic > Marine > Wetlands > Sediment ...
TCCATTGGCTTCGACAAGAACGATCCCGGTATGGGTTTCTTTCAAGACAGCCGTGGCAAGCCCTTTGCTGGTCGTGACAACAGCCTTCACGTAAATGGCAGGCTCTTCGTCCTTCACCACGACATCGGCAATCCCTTTCTCCAGGAGCGACTCTGCCCGAATCAGAGCTTGATCATCGACATCCTCGAGGAGTTCCAACTCCCGTTGCGGCTTTCCCGCGATGGCTCCGAGAATGGCCGCCATCGCAAACCCCGTATGGCTGGTTCCGGGGATCACACACGCCATCCCGGTCTTGTAGAGACCAGGGTTCGTCGTTAGTTCGATATGCACCAGTTGCCCACCAACGGCCTGGTATGCCCTGGCCACTGCAAGAGCGACTGCGAGGGGCTCTGTGACTCCCAATGCAGGCTTCAAGTCGTCCTTCAAGATCTCAAGAAGCCGGTCCGCCCTACTCTCTCCCATCGGGTCTCCCTTCTTCCTCAAGCTGCCCTTGAGTTCGCTCTGCCAGCATACTCATACTAGCGATTGGAGAACCCTCGTTCTCTCCAGCTCCTGGGCTTGAAGTTCGCTACTACGAGCCACGAGCCTCATGTCGCATGCTTCAAGGGCTTCTCGAAATGTAGGAGGTCAGATGAGCGATTGCAGAACCCTTGATCGCTGAGTGATGTCCGACAGACGCTTGTCGAGCCAATCGCACGAATTGAGGGCTCTCGCTTTTGAGAATGTCCCGTCTGCCTATTTCCAACCATGCGATACGAAAGAACCCGAAGAGCGGGTGCTCATCGGGGTCCGTATTGAAACCAGCTGGTGGAGCTGATGCGAACGACTGGCGATCCATTGTGATCGCCATCACACCCGTTGCGACGGCTCAATTGAGAGGCAACTTCCGCGAGCCTGCAGGAATGTGTCCCTGCAGAACCTGTTGATTGCCGCGGAAGCTTGGGTTTAGTCGCGATGTTCAGGTGCCGAAGATCATCGGATTCGATGACAGTGAAACGGATTTGGCTATCGTCATCGTCTGAGGGAGTGTCGTTTACAGACAGAAGCGGTGTGAGTATCACAGAAGTGGAGCATCCATAAGGAGGTGACGTGATTTGACATAGAAGTGTGATGGGTGCTACATTGCTGGCATGTTAGGGGGTGGGGACTTCCTTTTCACGAGATGCGAATCATCGCGGTATTGCTTATTGCATTGAGCGCCTTCTACATTGCAGCGGCGGCTGGCACTCTCTCTGGTAGCTGGCAGACAACATTCTTGCTTGCTCCAGGGGACGTTTTCGGTGAGCTAGAAACTGATCTTACGATCGATTGGTTGAATACGCCTCTTGAGATGTCATTGGATGTTTCGCTTTCCGGGAATGGTCCAGAAGATGTGAGCCTCTTAATGGCGTGCCCCCTGGGGGATATCGACCTTGAGGCGGAAGCAGGCCTAAGCACGAATCCTCCGATTGCCGAATCCTTGGAGCTGTTGGCGCAATGGGAAGCGTGGAATACCGACTGGGAAGTTGAACTGTCGCTTAGTGGATATCGACTGAGCCCGTCTGTTGAGCTGACTGCTGGTGGGAAGCTTCCTTGTGGAAACTGGGAGGTTGAGTCCAATTGGGGCGGTTGTGGGTGTGACTTCTCTGATTTGACCGTGGGCATCGATGATCTCAGCTTCGCGTGTGTCGAGGATATTGGCCTTGAGTTGTGCGTAGACGATTCAGGGTTTGACAAGGCTGAGATTGCGTTTGGCGGAATTCCCGTGCCTGGTTTCGAGGTTGTCCTTGTTGCGGCCAAGCTCTGTTTCGAACTAGATGAGAAGTCGTGGAGCACCTCGTTCAGCTTGTCTCCGGATGCGTCGGAGTCCTGCATTGGCATGGGACTGCGCCTTGTCGCCGAGGAACATCTGATTACAGGCATCCAGGTGACAAGTGTTGATTGGGATATCGAGGTCCTGAATGTGAAGGCCACGTACGCTCACACTGCTTTATGGGACGTCGTCACGCTGTCTGGCGGAGAGGATCACGGGTTGGGGACACTTACGTGGGCAGTTCGCACCTACTTCGGGCAAGAAACTCCAGGCTTGTTCGACGTGGATAGTGTTTGTTGCGAAGTTCTCTGCCCCTTCGGTTGTGCGTACTCGGTGGCGTTGAGCATGGAGTACGACATGGATGGGGAGGCGGAAGCAGAGGTGACCTTGAGGGGGCGGTGGTAAGAGCTGCGCCTTGTAAGGATGTTGGCAAGGTGAAAGGAGAGCGCCGATGTCGGCTGATGGGGAGAAGCGAGGAACGCGGCGATTGAAGTCAATTCGGTGGAAGGTTCTGACGTTGCTTTGCTCGGGAATCTTCGCTGCATCTCTACTTGTGCTGACGGCATTCGCCCAGTGCACCGAGGCCTACGTTCCCGATGCTGCACTTGCCAACGCTCTCCTTAGTGCTCTCGGGAAGACACAGACCGACTCGCTATGTGTTGAGGACCTCGAGACAATACAAAACCTTCAAGCCAATCAATGCGGCATCAGCGATCTCACAGGATTGGAGCACTGCACCTCGCTGGTGGAAGTCGACCTGATTGACAACGACATCGCTACACTACTCCCCATCGCAGGGCTCTCCAACCTTCAGGCGCTGAGGATTGACGGGAACCCAATCTCTGATCTGGAAGGCGTTCAATCCCTTCTGGCTTTAGAAGAACTTGGAGTCGGATTCACGAACGTTTCTGATCTGACGCCGGTCTCGCAATTGCTCAATCTCGTTGAGCTTGCGATCGATGAGAACCCCGTTGCAAGCCTTGCGCCGCTTGCAACACTTGCGTCCCTTCGTGTGCTTGGAATGTTCAACACGCATGTCGAGTCATTAGATGGGCTTGAAGGGTGTTTGAGTCTTGAAGAAATCCATGCGGACGGAGCCTGCGGCCAGGGAATCCGGGACATCAGCGCTTTAAGCCAATTGCCGAACCTCCGAATCGTGAATCTCTTATCCAATAACATCGACAACATTGATGCGCTAGCGACCCTACCCAATCTTGAAGATGTGTTGCTTGCCGGAAACGAAATCGAGGACATCTCGCCGCTTGTCGATAATCCCAGCCTCTCCGCAGGGGACTTCGTTGACTTGACCGACAACCGACTAAACGTTCAGTGTCTGAACACACCCGTCATCCAGGACATCCGAGAACTCCGATCTCGTGGAGTCCAGGTGTTGGGGGCGAGTCCTGAAGAACAGCGCGGCCCTGATCCAGTACAGATACCGGATCCAGGATTGCGCGAGGCGCTTGAGGATGCTCTTGGCAAGTCCCCTGCGGATCCGATCTATCAATGTGAACTGGAGAACCTCGAGTCGCTAATCGCTGAGTCGATGGGAATCCAGGATATCGAGGTGCTTCAGTTCTGTTCAAATCTGAGAGTTCTCTGGTTGATCGACAACCCGATCCGAAGCCTCTCGGCGCTAGCTGGCCTTGCGAACCTGGAGTGGCTTGTCATTTCAGGCAGCGGGATCGAAGACATCTCTCCTCTGGCGGGGTTGATGAATCTGGAAGTCCTTTGGCTTCCCGATAACCCGATCCAAGACCTCTCAGCGCTAGCTGGCCTTGGGAAGCTGGAGAAGCTTTTCATTGACGGCATCGGGATTGAAGACATCTCTCCTCTAGCGGGGCTGATGGATCTGAGAGTTCTTTGGCTAGACAACAACCCAATTCAAAATTTATCAGCAATCTCTAACCTTGTGAAGCTAGAAAAGCTTTCCATTAACTGGACGAACGTCGCGAGTTTGGAGTCCCTACGAACGCTGTTTTCGCTTCGAGAGCTCTGGGTGGTCAGCACGCAGGTGCAGTCTCTTGCCGGATTGGAAGGATGTCAGTCACTCGAGTATCTCTGCGCTCTTGGAGACAATGGGTCGGGGATTATCCGTGACATCAGTGCCTTGAGCGCTTTGGTCAACCTGACGGACGTGCGTCTGCGATTCAATGACATCGTGAACATCGATGCACTGGGAGATCTGCCGAACCTTGAGAACGTGGAACTCGATGGAAACGAGATCGAGGACATCTCTCCACTGGCTAGCAACTTGGGCATCGCGGCAGGCGATGTTGTTCGTCTCGCTGACAACCGACTTAACGTTCAGTGTCCGAACACACCTGCGAGTCAAGCCATCCAAGCGCTCAGAGACCGAGGAGTCGAGGTCCTTGGGGCGAGCCCTGAGGAGCAGCGCGGTCCCGAGCCAGTACAGATACCGGATCCAGGATTGCGCGATGCGCTTGAGGATGCTCTTGGCAAATCCCCTGCAGAGCCGATCTACGAATGTGAGCTTGAGGGGCTTGAGATCCTGGAAGCACTAAGCATGGGCATTCGGGATATCGAGGGGCTGCAGTATTGCAGGAATCTGCAAGTGCTGCACTTGTCGAGCAACCCTGTACAGGACCTTTCGGCCCTGGGCAACCTGGTGAAGCTTGAGACGCTCGACATCACTATGACGGACGTGACGAGTCTGGTGCCTCTCTCATCACTGAGCAACTTGACGTGCCTTGAGTTGGACAGCACGCCGGTTGAGGATCTGACGGGATTGGAGTGTTGCTCAGCCCTGACCTTCCTGAACATCAACGACACGAACGTGTCGGATCTGACGCCCGTTTCGCAATTGGCAGATCTTGTTGAGCTCTGGATCAATGACACTCCTGTTGTCAGTCTTCTGCCATTGGCAACACTTACTTCACTTCGCATACTTGGGATGTGCGGCACACTTGTCGAGTCACTGGATGGGCTTGAGGGATGCACATCACTTGAGGCCCTGGAAGCAGACGACGCGTGCATACGAGATATTGCTTCGTTGTCCAACACCGTGCGGCTGACATCCGTAGGTCTTGATTCAAACGAAATCGATGACATCTCGCCGTTGGTCGAGAACCCTGGCTTGGGTGTTGGTACTTACGTCCACCTTTCCGGCAACAGGCTCAATTTCCAGTGCCCGAATACCCCGGATAGTGTCTGTGTTGCGGCACTTCAGGAGCGGGGAGTCATTGTGTCTGGCGCCGACGCTCTGGAGCAAGAAGGCCCTGCTCCGGTGCAGATACCGGATCCAGGGCTACGTGAAGCCCTTGAGAACGCCCTTGGTAAGTCCCCTGGGGACCCGATCTACGAATGTGAGCTTGAGATGCTGACGGAACTCAACGCATTGGGAAGAGCGATCCGGGAGCTAGCCGGTCTAGAGAACTGCACCTCACTGAGATGGTTAGAGCTCGGTTGCAACCAGGTCTCCGACTTGTCTCCCATTAGCGGACTCCCAGCCTTGGAAGAGCTCTACCTTCAAGGCAATGCACTCTCAGACGAGGGCTTCGGCACGCTCACGAACGTCGATTCGCTGTCAACCCTGGATGTCGGAGTCAATGACCTGACCGGGCTCGTGCATCTCTTGGCACTACCATCCGTGCAGTGGGTAAATGTTACTGACAACAACATTTCCTCACTCTCAGGTATCGAAGCACTGGAATCACTTGAGTACCTTGAGGCCGATCTGAACCCAATCACGTCTGTCGAACCTCTGACTGGGTTGACGCTTCTGGAGAATCTTACCCTTGGCAGCACTCTGGTGAGCGACCTTTCGCCCCTTTCGTCACTTATCGGCCTGCGATGGCTCGAAATCAGCGGCTCTCTGGTCGCGAGTCTGCAACCAATCTCAGCCTGCACAGCGCTTGAAGAGCTCTACGCATGCGAGACCCTTGTTTCGTCTCTGGCGGGGCTGGAGTCATTAGACTTGCTCCGTGTCCTGGAAGTAGATGATTGCGGCATCACTAGCGTGGATCCCCTTGTGCTTCTTACGAACCTTGAGTTCGTCAGTCTGGCAGGGAATCTGCTTGACCTTCAGTGTGCCAATACGCCTGCCAGTCTGGACATTCAAACCCTGAAGGACCGAGGAGTCGAAGTGCTAGGGGCGAGCCCTGAAGAGCAGCGCGGCCCCGACCCAGTACAGATACCGGATCCAGGGTTGCGGGAGGCCCTTGAGAATGCTCTTGGCAAGTCTCCTGGCGATCCGATCTACGAGTGCGAGCTGGGGGGGCTTGAGGAGCTGCTTGCTTACTCGATGGGCATAGAGGATATCGAGGGGCTTCAGTACTGCGAGAATTTGCAGGTGCTAAGCTTGGTGAATAACCCGCTTGCAAGCTACTCCTGCTTGGCTTCACTAGGTATGCTCCGTGTTCTCTCTCTTTATGGCTGCGGGATCGAAGACATCTCTCCTCTAGCGGGGTTGATGAACCTGAGACATCTTGGCCTAGGCAGCAATCCAATCCAAGACCTCTCAGCACTTGCTGCCCATCGGAAACTAGAGGAGCTCGTCATTGACCATACGGACGTCACGAATCTGGAGCCCCTAGCAGCGTTGTCGGCACTTCAGGAACTCTGGATGGTTGACACGCAGGTGCGGTCTCTTGCTGGACTGGAGGGATGTCTGTCACTTGAGTCTCTGCACGCCGAGGGATTCGGTACGCAGAGAATCTGCGATATCAGTGCCTTGAACAGTCTGCCAAACCTTGCATTCGTGAATCTCGTAGGGAACGAGATCGGCCGGATCGATGCACTCGCAACACCGCCCAATCTTGTGGAGGTGCTCCTCGCCGGAAACGAGATCGAGGACATCTCGCCACTGGTGGACAACCCAAGCCTCTCCGCGGGGGACTTTGTTGACTTGGTCGATAATCGGCTTGATGTTCAGTGTCCTGATACGCCCGCCAGCCTTGATATTCAGGCTCTTCGGGACCGGGGGGTAGACGTCTTGGGCTCCGATCCTGAGGAACAGCGGGGGCCTGCCTGGGTCGAGTTCAGTGATCCCGTCAGAGAAGCTGTCGTTCGTGCCGCTCTTGGGAAGGGACAGGAGGAGCCGATCTACCAATGTGAACTGGATGGGTTGCCCCAAGCCATGGCCTATGCGGGTCCAGACATGGAGGTGCTACCAGGGCAGTTTGTATGCATTGAAGGAGATGCATCAATCGATCCGGCAGACTCGATCATATCATGGGAATGGACGCAAGTATCCGGATTTGAAGTAGATCTTCTAGGGTCTGATACGAGAATCGTTGCATTCTACGCCCCTGAGAGGCTTTGTGATGATGAAATCATCGTGTTGGAGCTTCAGATTCGGACCTCGCTTGGGTGGGAGCCGCAACCAGATGCTGTAGAGATCACGTTCTTGGTACCAGAACCGATAGAGCTTGTGTGCCCAGAAGACATCGACCTGGAGTGGGGCGCGTCGGAAGACACGGCGAGTACGGGCATAGCAGAGATCCTGAACCCCGGAAACTTCGAAGTTGACCTCTGGTACGAGGACGCGCGCTCGGGATCATGGCCGGAAGTGATCGAGCGAACGTGGTATGCCGAAGACGAATGCGGCAACGTGGTGACGTGTACTCAGAGACTCACAATAATCGACTCTACGCCGCCCGTGATCATCTGTCCGCCCGATGTTCAAGTTGAGGCCGGGGAATCGACTGAACCTGGGAGCACAGGAGAGGCCACTGCGATTGATGACCGAGATCCCAATCCTCAGATTACGCATTCCGATAGCAGCTCAAGCCAGTGTCCCGAGGTGATCACCCGGACCTGGCACGCTGAGGATTCTTGCGGAAACGTTGCATCAGCCACGCAGACCATCACCATCATTGATACTACACCACCCACGATTGCATGTCCTCCGGATCGTCTGTTCGTGAGCGCTGAGGAAGTCGAACCGGAATGCACTGGAGAGGCGACGGCGTCTGACCTAGGTGACGCACACCCAGTCGTCACATATGTGGATTTGCGCACTGGCGTGTGTCAGGACGTGATCACCCGTACCTGGTATGCAGAGGATGCTTGTGGCAATCGCGCAAGTTGCTCGCAGCGGATCACCATCGCCGACGAGACGCCTCTCTCCATTGTGTGGCCGGATGATGTCACGGTGCTTCGCACAGCCGTCAACGACCTTGAGCTGACCGGCGAGCCTGTTGTTACAGCTGCAGCCGATTCCTCATACACCGTGCATCATCTGGACATTCCCTCGCCCCGAGGAACCTGCCCCGATTCGATCTACCGAGTCTGGTCTGTCATGGACGAGTGCGAGCACAGCAGTTCCCGAGGTCAGACGATCACGATCCTAACATCCGAGAACGCACCTCCACGATACCCGGTAGAAGCGGCTGCGGACCGGGATCCAACGACATACCGTACAACTGTGTCTTGGATCTCAGGGGATCCCGATGGTGATGCGGTGCGCTACCGGGTCTACATCTGGAGTGATGATCCAGTGCCGGCGAGACTGGCCGGCGAGATCACGACTGACGCAGAGACTGTGGAACTTGAGCTCAGAACAGCGGTTACAGCAAGCTACATGCGCTGGCGCATAGAAGCGAGTGATGGATGCCTGCAAGTCGAGAGCGAGGAGTTCGTCGCTGTCCTTTCTCCGGTTGTCGTACGGAGCATGTCCCTGGTGGAGGGGGACACCCCGCATGTAATCGGCCCCTCCTTGTGCCACGACGGACAAGGGCAAGTGGAGTTTGATCTCTCGGGAGGCCTCCCACCCTATGTCTGGACTCTCCATCGGGAGGGGGATGAGTACTTGAGTGGTAGCGAGCCCTCAAGAGGTGACGTGAGCGTACCGATTGAAGGGCCCGGTGAGTACGCTCTCTCCGTCACCGATTCGATGGGGAATACCGCCACGAAAGCCCTGAAGATTGAACCGGAGGTCAATGGGTGCCGACCGTATCCTCCGACTCAGCTCACAACAGGCATCAATGCAGGCGATCCTGCATTCGTCAGCTTCTGGTGGGAAGGCGGTGAGCCAGGTGGCGGAGTCGTGTACTACGAGTTCGCAATCGTTGAGATCAACAGCGCCGGGGAACCAGTTTCTGATCCGGAACGATTCACAACCTGGCAAAGCGTACCCGGAACTGTGGGGCTAGGCGCCCTGTTCCTGAATCATGGCTCGACGTACGAGTGGTACGTTGTAGCTACAGCGGAGAATGGACTGTCAGCATCTTCCCTCGATCTGCCACCTCACGAACCAGCAAGGCTTGAAATCGTGGCTGCAGAGCCGGCCGTTGAAGTCGCGCTCTCAAGTGACTACGAAAAGGTATCTCCAGCAACCACAAGTCCCCTGAGGATCGAGGTGTCGAACACGGGAAACTGCACCTCCAGCTTCGAGATCGAGATACGGGCACAACAGGGTGATCTAGACGAGGTCATCGCGACGGTGAAGTCGGCAGAGCTTCGTCCGGGGGAGGCTTGGCAGACTACTATCGCACCACTGCTTCCGCCGTGGCTCGCACCTGGAAGTGGCTTGATCCTGAAGGCCATAGCGGGACTCAGCGAGGAATCCTCTGTTGCTTTGGGGGATGTCAGGCTGATGGGTACATCGGAGGAGACAGCTGAGTTAGGGATAGACGTCAACTCACCGCCCGAAGTCACGCTGCTTTCACCTCCGAATGGCGCAAGTGGTCTCGCTGCAGTGGGCACGGAACTGGAATGGGAGTCGCATGATCCCGATGGAGATGCAACGTGGGATATGATTGTCCTCTATTCCGAGGGCGCCAAGAATCCGCTGTTCATTTCGGTTCCTCAAGGGCAGAAGTCCTGGACCCTGCCCTTCCTCGAGGCGGGTGCTAGCCACACATGGAATGTGATCTCGTTCGATCGCGATCCTAACTCCGCAGAGACGGGATCAGGGCATCAAGCATCAGCCCCTGAGCGATGGGAGTTCAGAACGAGCACAGAGCTTCCGCAGGATGCTGGCACCGCTCATGAGCCAACGCTAGTAGATCTCTACAAGGAGTACCATACGTTCCACAACAGTCTGACATCTAGAGCGAGATACTCAGAGGCCCTTGCCATGATGGGCACGCGGGATGTGATCCGTCTTGCCATTGACGGGACCGCCAGGATAGCTCTCGGTGTACTGCTGGAGTCGGCTTCCATCATGCTGGGATTGCCTGGCATTGTGACTTGGGTGCTGTGGCAGTACGGGTTGTATGATCTTGGTCATTGGGCAGCAGTTGAGGTACCGGATCAAGCAGAAGAGATAGGCGATCTCAACAACCTCTCAGCTGCAATGGCCGACACACCGGTGGACTTGTCAGGCTATCTCGTCCTTGATGTGAACGCAATGCCCGTTGAGAGGGATCTTGCGTACAGAATTGTTCATGCGGTATCCCCGTATTGGAAGTGGGATGAATCCCAATATGGTTTCTACACGACGAGGCCGGCAGACTACTCACAGTACTTCGATCAAGATAGCATTCCACCTAGTGCTGTCATCCCATCCAGACCAGGAACGCTCTTCTACTACAACACAAATGCTGCAGTTGATGAGTCGTCGTTCCTCCTAGTCTGGAACTACCTGTACAACCGATTCCCAGAGGTAGCGGAACTGGCAGACAGCTACTACACGACGGGAACACCCTTCCTCGACGCGTCGTTCTCAGGGGCAGCGTTCCTTAGCGACCCGGACATTGCGAGGGCCGAGGAGGGGGCGCGGGAAGTCGATCGAGCGATAAGCTCAGTAATGGCGAGCGTTGCATCAGTCTTCCGCCCCAATGGAATCCTTGATGACATGTACATCGGGCAATCATCCGTCGCCGCAGGGACGACTCTGAGAGTTGAAACGATCATAAGGAACCCCACGGTCTACGAGCAGAGCTATCTGCTGGAACTGCAAGCGGTTGACGTCTCGGGCTCTGTTGTCTCAGATGTATCGACGAGTTTCTCGCTTGGGGAGGCTGGCTCACATGATGACCAAACATCGCTCTTGCAGGAGATCGAGATTCCCAGCGAGGCAAGTGGCAGTCTGCACATTATTGGTCGCTTATTCGAATGCGGTCCGCTTTGCATTGCACGTGGCGCAGAATTACACAACAGCTTGTACCCCGCAGAAATCGCTGTTCAAGAGGCTTCCTCGCCTCCGATCCTTCTCAGCGGACAGCAGCTGCAGGACCTAGCGTCACCAGGTGACAGTGTCAAATACAAGCTGCGACTAGAGAACCCAGCTCTCAATGAGCAGGCGGTGCGTATCGAGGTCGTGTGGTCAGAAGATTCCCTGGTCTCAGAAGGGGATCCAGTACTGGCATCGCAGATCTTCGCGATCGATGCTGAGTCCTCGAAGTGGGTGGAAGTGGAAGTGGAGATCCCGATGGGTGCCATTCCGGGGAAGACATACAGACTACTAGCCTACATCGCAGGAAGGCTCCCCATACAAGGAACCGAAGGCATGAGCTCTTCAATGATCACAATCCTGCCTGACGAGCTACTTCTAAGATGCAATGCCGAATCCGAGAGCGGTGGAGTAACCCGAGAAATCAGGGTCGGCAGAGAGTACAAGATCACCTGGATTCTGGAGGACTTCATCTCTCTACCCAATGGAACTCAAGCAGAGATCCGGATAGTGCCGGGCTACATGCCTTGGTTCAGACAGACAGTAGCAGATACCTGCTCCGGACATCCCTGTGTTGACCGTGTCAAATGGTTTGAGAGCACGGGAAGCTATACCATTACGCTGGAGTTGTGGGACGGGAGTACACCGTTTGCATCGTATGTGTGGATGGTGAACGTCTCAGACTAGTGTGTCGAGTTTCACGGTAGTGTTTGCAGGTTGAGGGTTGGGGAGAGAAGAGAAAGGAGGGTCACCAGAGCAGAATCTCCGGGTAGCTCTGAAACAACCTGTGAGGACTGTCGATGACCCTCGAAGACAACGTACAGCGTACACGATTGCGCATCCTGCAACGAGCCAAAGAACTGGGGAATGCCAGTGCTGCCTGCCGAGAAGCAGGGATCTGACGGACGTTGTTCTACCGATGGAAGAAGCGATTCACCTGCTACGGGATCGATGGGCTTCATCCACGTCGAACTTCCACCCGTCCGGGAAGGCGCATCCAGCTGGACTCCACGAAGGAACGGAAGATCGTGGCGATGGCACTGGCATGGCCTTCCTGGGGTCCGAAGCGCTTGAGTCTGCAACTGGAACGGGAAGGGGTTGTTGTCTCCCCAAGCACGGTGTGGAGGTCGTTACATCGACTTGGATTGGGGACGAGAACCGAGCGCCTGCTTGTCCTTGAGGTGCACAGCGCTGAACGTGCTGGGTTACTCACCGAACGGACCCGACGAAACCTTGCACGTCGGAAGGTTCGTCACGTC
>Ga0272441_10012875_pt1 | contig 12130 bp, 7 predicted proteins | sample SSMProp6N_FD_193582 | JGI IMG/M metagenome (GOLD analysis project Ga0272441, IMG submission 193582) | Marine sediment archaeal communities from Little Sippewissett salt marsh, Falmouth, MA, United States - SSM-Prop-6N | ecosystem: Environmental > Aquatic > Marine > Wetlands > Sediment ...
GATGTTCATAAAACGTGCCAGAAAAATGGGTTACGCGATGGTCGACCTACGCTCCGGCGAAGTAGTTTCTTAGGAGGAGCGCAGCGACGAAGCAATCTCAATCCTGCGGGTGGGAGATTGCTTCGCGCAGCCTGCCCCATTCGGCCATCGCTCAGAGCCCGCCCTGAGCTATAGTCGAATGGGGCCGGCTCTGAGCGAAGTCGAACAGGCTCGCAATGACATGTCAACGTTGTTCCGAAGATAGTCTCTCATCCGCAGGCCAGATGCTTCACTCCGTTCAGCATGACAAGTGTTGCGGTAGGGCCATCGGCAAGCTTCGCTTGGCGCTGCCACCCGGATGGGGATGCACCTTTGTCCGATAGTCAACGGGCGGGCGTGCCGCGCGGGCGGCCCGGCCGGAGGTGGCGGTCGAACCAGTCGGCGAACCGGCGGACGTCCCAGATCATCGTCAGCCAGCCGTGCTGCTTGCCGGGGCGGACCACCAACTCGGCCGTCGCCCCGGCTTCGCGAGCGCGGGCCACGAACCATTCGGACTGTTCCAGCGGGACCAGCGTGTCGGCGTCGCCGTGAAAGATCAGCACGGGCGGAAGGTCCGGCGTAACATGGTAGATCGGCGACATCTCCCGGCCGATCTGCTTCCAGGCGGCCATGTCCGTCGCCTCCGGCCCGAAGGCCTTGACGAAGCTCTTTGGCGGACCGCCGTCGCCCGGATTCTCCGTGGATTGCCCGAGGTTCAGCAGGTCGGTGACGGGAAAGAAGATCGCCACCGCCTGCACGGCGCTGCTCTCGCGATCTACGGGATCGGCGGCCTCAGGCGAGCCGGGTCCGCCGCGAGTGGCCAGCATGAGGCTCAGGTGCCCACCCGCGCTGCCGCCAGTGACGCCGAGGCGGTTGGGATCGATGCCATAGTCGAGGGCGTTGTGCCGAATGAGCCGCACGGCCCGGTTCACGTCCTCCACGATCTCCATCACGGTCGCCTCCGGCTGCGACAGGTGCCAGACGGCAAAGATCGTATAGCCACGACGCAACAACGGCGCCGCCATCCACGGACGAAAGTCGTCGGACCCCGACCGCCATCCGCCACTGACCATGACGACAATCCCGAGCCCGTTGGCCCGCTCCGGCCGAAACGTCTCAAAACCAAGCTCGTGCCCATGACGCTGTGTGTAGATGACGCGGTCCCCGCGCTCGAACGACGGGTGAAAATACCACCAGAGCCCCCCCGCCGCCAAGGCAACCATCACCCCAATCCCCAGCAGCACAAGCAACGCAATCCGAATAATCCGACGAATCTTCATAAGCGCTATTCCAACCATAAACCGCAGGATGCTTCTGGCTATTGTATGGGCACGACACGAGAAAGGCAAAGGGCGGTGCAGGAAACGAATTGCCGACACATGGCATGCCTGCCGTCCGCGTGTATGACCATTTCGTGAACCGCGGTTGCGTGGAGCGTTTGTAGTGGGCCCGTGAGGGCCTATCTTGGGTCGGCAGCGTGCCGCGCGGGTGTGAAGATAACGCCTTACGGCGTCGCTACAAACAGGAACGAATCAGGTGGGCACCCTGTCTACGCCTGCGTAGACATGTCCGAGCGGACGCGTACCGACCTCCGAAACAGCTAAAAAATCCCGAGCGCGACTCTGTCATTCCTGCGGAGGCAGGAATCCACAAACCAAGGGCGGCGAGATACTCAGCGAAATGGATTCGCGTCCCATTCGGCTGTCGCTCAGGGCAGGCCCTAAGCTTGTCAAAGGGACCTGCCTTCGGTTGGCGGCACGCCGTGAACGTGTCAAGATAACGCCTTACGGCGTCACTACAAGCGGGATCAGTCAGGTGGGCGCCGTTCGGTCGTCAAGCCCACTATCTCCGACAATCGATTGATAGGCCCCACGGAATTCCTTTTCATGTTCCGATGAAGTCAGTATAATTGAACCATACGTGAACTATTACGGTTCAGAGATGAGGTGCCGCCATGAAATCGATAACGATCCACAATCTCGACGACTCGCTTGAAGCGATACTTGAGGAGAAAGCGAGAGAGGAAGGGCTGAGCCTGAACAAGATGGTCAAGAGGCTCTTGCGCAAGGCGCTTGGCCTTGAGCCTGGCGGCAACGGAGATAGAGAGGCCGATTTTGCGAAGTTCTGTGGGGTATGGTCGAAGGCTGATGCGGCAGAATTCGACAGAAGGACCAGGGACCTGCGCAAGATCGATCGGCGGGACTGGCAATGAGAAAGATCCTGATCGATACGAGTGCCTATAGCCGTCTGATGCGGGGAAACACCGACGTGCTGGAGATGCTGGGCCGAGCAGACCGCGTGTACATGTCGATCTTCGTCGTCGCGGAGTTGAACGTGGGATTCAAGGGAGGCTCAAAGGAACCCCAGAACAGAAACCTGCTTGAGCAGTTCCTCAGTCGACCGACGGTCCGAACGGTTCCGGCCACGCGAGAAACCGCCGAGGTCTTCGCGGAAATCAAGCACACGCTCAGGGAAGCCGGCACCCCCTTACCGATCAACGATATCTGGATCGCCGCGCATACCGTCGAAACCGGCTCCGTCCTTGTCACGTTTGACGCACATTTTCGCAAGATCCCCGGCCTGCGCGTGTGGGACACCATCCGCCGGTAGAAAAGAACGTGAGGGGGATGGGATAAGCAAAGGCAACTCTCGCGCACAACTATCTCGGCTACTTGCCACGCGCAGGCAGAGTTGATTTCCAGTTGGCTTGGTCGTTGTCGCTGTGGGCCACAGGCATGGCGCCCTACCGCTATCTTATGGATGAAGCGTTTGTAGTGGGCCCGTGATGGCCTATCTTGGGTCGGCGGCGCAACATGGGGGTGTGAAGATAACGCCTGACGGCGTCACTACAAGCGGGATGAGTCAGGTAGGTGCCGTGTCTACGCGTGCGTAGACATGATACCCGCACAACCACAGTCGGTCACTCACCCGGGGTTGGTGGGGCCGCGTGCCAGTTTGTTGGGTCGTTGCCGCTGTGGGTGGCGTCTGTGACGATTCGGTGGAGGGCGTCGCCGTGGCCGTCGTCGGTGGCGGCGGGCCAGGGAGTTGTGTCGCTGTAGATCACCTCGTCGACGACCACCCATGCGACCGGGTCGGCGGGGTTGCCGCTGGGTTGCGATCTCTCCAGGGCGATCCGCTCGCCACCATTCGAGAGGTTGCCTGTCCACGGGCCGATGATGGTTGCGCCGGCGGTGAACGGGCCTGCATTATAAGCGGCGATGAAGGCGCTCAGACGTGAGGTCTCTACCGTCGGGTCGAAGCCGACGAGGACCAGGCGCCCAAGGGCGGGGATCGAGATGCCGATTGGGATAATGCAATCGACGGCGCCGTCGAGCCGCCAGGCTACGTCGGCGGCACCCAGCTCGATGCGTCGATTCGTCGGGTTGTACAGCTCGATGTACTCCTCGTTCGGATCGGCGGGATGGTACATGATCTCGCTGATCATGACATCGAGTTTCGGATTTCTGTTGGCGGCACCTCGCGTCGGGTCCAGTCGGAACCAGTACGTGCCGCCGTCCGGGTATCGGCCGAGCGAGACGCCCGGCTCCTGGGCCTTGAATCGAACGGCGTCCACGATGCGGTCCTGACTCGTGCCGGGCAGAAACGACAGGAACAGTCTTTCTCCGTTTCGGTTGAGGCCGAAGCCCGAGGCGCCGACGCCGAAGCCGGTGACCTCGTCGAAGCTCACCCGGCCGCGAGCGGGGACCGACACGGGCGGCACCGCCCACTTCTTCAACCGATCGACGTCGTCGCTGAGGTACCAGCCCGCGAGGCTCACCTGCGAGTTCGTCGGGTTGTACAGCTCGACCCAATCGTTGGAGGGCTGGGTGCTGCTGGTCGTATTGGCCATGAACTCGTTGATCAGCACACCGACCACAGGCGTGGGATCGTCCTCGCCGGGCGAGCCGCCGATGAATGTGCTCGCGCGCCAGTTGCCGGGGTAGTTCAGCGAGCCTTGCGGCTGTTCGAGCATTGCCGAGGCCAGCGGAACGAGCGAGTGTCCCCCGCCGTCGGCGGCCAGCGGCCAGCCGGGACCCTGGCCGTAGTCGAACTCGGCAATCGTGCCGTTCCAGAGGTCGACAAGCGCGACGCTCTCCCCCTCGTTGGCCAGCTTGCGCGCGAACTGTCCCGCAATCAAGCCGGACACGGCCGAGCCATAGCGGGAGCCGAAGGCATGACGGTTCTTGACGACCAGAACGAACCGACCTGGTCCAAGCGTCTTGATGCTTCCGGCCGCGAAATCGAACGTGATGCCGCCGGTCAACGAGACGCCGCTGAGGTCGAGTGTCTCGTCGCCTGTATTCTTGAGCTCGATGAACTCGAACTCGTCGTTGTCCAAGCTGCCGGTGGCGGAGGGAGCCGGATTGTACATCAGTTCGGTCACCCGCAGGTCCGCCAGAATGCCGGCGGAGATCGGCTCGCCTGCTGTGAACTGCACGGGGTCGGACCAGTGGCTCCAGCGATTCGAGTTGTCCTTCGTGCGGCAGCGGACGCGATAGGTCCGCCCCGGCCGGACGGCGGTGGCCGGAATCGTGATCGTGCTGTTGTAGCGACCGATCTCGCCGCTGGCCCAGACGGCGTCGATTTCGTACCTGCCCGGCTCTTTGCGATAGGCCCACGGTGTAGCGGGCTGGCCCGCGCCACCGCCCGCCTGGGACTTCTTGCCGAGCAGGCGTACGTCGATGAAGCAATCGGAACTGCCGCTGACCGAAGCATTGAGCACCTGGACGGCGACGACGTTCGTCCCCTCGACGAGCCACGTGCGCGGGTTGCCGAGATCGCGAGTGACGAAGCTCGTGTTCTCGATGGCACTGTTGGCCCTGGCATTGTACGGCAGGTTCTCGCCGGAAACGTTGTCCTGGAAGGCAAGCCGACCGTTGATCCAGAGATTGACACCGTCGTCGTACTTGATTTCGAGAGTGAGCGTATCGAACGCGTCGAGATCCTCGACACCGAAGGCGTTGCGAAGATAGACGGTCGTATAGTTGCCCCGCATGTCGGCCAGGTTCGTGGCAATGAAGGACTCCCCGTAGCCAATCGGCGCGCGGCCCGTCGGCCAGGACGAATCGTTGAAGCTACGCTGCCGCCAGAGGCCCTGGAGTCGATACGGCTCGGTCGTGCCCTTGAAGTATCGCCACGTAGCACCGTCGGGCACGAGAACGACTCCGGGATCGCTCCGCGCGACGGGCTGCGAGCCGGCGGCGACTTCCGCGATACGCCACTTCATGGCCCCAAAGGTACTCAATCCCTGCGGATCGCTGAACGGGCCGGTCTTGAACGTCAAGGCGTTGATCGGGAAGCCGGCGGGCGACGTACTCGTGAGCGTCGGCGTGCTGGGGACGGCGGAGTCGGCTGCCTGCCTGTTCAGGTGGCCCATTCGCTCGACGACGTAGTCCTTCATGACCCGGACCATGCCTTCGAAGCTGCGTGGGTAGCCGCGCTCGGCGGCCTCCTCGTAGAAGCGGCCCTGGCCCGCCTTGAAGCTCGCCTCGCGGTTGATGTACTGGGGATAGGCCCCCGTGCCGACGACCCAGTGATGGTCCCACATATAGCGGTCGGCGTCGACCATGGACAGACCGCCGGCGGGATCGTCGATGATCGCGGCGTACTCGTCGATCAACTGGTTCGTCTGCTCGGAGTTGAACAGCAGGTCGGTGATCTCACGGAGGCGGTTCTTGTTCTCGATGCCGATGCCCGAGTGGTTCAGAACGCCGCTGCGGCGGAACGGATCGCTCGGGTCGTTGCTGCCATAGTAGGTCGTCCAGGTCAGGTCGAGGTCCCACGGAAGCTGCCACCACCGGTCTGTCTCGGGGTGGTGGTAGAGGAACCAGTTCTTCTCGGTGATGTCGCCGTGGTGGATGGCCTGGTAGACGGCATAGTAGGCGTAGTAGGGGTCGAGGTTGACGTTCTGCCGCCACCACGACTCGTTGGCGTTGCGATACCTGCCGACGAACGCGTTGAGGTCGGACCAGTCGGACGGCTGCGTGGGGCCCTGGTTGTTCATCTCATCGTTGTTGTTGTCCATCTTGTAGAGATTGCCGTCGGGCAGCCCGTGCTCGTCGAGGAACCGGCCGTCCATCTGCTCGATGGTCATGCAGAGGCCGAAGAAGTCACCGTCGTACTGGGTGCCGCGCGTGGTGAGCGGACGGTGGGCGGCGTTGCGCTCGCCGTCCTCGAACGTCTCGTCGATGATGCGGAAGTGCACGTAGTTCGTCTTCGACGCGGGGCAGCCGGCCATGTTGAACAGTCGAAACGAGAGAGCCTCGAACATCCCCTGCTCGCCGCGCTGCCCGAAACTGCCCTGCTGGATGCAGGCCGAAAGGTTCAGCTTGTCCCACGTCGTATCGTAAGGCCGGCCATAGTCGTCGCGCGCCTGGAAGTAGTGACCGCGGTTGAAATCCCACTTGAACATGTGCTTGCCCATGGCGTATCGCCAGACGCCGCCGCGCATGCGGTAGCGGACGTGGTCGTAGACCTCGCCGTCGTAGACGAGGGTGCCCCACCAGCGGTACTCGCTGCCGGAGTACTTCGTGAGCCACATGGCGTCCTCGACGTCCGCCTTCTTGCTGATGAGATGGTAAACCGGCAGGCTCCGCATCACCTCGGCGGGGAAGGTCGTCACCGGTGTCACGCCGGGCTGCAGGGCCCCTCGCCAGGCGGGCACGCCGTCGTAGACGAAGTACGCGAAGTTCGGCTGCGGATCGTCGGGGTACGGCACGGTGATCGGGTAGCCCACGCCGTCGGCCGCGATGATCCGGTACCGAACGAGCCGACGATGGATCTGCACCGCGGCCGGAATCTCGACCGTGTAGACGTCGTCGCCGGCCGCCACGTCGCCGCCGAGCCCGTCGTCGCGCATCTCGACCATCGTCCACGCCTGCTGGTACGTGGCGTCGTGAAGCGCGATATACGCACCGGGATGCACGATCTGATACAGCAGCCTGACACTCTGAACGCCGTCGGGGTCCGTGATCTTGGCCGTGATGGTCACCGCCTCGTCCGCCCTCGGCTGTCTCGGCGAGTGCCGCACCTGCCGGATCTGCGGCGGGATATTGTCCGCGAACACCCCATTCTCCTCCGCCGGTGTCGGCAGCGCGGAACGCCAACTGCCGCCCAGGTCGTTATCGAACGCAGGATTCACAAGTTGCAGCGAACGCCCCGTCCCCGGCTTGTCGGCCGGCACCGCGTCGCCCACCATCGGCCAGGGGAATCCCAGCCCGTACTCGACCTCGTCGACGACCGCCCCGCCGGCGTCGCGGAGGACCACCCGCTCGCCTTCGCCGTCCAACGCCCCGCCCCACGGTCCGAAGATCAGCGCCTCCGGTATGCCGATCCGCCCGATGTTCCACTTGGCGCGAATATGGTGAGGGCTGCGGGCCACGATGATGTACCCGCCGGCCGGCAGCACCGTCCCGGCGCCGAACGTGTAGAACACGCCATCGGTGAACTCCCACCCGGCCAGGCTCACCGCCGCCGGGCCCGTGTTGTGCAGCTCGATGAACTCGACGATCTCCGTCTTGACGTCGGGATTCGTGTGCAGCTCGTTGATGACGACCGCCGCCATCCCCCGCCCGCACAGGCCGACGCAAAGCCACAACGCGACCGCCGGCACGATGGGAAATGGAATCCTCTTCGACGTGAGCACTGTTGTCCTCGTCCTTCCCGTAAGATTCGTTCGCTGCACCGGGTCGCGCGACACACGTCCCGACCCAGGCGGTCACTGGACCGCGCCCGCACCCGCCACATCCTATCTTACCCGATTTGACACCCGAAAGTCAACCGCTCACGCAGGGACAGCCGCAAACAACGCCCGATAAGAACTTGCCTGGCTCAACTCGCGGCGTGCGTGTGCGGCCTTCGCGGAACGCAACGAGGATATGGAGCGTCCCGCAGGCGCGTCAAAGGTGGGAAAGGCTTTATGGAGGATCGCTCGGACATCACGAGGAGTTCAGGTTCGTTCCGGCCGCCGGCAGTGCGAGCGACGTCGCAACGAGGCGGACTCTTTCACTTCGTGGGCTAAGCAACTATCGCAGAAGTCAAACCTGGCCATGTCATTGCGAGCGAAGCGAAGCAATCTCGCACCCGCAGGATTGAGATTGCTTCCCCTGCCTTCGCAGGGGCAGGCTTGCTACGCTCCTCCTAAGAAACTGAGCATTCGGGTGGCATGGACAAACTTGTTTGTCCGTGCTTTTCAGGAGGGGGAAAGACACGCTCAAGCTGCGCTTGGGCGTGGCACCCAGAGGGTATGCCGGGTTTCCTCCTGACACCAGCCGCGAAGCGGCTGACCGACTCGCAATGACATTCACCGGTTGGAAGTCCTGTCCAAGTGGCGGGAGGCGATTCCATTGCGTATGGCCGGACCGCGCCTTCGCGGGGACGAGTGAACACCCACGAAGGCAACGGACGCGGCTGTGGGGCCAAAACGCAACGGGCACCAGGAAGGAGCAGGCCGCAGCCTGACGCTCCAACCTATTCCTCGTCGTCGAGGTACTCGTCACCGAACTCGTACTCCTCGTACGTCGGTTCGGCCCGTCGAGCCCCCCTTCGGTCGTCATCACCCGTATTGAACCTACCGAAGCCTTTGAGAACATCGAATGCCCATCCGTCTTCGCCCATGATTATCCCTTTCCGCGTGGTAAGGACAAATGTCGTTATCGTGTACACACAATAGTGCCCTACCGAACCGATTGTGTAACACCCGAATCGACCAAGGGGAAAGAACGAACGAAAGATGTCCACGACCCGCACGATACTTCGCAAAGCAATGACGAAGCACCGACCCCTCGCAAGGAATTCCGCACGGGTACCGAGCCGGGAAATGTCATAACAATCGCCACAATCTCCGGTAAAACGTACGGAGAAGTCGAACCGCTGGGAATGCCGAGGCCCACCGATATTGGTATGTCATTGCGAGCCCATTCGACTTAGCTCAGGACAGGCTCCGCGCGGCAATCTCTCTTCTCTACGCCACAGGGACACGGAGAGCACCGAGAATGACCCGAGGCTTTACGTTCCCAATCCCCCCTTCAACGAACAACCGGCAACCGACTACAGGCTACTGGCCACCGACCACCGTCTTTCAACCGGCGAGGCGTGCAGCGGAAAAGGGACCGGCCGAAGTAGGAACGCAGGCCCCCGAAGACTTCCGAGCCGGGAGAAAGTGCTTGCCGGCTGCCGTTCGGGTTCTTCCTGGCCGTACAGGGATCGGTTGCCTATACTGAGAAGATGATCCCGATCGGCGACTCAGACTTGTGATGGGCATGAGTGGGACACGGGTGAAAGGCTGGCCCATTCTGCTCTTGTAAGCGGTGAGAAAATCGACGGAGAGAACAGTGGATTCTGACCAAGATCTCAACGCCGTTCGCTCGCCGGAGGCGAGGCGGCGAAGGAAGGGGTTACGGGACACTATGAAGACGCTTGTATTTGCCGTAGCGGGTTACAATCTGGCCGAAACGGGGCGGATGCTCGAAATCGCCGGGGCCTGCAAAGACCAGTGGAACATCCTCTTTCTGAGCTATGGGGGGCAGTATGAAAGGCTCATTGAAGAACGGGGCTTCTCGCTGAAGAAGATGGAACCTCGCCTGACCAGGCAGCAGTTGACCCACGTCAGGCGGGCACTGAGCGGGGAAACTCTCAATACCGTCGGTTACTTCACCGCCGAAGAAATGGAACCTCGCATCGAAAAGGAAATCCGGCTCCTCGAAGAGACGAAGCCGGCTTGTGTTCTCACCGGCTGGTGTCAGAGTGCGCTGATTTCGACAAGAGTGGCACGGGTTCCGCTCGTGAATGTGCTCCACTCAACCAGCGTAACCGAATACTACCAGGCAGGGTTGCAGAGCTGGCCCGACAGGAACAACTTCAGGTGCCTGGGATGGTTCTTTTCCGAAGAGAGGATGAACAGAATTACGAGCAGGTTGGTGCTCAAGCTGAAACTGCCGGCGAAGCCATTCAACACTCTGGGGAAAAAATACGGGCTTGGGGAATTCAGCAACTTCATCGAAGTGCTTGAAGGAGACTACACGCTGCTGGCCGACATTCCTGAATGGGTGGGATTTCAGGAAGTTCGCCCAAACCTCCGCTATATTGGCCCGCTTCCATACAGGAGCAGTGACGGGATACCTCAAGCGGTTGCCCAATTGCCCAAGGACCGGGCCGTTGTGTACTTCGCAATGGGGAGTTCCGGCAAGCCTGAGCTTATCAAGAAGATCGTTGAGGGCTTTGGCGGGAAACCGTATTCCGTTATCGCTCCCGTACAGGCCCACATCGATGATCTCGACGTGACCGTCCCGCCGAACGTGATCGTTACAGGCTTCCTTCCCGCGCACAAGGTAAATCCGATGGCCGACGTATCGGTGATCCACGGGGGCCAGAACACCGTGATGCAGGCCTGCCTGGCAGGTACGCCAATCGTCGGGATCGGCATGCACCCGGAGCAGCAGGCCAATCTGGATGCGTGCGTTCGCAAGGGTTTCGCGATTCGCCTCCACAAGAAGAGGGTGACGGCGTCAGCAGTCCTCAACGCGATAGATACGCTGCTGAACGACGGGAATGCCAGGGCAGAAGTCCTGAAGTTCAAGGGTCAGTTGGAGCAATGGGATGGTCCGAAGAACGCCGCCACCTTCCTGCGGGAGACTTTCGGAACGGACCAGGACCAGGCCAGGCTATCGGCCCGGTAGTGCATTTGCGTGCATCCTGCGCGAAATCTCAGCATGGCCAACGGTGATATGAAGAAGAGGAAGAAATCGCTTGCGAAGGAAGCCTACGGCACCTCCCATAAGATTGGCCCGGCGGAGTTGAAGCTGCTCTGTAAGGGCCACCCGAAAACCGTATTCCTCGGAACCGGTCAGTCCGACATAGCAGAGTTGACGGAGGAAGGGAAGAAGTACCTGGATGAACGTGGGGTCGATGTGGAAGCCCTGGCCACGCCGGAAATTATCGAGGCGTTCAACAAGTGCGAAAAGGCCAAAGCAGCGCTGCTGCACCTGACCTGTTGAGATCCCCTCGTCTCGCGCCCGTCTGGAGCCAGCCAGCGCCTCCGGCAAGACCAGGAATCCAGATCCTTCCTCACGCGGAGACACAGAGCCACGGAGAACCACAAACCCAACCCCGTCAAGACTGTCTCGCGCGGAGACGCTGGGACGCAGAGGCAATCATCAATTCAGCGGGGCCCTGCCCCGGACCCCGGCATTTTCCGCCTTTGGCCAATGGCATGACAACCGTAGGGGCGGCCCCCCGTGACCGCCTTCCGACACCGCCGCCAGCCCTTGCCGAGCGTCCTTCGCGGCACCACGGCAGACAGTCCCGCCTTCAGACGCAAGTAACATGTGTAGGTTTGCTCCCCTTCTTGACGCAGAGGCAAGTGGGAATAGTCATCCCGAGCGAAGTCGAGGGATCTGCCCACGGCCAAGAAGCCACCAACGACGCGCATAGAGAGACACAGACAAGCCAGCCTGTAGACTTGTCATTCCTGCGAACGCAGGAATGACAAAGACGGTGGTCGCGCCCCTTCCTTCACGCGTGGGTTGAGAACCCACCCTACAATCTCATTGGCCTCTGCGGTTGCAGGATAGTAGCCGTCCGGAAGTCCGAAGAATCTGAAAGAAATCTTGAACCGGCCGCGTGCATATGCGATAATATTTGTAGCGTCGAACGGGTTTGACCGAAATTGAATTACCTCACCACTATCGCTATATGTGATAGCTGGTCGATGAGCACGCCAGCCCTGTCTTTGGCAGGGCTGGCCTATTTCTTATCGGAAACAATCTCTCAAACCATCTTTCGACAGGCAGATGAAGAGATCAGCAGCGTTAATCAACGCATCCGACCGGCTGGAGGCAAAGGTGGCATTCTCGACCTGCTTTCCCGCCCGCTTGATCTCTTCGAGTACTTCCACGAAGTCTCCGTCGCCGCTGACGAGAATCGCCGTGTCGTAGCAGTTGCGAAGAGCCCCCGTCAGCATGTCGGTGGCGATCAGGATATCGACGCCCTTCTCCAGTGGGACCCCTTTCCTGTAGTTCAACGGCCGATGCTTGATGCTGACGTAGGGAACATGTCTGAGGCTGTCCAGGAATCTCTGGTGTCGTTTCGCAGGTTCCGGTTCCCGTGACGGATC